>Ga0114958_10002494_pt1 | contig 13745 bp, 15 predicted proteins | sample C_130208_EF_Meta_FD_89577 | JGI IMG/M metagenome (GOLD analysis project Ga0114958, IMG submission 89577) | Freshwater microbial communities from Lake Croche, Canada to study carbon cycling - C_130208_EF_MetaG | ecosystem: Environmental > Aquatic > Freshwater > Lake | place: Lake Croche, Canada... | reverse complement strand
TCGCTAAGGCTTAAATTGCCCGATAAAGATCGCCGGATCAACTCGGGGATCGTTTAAGCTGACATTCCAGTGCAGATGTGCTCCGGTGACCCGACCGGTGGCGCCTACTTTTCCAAGCACTTGACCGCGTGCAAGGGTGTCTCCCACGTTGACATCAATCACCGAAAGATGGCAATACATGGTGATCAAGCCCTGTCCGTGATCCAAAAATACCGTGTTGCCGTTAAAAAAATAATCACCCGTCAAGATCACCTTGCCGGCGGCGGGTGCGACCACAGGTGTGCCAGTTGGCACCGCAAAGTCTAAGCCTGAGTGCGGTGCTCTGGGTTCTCCGTTAAAAAAACGTTTCAAACCAAAGGGACTTGAGAGTGGTCCTTTGACCGGTGCATCCAATAACACATTGCTCGGGATATTTTGACTGAACTGTCGATACGCAGCGTTTTGCATTTCAAGCTCGCGCGTGATGCGTGTCATGTCGTCGGGTAAAGGATTGACGTGGCGGCTGTTATTGACCGTGATCCGTTGTTCGCGATATTTTTTGTCCTTAACCTCAAACTTGATCTCGCGGCTTGCTTGCTGCTGTTCTCGATATCTTTTGTCCTGTACTTCAAACTGATGATCCTCACTCGCTTGTTGCCCGGTGACGATGAGCACCTGGGGCTGGATTGTGTGGTCGAGCGGCAGGCCGACCACCGCGACCCAACCACGCTGTTCGCCCGCTACGACTAAAACGGGCTTGCGCTGAAAGGTGGCCTTAGGTGGCGTGCGGCTCGTGCCGGGCAGGGGCACGATTGCAACGCCCCCAGGCACGGGGTGATGCAGGCTTTGAAGTGTTGGGGTGCTCGCCTGAGCGTACGACAGCACAGCCATTGAAGCAACAGCCAAGCCAAGATAGGCGAGCGTGACAGCAATGGTTGCAACGAGGCCGCGCCACGGGCGAACTTGAACCAACCGAAAGATACTGTTTGGCATATTGAGTGACATCCTTCAATATCCTGGAGGGCGAGGTTTAACGGGCATTTCTTTTAAGAAGCCCGCGCACGGGTCGATCAATGCACGCGTCAGAACTTCCAGAGATATTGTGTGGGGTTGTCTGGGCACGAGCCAAACTGGCAGACCATCACTGAGCTGATCGTATTGGCGGCTGCCAAGATCAAAAATAAAATGATGACTGCGTTTGCGATCGTTCTTGGGGTGTCGCGACTAAAGGATTTTGTGGGATAACGATCAATACAAAGCATGAGTGCGCAAAACGCGATCGTTACGACAAAAGAGATCAAGCCCCAAGTATAAAAATGCAAACCAAACAAGGCAGACCCGTAGCCTGGATCGCCAGGCGCAATATGCAAAAGCACCTGTCGCATAGAGGTCGCGGCGCCCACTAAGGCCGAGGCTACAATCATGGCGTAATGGGTGTTCGAGGCGCCAAAACGAATGTTGAGCAGCATCCCAATACCAACCAGTGTGAGCGCGACCCGCTGCAACTGACATAGTGGACAGGGCAGCTCGTTTAAAACAATTTGATAATAAAACGCGGCGAGAAGTGAGCCACAAATGGCAAGTAAGCCCAACAGGTTGAGCCAGATCGAGACCGTGTTGGTAAGGCTATTGCGCGAGTTTGTCAGGCTGAACATATCAACCCCTAGAGCGAAATATTAAGTGTGTCGGTCATGTGATATTTCATCCAGACCAAAAAAATAATGAACGAAACCACCCAGGCGCCAATCGCCTCTTGACGCATCCCTCGCATACTGAGCGCGATTGCGATGAGAGTCGTTAAAAAGGGCAACATCATGATCATGAGTTTGAACCTTTAAAAAGGTCGGGCGAACGATTTGGGAGAATGACTCGACTGACATTGCAGTGAAGATGAGCCCCGATCAACTTTCCGGCGACTACAAGCTTGCTCGACTGTAGCATACCCTCTCGAACAGTCGAGCGCGCGCTCGTGTACGAGGTAATTTGTCAACAGGCTTTCAAAGATAATGGCGTCTTGGGCTGAGTGCTGGTTAATCAAGAGAAAAATTGCCTTCGACCTGTTGACCCACCGCGAGTATTTGACCAACGCCCGTGTGAACAATCGAATTCATGCCAAAGCAGATCGCACCGTCGACGCGCGCTAAGGTGCGATAGCCCCGAAGGGTATCGTTGACTTCGGGCGATGAGATTGCTGTGTGGGGGTTGATATCAGGGATCGCGCAGCGCGGGCAGGGCTTGACCAAGTGTAGTTGTGCCTGTCCGTATGAGGTGTGGATAATAAGCTCGCCTAGGTGGTCTTCGGTGTGCGCTTCAAGTTCCTCGAGCACAATGTTGGGCCTGAAGCGCGACATCGAGACGGCCGCGTGGCCTTGGGTGCTTAAACGCGCGTTGAACTCATCGAGGGCGCTTTGCGTCACGACCTGAACGGCAAAGCCGTCACTAAACTTGTTGACTGCTTCAACCCCTTTTGTCCAGTCAAGCGCCGAGAGCCGGCGTGCTTGTTTTGAAAAGCGGACTAAGCGGTAGTGTTTGCCCGGCACAGCAAGGTAGGTATCTAGCCATTGCGCGACCGCATCGCCCTGGTCGTCACCCAGCAGCGTGTCCCGCCAGACGGTCACAGTTTTAGGACTGCCAGGCAGATCAAGCGCAATGCTCACCGGCGCAATCCCAGGTGCCGAAAGCGTCAGCGCGGTACTGGTGAGTGCAGGCGTGATCCAGACCATATGCGGGATCTGGCGTTGCGTTAAAAACATGCCGTCTTGATCGACGATCATCCATTCGCGATCCATGCTCAGGCCCGTGGCGCTGAGCTCAGCCTGTGTGAGTTCAATGCCGGCACATGATTTAATTGGATAAATGAACAGTTGGGCAATGACGCCGGTGCAGTCGGCCATGGAGGTCTCTTGGTAGAAGTGAGCTTCAAGACATTCTAAGGCCAATGTATCTTAAAATGTGTCTTAATTCTTTTGCTAGGAATACGGTCATGCCCTCTTTTGATGTTGTTTCTGAAGTCGACAAACACGAACTCACCAACGCGGTAGATCAGGCCAACCGAGAGCTCAGCACACGCTTTGACTTTAAGGGCACTGATGCTAAGTTTGAGCTTGAAGGTTTTGTGGTGACCCAAATTGCGGGCAGCGCGTTTCAACTCAAGCAAATGTTGGATATCTTGCGTGCCCGGTTAAGTGCACGAGGGATTGATACGCGGTGTCTGGATGTCGCTGACCCGCTCGAAAATTTGGGCGGTGCGCGGCAAAAAGTGACGATCAAGCAAGGCATCGAGCAACCTATTTCTAAAAAATTGATTGCATCGATTAAAGAAGCCAAGCTTAAAGTCGAGACCCAAATCACTGGCGAAAAATTACGCATCACTGGTAAAAAGCGCGACGACTTGCAAGACGCTATTGCCTTACTTAAAAAAGCAGACGTCGAGTTGCCTTTGCAGTTTAATAACTTCAGAGATTAGGGTCGATTGTGCCGTGGGCTGTTAGCGGCCACCCTGTTTAATGTCGCCAAACAAAGTACTTAAACCACGTGGCTGCGAACGCCAGTAAGGCTTAGCGACTCGTACTTGGGCGCCCAGCTGAGCAGCTGCATGCCAAGGCCAGCGTGGGTCGTACAGCATGCCGCGCGCCAGCGCCACCATATCGGCCTCGCCATTCACGATAATGTCTTCAGCCTCTTGAGGTTCGGTAATTAAGCCAACAGCCATCGTCGGCAAGCCTGTGCCATTTTTAATTTGCGTGGCCAGAGGTACCTGATATTTTGGCCCAAGAGTGATTTGTTGTTTAGGTGATACGCCGCCACTTGAGACATCGATGAAGTCGCAACCAAGGGCTTTGATTGCAAGGCCAAAGACAATGCTGTCTTCGGCTGTCCAGCCGCCTTCAACCCAGTCTGTGCCCGAAATGCGCAGGCCCAGACATACGCTAGCCGGTGTGACTTCGCGCACGGCCTTGAATACTTCAAGCGGAAACCGCATACGATTTTCAAGTGATCCGCCGTACTCATCGGTGCGTTGGTTTGAAATCGGCGATAAAAACTGATGCAACAGATAGCCGTGGGCACTATGCAGCTCGATACCATCAAAACCAATTCGCACCGAGCGCTTGGCGGCATCGACAAAGGCGTCGCGAATACGCTTCAAATCGGCGAGTTCAAAAGCCTTAGGGGCCGCTTCGTTAGGAAGCTGCGGGATCGCAGAGGGGCCTGCAACTTCCCAGCCGCCGTCTGCCAGCGTTTGCAGCTGACCACCCTCCCAAGGGCGATAGCTTGATGCTTTTCGACCCGCATGGCCGAGCTGAATCATGATGGGGATATCAGAATACTTGCGAACAGAATCGATGACTTTTTTCAGGGCCGCTTCGTGCGCATCTGAGTACAGACCTACACAGCCATGCGTAATTCGACCCACGGCTTCGACCCCGGTGGCTTCGATAATCAACAGGCCAGCGCCTGATAATGCCATCTGACCCAGATGAATGGTGTGCCAGTCGGTGACGAGGCCGTCTTCAGCCATATATTGGCACATTGGGGCAACAATGATGCGATTGATGAGTTCAAGTGGGCCCAGTTGTATGGGGGTAAATAGCTGGCTCATGCGATTTTGTTCCTGTGAGTGGTCGATACGTGAGTGGTCGATACGTTCAATGCTAACGGGGTGCGGGCACGATCGCAAGTGAGTCAGCTTCTAAGCCTGGCGTCCCTGGCGTTCTAAGCCTGACTTGCACCCCGCTGAGATGCGGGAATACCCGAACCAGACTGAGTAAAGTTCGCTTTCAGCCAAGAGTAAACCGCTGCGCCAAGGCTATACTTTGCTCGCAAGTTCCTCACAACCCTGTCCGCGCAAAATGATGAAAAAAATCTTACTGGGCTGCATCGCTGATGACTTCACAGGCGCGACCGATCTGGCTAACAATCTGGTGCGTGCAGGCATGCGGGTGGTGCAAACCATTGGGGTGCCTACAGAGCCGCTGCAAGCCGAAGTCGACGCAGTGGTGGTATCGCTCAAGTCGCGCACGATTGCCGCTGAGCAGGCTTGCGCGCAGTCAGTCGAGGCCTTGCGATGGCTACAAGCGCAAGGCGCGCAACAAATTTATTTTAAATACTGTTCGACGTTTGACTCGACAGCGCAAGGCAATATCGGCCCGGTCACGGATGCTTTGATGGAGGCCTTGGACACCGCTTTTACCATTGCAACGCCGGCGTTTCCCGATGCTGGGCGTACGGTTTTTAAAGGTTACTTGTTTGTGGGTTCGGTCCTGCTCCACGAAAGTGGCATGCAGGATCATCCACTCACGCCCATGACGGATCCGAATCTTGTGCGCGTGTTGACACCTCAAACGCGCCACCGCGTTGGCCTGATTGACTACACCGTGGTCGCCCAGGGCGCAGCCGCGATCCGTGCCCGCATTGCAGCCTTACGCGCCGAGGGGGTGGCCATCGCGGTGGTTGACGCCGTGAGTAACGCTGATTTGCTTCGTTTGGGTGCCGCGCTGTCAGACATGCCCTTGGTGACTGCGGGCTCGGGTGTGGCGATTGGCCTGCCCAATAATTTTGGTATCACGCCCAATGCACAGGCCTCCCGTTTATTCCCTGCTACGGGCTTACAGGCGATTGTGTCCGGAAGTTGCTCGCGTGCGACTAACGCACAGGTTGCGGCGTTTCGTGCAACGGGCCTGCCCGCAGTGGCAGTGGATCCTCTGCGTTTGAAGCAGGGAGCGCAGGCAGTTCAACAGCTGGTTGATGAAGTACTTGCCTTATGCCAAACGCATCTGGCCAAGAGCCCAGTGCTGGTGTATTCAACCGCAGAACCCGACGCACTCAAAAGTATTCAAGACCAACTTGGTGTGCAGGCGGCTGGCCAACTCGTTGAGCAGACGCTTGCACGGATTGCGGTTGGTTTAGTTCGGCTCGGGGTAGGTCAATTGATTGTCGCAGGCGGCGAAACCTCGGGTGCTGTCGTGCAAGCGCTGGGCATGACCCAATTACAAATTGGCGCGCAGATTGACCCGGGTGTTCCGTGGTGCGCTGGCAATACAGCTTTGTCTGACAACATCCTGCACATCACGTTGAAGTCAGGCAATTTCGGTACCCCAGATTTTTTTACCAAAGCTTTTCACGGTATCGCTTAAGCATGACTGAACCCATCCACGCCTCGAACGAGTTTTTACGTCACGAAGTTTGCCGTATCGGTAAAAGCCTGTTCGAACGCGGCTATGTGCATGGCTCGACCGGTAACATCAGCGTGCGAGTGCCGACAGAGCAAGGGGGCGGTTTTTTTATTACCCCCACCGATGCCTGCCTGGGGTTTCTTGCACCTGACGCGTTAGCCTGGGTCAATGAACAAGGTCAACAAATTTCAGGTGATCGCGCCAGTAAGACCCTAGCCTTGCATCGCCGTATCTACTCCTGCGTGCCAACCGCGGAGTGCGTGGTGCATACGCATTCGTCTCACTTGGTTGACCTCACCTTGCGTGGGGTCTGGCACCCCGATGATGTTGTGCCCCCTTTGACGCCGTATTACGTCATGAAGGTCGGGCACGTTCCTTTGATCCCCTATTTTTTACCCGGCGATACTCAAGTGGCCGATCATCTGGCGCAACGCGTCGCGCAATTTCAGGCGCGCGGCTTGACGCTGCGTGCGGTGATGTGTGATCGCTTGGGGCCTCAGGTGTGGGGGGCGACGCCCGCTGCCGCCATGGCCACACTTGAAGAACTTGAAGAAACCGCTAAGCTTTGGCTGCGCGGCCAGTGCACGGCACAACCCCTCAGCGACGCCGCTATTCAAGCCTTACGCGAAACCTTCAAGGCGTCTTGGTAAGACTCAAGTCTTGTACGACACCTTCAAGGCGTCTTGGTAAGATACAAATTTTGTACGATACCTTCAAGGCCTTTGGGTCAGACGCACAAACATGGAAAAATAATGAACATCCTCATGACTGGTGGTGCTGGCTTTTTAGGCACGCTGTTGACGCGTGCGTTACTCAAACGGGGTACGTTGCAGGGTCGACCGCTGACCTCGTTGACGATTACAGATCTGGCAGCGCCTCGCGACGCGGATATCTCCGATCATCCGCTCGTCAAGATTGATACCGGTGATTTGCTTAAGCGCATCGACAGCCTTTTTGAAAAAGATTATGACGCGGTGTTTCATCTGTCGTCAGCGGTCTCGGGCGAATGCGAAGCCGATTTTGATTTAGGCTTGCGATCAAACTTAGATGCGACGCGGCACATGCTAGACGCGATGCGCACCCAACAAGTACGCGCTGGACAAGCAGCGTTATTTTTCTTTGCGAGTTCGGTTGCAGTGTTTGGTTCAGATCCTGCCATTCCCCTAGGTGCAGTGGTACAAGATGGCACCTTACCAACACCCCAGTCAAGCTACGGCATTCACAAATTTATTTGTGAACAACTGATTGCCGATTACACCCGCAAAGGCTTTATTGATGGTCGCGTGGCGCGCTTGATGACGGTATCAGTTCGTCCGGGTAAGCCGAACGGCGCGGCCTCAAGCTTTTTGTCTGGCATTGTGCGCGAACCCCTGGCGGGCGTGGCCTCGGTATGCCCCGTTGAACTCTCGACCGCAGTGGCGCTCTCGTCTCCCGAAACGACCATTGCCGGGATTCTGGCGGTTGTCGAAGCCACGCGCGAGGCCTTTGGTGGTCGTACCGCGCTGAATTTGCCGGCCTTGACCGTGACAGTGGGGCAAATGCTAGAGGCGCTTGAGCAGGTTGCCGGTCAAAAGGTTGCCAGCCTTGTGAGCGTCAAACCTGATCCGGCTATTGCAAAAATTGTGGGTGGCTGGCCATCGAAATTTGATTGCGAGCGCACTCACCGTTTTGGACTGCAGCCCGATACGTCGTATCAGGCTGTGATCGAGCAATATATCCGCATGCAGCAGGGTTAACAGCCTCCGTTTGACCGGGCGGTTGCCGCATTCGGTTCAATCACGATTGGCTTGACGAAGCCTTTCATCGCGAGGATCGAGCCGGCGATCGCACTGGCTCGATCAGACGAGATTTACACTACGATTGGGTTGGCAGAGCCGTCCATCGTGATGATGGTGCCGGTGACATAGCTGGCACGGTCAGAGGCCAGATATACGACGGTATCAGCGACTTCTTCTGGTGTGGCTAAACGACCGAGCGGCACCTTGGCGGTCGCTTGTTTTAACGCCTCAGCTTCGCTGATTTTTTCGTGATTAGCCGTGACTTTGATGCCTTCTTTCAAGCGCTCGGTGAGTGTCGCTGCTGGGTTCACAGCGTTCACGCGAATCCCCATCGGTGCGTAAGCGGCTGCTAAGCCAGCGCTAGCAAGCATCAAGGCGGCATTAGCGCTACCACCCGAAATGTGAACGGTCGAAGGTACTTTGCCGCCCGCACCGACCACGTTTACGATCACGCCCTTGCGACGCGCACCCATGCGTTTGATCACGGGATCCATCATGTTGACGTAAGTAAAAAACTTAGCATCCATGGCATTGCGCCAGGCTTCGGGTGTGAGGTCGGGTGCAGCCTTGCGCGCAGCAGCACCGGCAGAGTTCACCAACACATCCACTGGGCCCAGGGTTTTTTCAGCAGCGTCCAAAGCAGCCAAAGCAGAGGCATCGCTTTTTAAGTCGGCCGCAAACACGGCAATGCGCTCAGCCACGCCAGGCATCTGTGCAACTAAAGCGGCTTTGGCCGCTTCAAGGTTAGCTTGATCACGCGACACCAAGCTGACTTTTGCGCCTTCTTCTAAAAAAACTTTGGCACAAGCCAGGCCAATGCCTTTGCTGCCGCCAGTGATTAAAACGTGTTGGTTGGTAAGGTGTAAGTCCATGAATGCTCCGACAAAAAATAGAAAAAAATTGAAAACGAAAGGTACTGACTAAATGCTGTGGTGTGCGCTCGGGCAAAGGATGAATCGTTCGGCCGATTGGTCTTGCTTTGAGATCGTTTATTTTTTCGTTGATCACACAGGTCAGTCAGGTCGACTGAGTCTCTGCTTCCGGTTGGGTGCCAATGATCCCCGTGCGATGCAAGTCTTCGATCTCGTCTTGGGTATAACCAGCTGTCTGCAAGATCTCAATCGTATCCGCGCCAATTTTTGGCGAGGCTTTACGCACCCGTAAGCGTTCGCCTTTTAGAGCGATGGGCAACAGCGCGACACGGGTCTCGATTTCGCGACCCGCACCCGTATTATCGGCCGCAACCGTCATGGGTGCCAGGCCGCCTGTGGCTAACAAGTGCGGGTCGTCAAACAGATCGTGCGGGCGGGTAATCGGCGCATAGGGCAGGGCGGTTTTCTCGAAGCGTTGACTCAATTCAGTTGCGCTAAAACCGGCAAATCTTTGACGCAGTTCTGCGGTTAGCCACGCGCGGACCCGAACGCGATCGTTATTGTTGCCCAGACGGGGATCGCTTTTTAAGTCGTCAAAGCCAAACTCTTCACACAGGATCGCCCATTGTGTGTCGCTAACAGCCGCTAAAAATATTTGTTCGCCGTCTTTGACCGTGAAGACATCGTAGACCCCCCAGGCACTAATGCGGTTGGGCATCGGGTTTGCGGGCTGGCCGGTGACGGCATACTGCAACATGTGCTGAGCCACTAAAAACACATTGTTTTCAAACAATGCGCTGGCCACTTGCTGCCCTTGGCCGGTGCGCGCGCGTTGCTGCAACGACGCTAACACTCCAATCGCACCAAACATGCCGCCCATGATGTCGTTGACGCTTGAGCCTGCGCGAAGCGGCTGTCCTTCTGGGCCTGTCATATAAGCGAGTCCTCCCATCATCTGCACCACTTCGTCGAGCGCTGTGCGATGATCATAGGGGCCAGGCAAAAAGCCTTTGTGTGAAACGTAGATCAGTTTTGGATTGAGTTTGCTTAAGGCCTCATAGCCAAAGCCCAACTTATCCATCGTGCCGCTTTTAAAGTTTTCGCTAAAGACGTCAGCGTCAGTGAGTAGCTTTAAAACGATTTCTCGACCGCGCGGGTTTTTAACATCAATCGCAATGCTTTTTTTATTGCGATTGAACATCGGAAAAAAACCAGCCCCCGAGCCCAGCAATTTGCGAGTGTTGTCGCCAGCAAGCGGTTCGACCTTGATGACCTCTGCGCCTAAGTCGCCCAAAATCATGCCACAGGTCGGGCCCATCACCATATGGGTAAACTCAATAACGCGCAGACCTTCGAGAGGGAGAGGTGCAGACATCGGGATCCTTTTTAGTCAAAAACGCTTAGCCGCTTGTTATACCATTGAGTCTGCCCTTGCTTTTTGGTTTGGAGTGTTGATGAAACGCAGTCTGATGGTTAAAAAAGTGGACTATCTCGATCCGACCGATCGTCTGGCCTTGCTCGCGGTGCTGGATATGTACGCGCGCGACCCGATGGGTGGGGGCGAACCCCTGGCCGACGAGGTTAAAGACCGGTTGTGCGATGATCTGGCTCGGGTGCCTGGGGCGATCAGTTGGCTGGCCTGGCTTGATCAAGAACCGGTTGGTTTACTCAATGCCATGCCCGGTTACTCAACCTTTAAGGCCCGGCCGTTGATGAACGTGCACGACATCGCAGTCGATCCTGCTCAGCGAGGTCAAGGTATCGGTCAAGCGCTGCTCAAAGCTTTAGAAGAGCACGCGCAACAGTTAGGTTGCTGCAAATTGACGCTCGAGGTCTTAAGCGGCAACAGCGTAGCCAAGCAGTCGTACGCACGCTTTGGCTTTGAACAATATGTGCTGAGCGCTGCAACGGGGCAAGCGCTTTTTATGCAGAAGTGGCTTTAACCTAAAAAGACGCCACTGCTCCGTTCGACCGCGGGTCAAAGCCACCCTCAAGCACGCCGTTCGCATGGCGAATCAACATCCCAGCGTGCCCTACGCCCTCATCCCAGGCACCAATCGTTTCAACGTCGTGGCCCAAAACTCTTAGCTGATCAATCGTGTTTGCACTAAAGCGACTTTCAAGTTTGAGAGAGTCGCTTGATTGCCCCCACGTACGACCGAGCAGCCAACGCGGGCGCTCGATCGCAAGCTGCGGGTGATCGCCAAAGCGCGTCACACGATTAAAAATCGTAGCCTGAGTTTGCGGTTGCCCATCGCCTCCCATTGCTCCGTATACCATCACGCCGCCGTCGGCACGCTGTACCAAGGCAGGGTTCAGGGTGTGAAACGGTTGTTTACCGGGCTCTAGGGTGTTGATATGGGCTGGATGAAGCGAAAAACTGCAGCCGCGATTTTGCCAGTTGACCCCTGAGGTCGGTAAAACAACCCCTGAGCCAAACTCATGATAAATACTTTGTATAAACGACACAGCGATGCCAGCTTGATCAATGACGCCCATCCAGATCGTATCGCCTGGTGAAGTTTTTTGACCCCAAGGCGCGGCTCTTGTCGTGTCGAGCCTGGCTGCCAACGCATCGATCCGTGCGCTCGCTAACAAGTCTTGCGGCGCAACCGACATAAACGCCGGGTCGGTGAGATATTGATCCCGAATACTGAACGCCAGCTTTGTGGCCTCAACTTGCGTATGAATAAAAGCCGCCCCCTCTGGGTCTTGATCCCAGCCGTGGATACGATCCATGATCCCAAGTATCAGCAAAGAGAGAAGACCTTGCGACGGGGGCACCATATTGAAGAGCTGGCCTTGCGCGACGGTGGTGCGCAACGGGTCGACTAATTTGGCCTGATGGGTGTTCAGGTCTGCCAGCGTGAGTGGGCTGCCCACCTCGGCGAGTTCTGCCGCGAGCATTTTGGCGAGCGCGCCACGATAAAAGGTGTCACAGCCCTGCTTGGCAACAAGACTTAGCGTATCAGCAAGTTTGGGTTGCTTAAAAATACTGGCCCTGGCAGGTACCGTTCCTTGGGGCAAAAAAGTACTGGCGAAGCCGCTATGCGCCTCAAGTTCGCCACGTTTTAATGCTGTACACGCTTCTTGGCTTTGGGTGACGGCGATGCCGTGTTGGGCAAAATAAATGGCGTCAGACAACAGGCGCGACAGTGGAAGCTTGCCATTTAGGCATTGTTTTGAAAGTTGGTAAGCGGCACCCCAGCCCGAGAGGGTGCCTGCGACGGTCAAGGCAGCAACGCCGCCACGAAACGGGATGCTGTGAGTGATACCGCGCGAGGCGTACCACTCGCGCGAGGCGGCCCGCGCGCTGCGACCGCTCGCGTCGATGCCACCTGGGCGGTTATTTGGCCCATTGATGACCCAAAAGCCGTCTCCGCCGATGGAGTTCATGTGAGGGTAGACCACAGCAATGGTGGCGGCCGCTGCGATCATGGCCTCAAGGGCATTACCGCCCTCGCGCAACACAGCAATGGCTGATTCGGCCGCCAGTGAATGGGGGGCTACGGCTATGCCGCGCATACCAAAAATAGATTGAGTCAACATAGCCTCCTGAGCTTTTAGCCCGCATCATACTCAAAGTCGTTGCGCGGTGTGACACCCGACTTGGCGCCTTAGAGTAGACTAGCTTATGGTTATTACAAAGCCGCATACTTTCAAGCGGTACACTTATCGATATTTTAAGACGACGAGTCAAAGAGCATGAGCGCAGCGCAGCAAGACAAAGGCACCCCTGTTTCGGTGGTAATCCGTAACCGTTTAAAAGAGTCGCGTAAACGGTTTCATGCCAACGACAATATTTCGGCTTTCATCGAACCCGGCGAACTGGCGTTGCTGCTTGACGAAGTCGAAACCAAAATGAAAGGTGTGCTCGACAGTTTGGTGATTGATACCGAGGCCGACCACAACACGCACGATACCGCACGACGTGTGGCAAAAATGTATTTGCACGAGGTGTTTGGCGGTCGCTACGCAGCACAGCCCAAAATTACCGAGTTTCCAAACGTTGAGCACCTAAACGAATTAATGATCGTGGGCCCGATTACTGTGCGCAGTGCGTGCAGCCATCACTTTTGCCCCGTGATGGGAAAAGTCTGGATTGGCGTGATGCCCAATGAACACACCAACGTGATTGGCTTGTCAAAGTACGCGCGACTGGCCGAATGGATCATGAGTCGCCCACAAATTCAAGAAGAGGCCGTGGTTCAACTGGCCGATTTGATTCAAGAAAAAACACAGCCCGATGGTTTAGCGGTTGTTATGAATGCCACCCACTATTGCATGTCGTGGCGCGGCGTCAAAGATCCTGATAGCCGCATGATTAACTCAGTGATGCGCGGTGCCTTTTTAAAAGACGCAAACCTGCGTCGTGAGTTTTTATCTCTGATTCGTCGAGAGGATTGAACATGTTAGTCCGTTTGCTTTATGTGAGTCGCGCTCTGGATCCCGAAGCGGCCAATGCCACCCACTCAATACTTGACTCTGCACGTAAGTATAATTTAGCCAATGGCATCACCGGCATCCTTTGCTATGGTGGCGGGCTTTATCTGCAAGCAGTAGAGGGCGGGCGTACCCAGGTCAACGAGTTGTACAGCCACATCGTGCGTGACCCGCGCCATCAGGAAGTTGTCTTGCTGGATTACCAAGAAATCACCGAACGTCGCTTTGGCGGTTGGACAATGGGTCAGGTGAATTTGGCCAAGCTCAACACCTCGATTGTTTTGAAATATTCTGAAAAACCCGAACTTGATCCGTACTCGGTGTCGGGTGCGGTGTCGCTTGCGCTACTTGAAGAACTGATGTTAACGGCCGCAATTATTGGGCGCGCTTAGTTTCTGTCCCAGTCGATGTAGTGATGCAAACCTTCTAAAGACACGCCGACTGTATTGCTGACGATATTGACATAAAGCTTTTTGGTTCGGCCTTTTCAATCAAAGTGA
>Ga0114958_10002493_pt1 | contig 13750 bp, 16 predicted proteins | sample C_130208_EF_Meta_FD_89577 | JGI IMG/M metagenome (GOLD analysis project Ga0114958, IMG submission 89577) | Freshwater microbial communities from Lake Croche, Canada to study carbon cycling - C_130208_EF_MetaG | ecosystem: Environmental > Aquatic > Freshwater > Lake | place: Lake Croche, Canada... | reverse complement strand
GACAGCAAGCACGACGGCGATCAGACCTGCATCATTTATTACGAGCAGGACTGGAAGCCAGAGTGGGCGGGCGAGACCATGTTCCTCAACGAGGCCGAGGACGATGTCATCAAGGCCGTCCTGCCGAAGTATGGCCGCATGACGATCTTTCCCGGCAAGATCAAGCACGTCGGGCGCGCGGTGTCGCGGATCTGCCCGGTGGCTCGCCGGGTTCTCGTCATGAAGGGAAAGCCCCGTGAGTAAGCGCCACCTGCTCCTGCTGGCGCTCAAGCGGATGGGCGCCTTCCACATGATGCACAACAAGCGCCTAGAGCGAAAGCTCGGCGAGCACCTGATCAATACCTATGACGCGCTCAAGCGGCTCGGGGCCGAGGAGGATGTCGCCCTCGCTGGCGGCATGCACTCGATCTACGGCACAAGCGTGTTCCGCAAGGTCACGGTGCCGCCCGAGCGCCGGGCTGTGATCCGGGGCCTGTTCGGCGATCGTGCCGAGCGGCTGGCGTGGCTTTTCTCGACGATCAACCGGCCATCGTGTCTGGAGGGGCGCGAGCCTGTGCGGGATTGGAAGAGCGGGGAGCCTGTCGAGGTCTCGCCCAAAGACCTTGCAGACCTGCAGTTGATTGAAGTGGCCAATCTGGGTGATAATGGCTCGACACTGGCGAAGTATCCCTGCCTCCAAAAGATCAGGGACAACCACATGGCTCCCGCATGACCGATCTCCGATTCCTCGCGGCCAAGATCCTGAAGCACTACGCCGGGAGCGACGATAAGGCTCTGTCTGGTCTGGTCGATGCGCTCGTCGCCGGGAGCCCTCTGGATCGAGGCGCCGAGGGGCTGGCCCCTGTGGTGTCCGCTGAAGAGCGAAACCTCCTGAACCTGCTGGGCGGCTACATGGCCGAGGCCAACGAGCGCACACCCTTGGCGCTGACCGCGCAGGGCTGCGGCGATGACGGCGGCGGGGGAGACGGTGGGGGCGATGGAGGCGGCGGCGGAGGCGACGGCGGGGGCAGCGGCGGTGACGGCGGTGATGATGACGATGATGGCGATGGTAGCACTGGGGGCACCGCCGATGGCGATGACGCTGGCGACAGTGAAATGGGCGGCGAGGCTGAAGCTGCATCGTCTGACCCGGAAGCTGATCTCCCGGCGCCGAACGCGGTGCCTGCGTCGTACAACGCGCCAGCAAACTCCAGCCTCGCGGCTTATCTGGACTCAGCCAAATCAGCAGCTGAGATGGGCATGCTCGACTCGTGGATGTCAGAGTACAGCAACCTGAACCAGTCAGTGATCGGCGACAACATCGCAGCACTGGATGCTATGAACCAAGAGGCCCTTGGGCAGCAGGCACAGGCTGCAGAAGCACAGGCCGCGGCAGCCGCGCCTGCGGCGTCCAACCCCTACGGCGCACTGAACGTGGGCGCTGAGTTCGCGTCTCCCGAAGCACAGGCCGCCGCGGCGGCACAGGCATACAGCAACAACAATGTCAGCCTTGGGTATACCGCCCCCTCAACCGCCATGAACGCCGGGCCCACAACCTCGCCGGGCAGCATGATTGGTGCGCCTGATTATGATTCGTGGTTTGGACCTGCAGCGAACGCGACGGGTGCGATCTCGGATAACTCGCTCGGGGCGCCTTCTGACCTTGCCAGCCCGGACCAGCAGACCAACGCGCCAACGGAAAGCCCGTATGGCCCGGCCCCGGATCTCACGATCAACAAGGGCTTTTCGAATTCTAATCCGCAGGACATGAGTTCGACCGGCTACACCAATCAGGACATGAGCTCGACGGGGTATAACAACCAGAACATGAGCTCGACGGGGTACAACAACCTTGTCGATCTTGTTGGCGGGCGGGATGCGTTCAATGCAGCCTATGGCGGCGGGGGCGATGGCAACACCCGGCCATTGATCAACATGGGCGCTCCAACGCCTCTGGGGTTGGTTGACATAGGCGCCCCGACGCCTTTGTCATCAACGACAAAAGCAACCCCCGCGCCCAGCACCAGCCGGGTGTTCTCGCCCTTGGCTGATTATGCGAACTATGGCGCCGGTCCCGAGCACAAGTTTTATATGGCTGAGGGCGGGATGGCTTCTTTCCCAACCATGGCCTACACCGACGGGCAGAGTGGCATCGCGCAACCTCCGGGCCTGTCACCCTACGATACCGCTGGGGCTGATGTTTTGGCCTTATCGCCAATGGCCCCGCCGCCTGCGGCTGCGCCACCCAACCTCAGTGGAACCGGCCCGCTGTCGGCATCCATGAACGTAAACGCAGGGCAGATCCCGTCGCAGATTTCGCAAAACCCAAATCTAGGGTATTCTCTGGGCCAATCCCCGCTTTCTCGACTGACAAGGCCGACCAATGGATGACGCAGAGCTCGACAAAGGCATGGAAATGGACCTCCCCGACGAGGTTTCCGATGTCGAGGAAAATGCTGACGGATCGGCTGTCGTAACGATCGACGAGCCCGCCACTGCCGAGAACGCTGAGTTCTATGCGAACCTCGCCGAGGACATGCCGACGGCTGAGATGAAGTCGATCTCGACGCAGCTGCTTGAATATATCGAGCGCGATAGGGAAGCCCGCACGCTGCGCGACAAGCAGTATGAAGAGGGCTTGCGCCGCACCGGCCTTGGCGAGGACGCCCCCGGCGGCGCCAACTTCCAAGGCGCGAGCAAGGTGGTCCACCCCATGCTCACCGAGGCGTGCATCGACTTCTCGTCGCGCGTCATCAAGGAGATCCTGCCCCCGACTGGCCCGGTGAAAGAATTCATCCCCGGCGACATCACCGTGGACAAGATGGAGAAGGCGAAGCGCAAGCAGCGCTTCATGAACTGGCAGCTGATGCAGCAGATGCCTGAGTTCCGCCCCGAGCTTGAGCAGCTCACGACGCAGGTTCCGCTGGGCGGCGCGCAATACCTCAAGCTCATGTGGAACGAGCAGAAGAACCGCCCGACGGCGATCTTCATCCCGATCGACGATGTCTACCTGCCCTACAGTGCGACGAGCTTCTACAGCGCCGAGCGCAAGACGCATGTCCAGTACATCACCAAGCTGGAATTCGAGAAGCGCGCCAACACCGGCATGTATCGCGATATCGACCTGACGGCGGCATCTGAGCCCGAGCTCACAGGCCCCCAGAAGGCGAACAACAAGATCGAGGGCCGGGAGCAGACCAGCTACAACGAGGACGGCCTGCGGGTCGTTTATGAGATCTCCTGCTATTTGGACTTCGAAGACAATTTCGGTCTCGCACCCTATCTCGTGACGATTGATGACACCTCGAAAGAGGTGCTGGCGATCTATCGCAACTGGGAGCCTGATGACGAGAATCAGGAAGAGCTGGTTCACATCATCGAATGGCCCTTCGTGCCATGGCGCGGCGCCTATCCTATCGGGCTGCCCCACATGATCGGCAGCCTGTCGGCGGCGGCCACGGGCGCCCTGCGGGCCCTGCTCGACAGCGCGCACATCAACAATTTCCCCGGCATGCTGAAGCTGAAGGGCGGATCTCGCGGCGGCCAGACCGACCGCATTGAGCCGACGCAGGTGACAGAGATCGAGGGAGGCGTCGGCATCGATGACATCCGCAAGATCGCCATGCCGGTTCCGTTTAACCCGCCGAACCCGGTCCTGTACCAGCTTCTTGGCTTTGTGACCGAGGCCGCGCGCGGCGTGGTTCGCACGACCTTTGAGAAGCTTCAGGACCAGAGCCCGAACCAGCCCGTCGGCACCACGCTCGCGATGATCGAGCAGGGCATGACGGTCTTCTCGGCGATCCATGCCCGCCTGCACAATTCCATGCAGATGACGCTGAAAGTGTTGCACCGCATCAATGCCCAGAACCTGACCGATGAGTACATCGAGAAGGTCACCGGCGAGGAAATGTGCAAGGCGTCCGATTTCCGGGGCCCAATGGACGTGATCCCGGTATCGGATCCGAACATATTCTCGGAAGCGCAGCGCTTTGCCCAGACGCAGGCGGTGGCGCAGCGTGCGCAGGCCAAGCCGGACCTCTACGACGCCCGTGCGGTTGAAGAGCGGATCCTGCAGCAGCTCAAGGTGCCGGACTACAAGGCCCTGCTGGCCAAGCGCCCCGAGCCGATTGAGCTCAACGCTGTGAACGAAAACCTCTCCCTGACGCTGGGCCGCCCTGTGGCGGCGTTCCCGATGCAGGATCATCTGGCGCACCTGCAGGTCCATCTGGATTATCTGAAGTCGCCGATGTTTGGCATGAGCCAGTTGATCGGCCCGGCGTTCATTCCCGGCGTGCTCCAGCACATCAAGGAGCACATGGTGTATTGGTACGCCCTGTTCATCTACAACCAAGCGAGCGCCGCAGCTGGTGTCCCGCTGGATTCGTTCATGGGCAGCAAGGACAAGGAGCTCAATGCCGAGGTCGATAAGACCTTGGCGATGGCCAGTCAGGCGCTCATGCCGCAGATCGAGGGAGCCCTTCAGGGTGTCCCGCCTGTGATCATGCAAGCCATGCAGATGATGCAGCAGCTCGGTCCCAAGCCCCCCGGCGACCCAACGCAGATCCTTATGGCTGAGACGCAGCGCAAGGCGCAGGCCGACCAAGTCAAGGCGCAGCTGGATCAGCAGAAGCTTGAGCTGGATCAGGTGCGTCTGGGCCTTGAGGCTCAGAATACACAGTCGCGCATGCAGCAGGCTCAACTCGACCTGCAGGCCAAGGCTGAGATGAACCGTGAGGACAACACCACGGCGAAGGAACTTGCTGTCTTTGAAGCCGAACAGGGACACAAGACGAACTTGACCACCGGCCACGGCATTAACCCCCACGTTTGAGGTAGCACCATGGACAACAGCCTTCTCCCGCAGCACAAGCGCCTCGCAATGGGCCTTGAAGTGAACAATGCGCCGACGGGCAAGAACCTCGTCAACGACAAGGTCACCCCGCACGCGCCCTACGGTATCCACAAGAACCTGAGCGGCAAGAACGACAAACCCGCCAAGTCTGGACTTTCTTCCTTTAGTGGCAAGAAATAATTCCTTGACATGGGGAAGATATGATTGAAATCATCATCAAGCGTCTACTCGAACAGCAAAGTCGAGTAGCGCATGAGACTTTAGAGCAGCCCGGCGACGGCTCAATCTTTGAGTACGGGCGCAGGGCGGGTATTTACGCCGGTCTGGGTCGCGCTGTCGCGATCATCGAGGAGACCTTGGCACAAGGTGAAGAGGACGAGGCGCATGACAAAAAACGTCGTGTCAGACCAGCATACGGGGAATGAGAACCTTTTTCCGGTTATTGACCCCAACTTAAGGCCCTTTGGCTCTCGCGTTCTGGTTCAGATCCGCCGGGCGCGCACACGCAGCCGTGGTGGGATTATCTTCTCAGATCAGACCAAAGACACCGAGCTCGACAACACATGTGTCGCCAAGGTGATCTCTGTCGGCCCGCTGGCTTACAGAAACCGCAACACGATGGAGCTCTGGCCGGAGGGCGCATGGTGCAAGCCGGGCGATTATGTCTTCGTGCCGAAGTATGGCGGCCTTCGCTGGGAGCTCCCCTGCAGCGCCACCAGCGACTACAGCGACAAGGTCCAGTTTGCGATCTTCGATGATCTCAACATCACTGGCGACGTCAAAGACCCTTTTTCTATCAAAGCGCACATCTGAGGAGCTGAGACATGAACAGCACCGACAAGGCTGAACTTCAGGAAGAAGTCGAAATCATCGAAGGCGTTGATCCTGATATTGAGGACAACGAAGATGAAGACGAAGACGTAAGGCTTTCCGACAGTCGGAACGAAGAGGAAGATTCTCGGCGAGAAGCCAAGCGTCTGGAGCGTCGGCGCCGGAAGGACAACCAGCGCTTCGCCCGCGACAAATCCAAGGAAGAGATGGAATGGCTGGTCAATCAGAACCAACTGCTCCAGAAGCGCCTTGAAGCCGTCGAAGGCTTCGCGATCCAGAACCAGCGCGGCAGCCTCGATCAGAACTACACGCAGGCCATCTATAGCGTGCAGGCAACCGAGCAGGCCCTCGCCAAGGCGATCGAGGCTGGCGACGGGTCAAGGGTGCCGGAGCTGCTCCGCCAGCGCGACACGGCCATTGCCCGCGCGACCGAGATCAACCGCGCCAAGCAAAGCTTTGATGCCCCCCGTGCGCCGCAGCAGCCCGCTGAGGTCACCGAGCGTGCCCAGAAGTGGGCCTCGCAGAACACTTGGTTCAACGCCAGCAGCACTGACCCCGATTCTGTCACCGCCAAGCAGGTGGATGCAGGCTTGGTCGCTGAGGGCTACGACCCGACCACCCAGAAGTATTGGAGGGAGCTTGACCGGCGCCTTGCAGATCGTCTTCCGCATCGCTTTGCAGAAGAAGAAGATTCCGGTTATACTGCTCCCCAAGCAGGGCGGCGCGGGCCGCCCGTTGGTGGATCTCGAGAGATGAGCTCTCCGGGATCCAAGAAAGTTTACGTCAGCTCCGAGCGCGTTCAGGCGCTCAAGGATGCTGGCTATTGGGATGACCCAGTTCTGCGTGAGCGCATGTTGAAGCGCTATGCAGCGGTGGATCGTGATAATCGTGCGGCGCGCTAAACAGGAGCGAGCGATGGACCTTGGTAATGATGAACGCATCAAGAAAGTGGACGGACAGTCCCGTCGTAGCCGGGCGATGGATGATCGCCGCGTTACTGAGAGCCGCGAGCTCTCCGACGATGATCGTGTCCAGATGTTTCGAGACGCTTTCTATCAAAGCGCTTTGCCAGACTTGCCGGAAATCCCCGGATATCATGTCTGCTGGCTGACCACGACTAATCCGCGTGATCCAATTCAGGGCCGCTTCCGTCTCGGTTATGAGCCGGTTAAGCCCGAAGAGGTTCCCGGTTGGGAATACGCATCACTCAAGACCGGCGAATATGCTGGCCTTATCGGCGTGAACGAGATGATCGCGGCCAAGCTGCCCGAGCGTCTTTATTTCCGCATCATGCGAGAAGCGCACCACGACGCGCCTCTGCGTGAGGAGGAACGGATCACAGGCGATATGGATTCGATGGGTGAACGCGCTCGTGGTTCTAAAAGCAGAATGGTCGAGGAAGAAGGTTTTTCTTCAATGCGCGAACCGCCGCCTGCTCCCAAGTTTGAGTAGGTGGTCCCCCCTCATCTAGCAAAAGGATTCGAGAATGTCCTCGACCAATGCTCCCTTCGGTCTGCGCGCGGCTTATAGTCCGTCGGGCGTCATCCGTGAAATGGCCGGTACGATCGTTACCGGCTACGCTTCAAGCCTTTATACTGGTCAGCTTGTCAAAATGGGCACTGACGGAACCCTTCAGGCCGCTGCTGCGGGCGATGCTGCCATCGGTATCTTTGCCGGTTGTCAGTATCAGCCCACTGGTGCTCAGCGTCCTGTGATCTCGCCGAGCTGGCCCGCTAACACCGGCGCCACTGACATCATCGCCTATTACACCATGGACCCGTACATCGTGTACGAGATTCAGGCTGATGGCTCTGTTGATCAGAACGAAGTTGGACAGCAGTCCAACATCACCAATGCTACGGCCAACAATGGTTTGGGTTACTCAACCACGACCATGGACGCCGCCACTGCTGCCTCGGGCAACTATCAGCTTCGTGTCGTTGGTATCGCTAACGGTATCGATAATGCGTCTGGTGATGCCTACACTGTCGTACAGGTTCAAATCTCGAACCATCAGTACGTCGCCACGCGCAACGCCTTCTAACATAGGGAGATCCCGTTATGGCTACACCAATGCGCAGTACGGACTTCCGCTCCATCGTCGAACCAATCCTCAACGAGGCTTTCGACGGCGTCTACGACCAGCGCGCAGACGAATGGAAACAGGTTTTCCGCGAAGAACGCGGTATTCCGCGCAACTACCATGAAGAGCCCGTCCTCTTTGGCTTTGGCGCTGCGCCTGAGCTCCCGGATGGCACGGCTGTCACCTACCAGTCTGGTGGCGTGCTCTTCATCAAGCGCTACCAGTACAAGGTCTATGGCCTTGCCTTCGCTCTGACGAAGGTTCTTGTCGAAGACGGTGACCACATCCGTATCGGCCAGACCTACGCCAAGCACCTCGCCCAGTCTCTGGTCGAGACGAAGGAGACGAACTCCGCCAACATCCTCAACCGCGCCTTCAACGGCGCCTATGTGGGTGGCGACGGCAAGTCTCTGGTTGCGACGGACCACCCAATCATCAACGGGACTTTCTCAAACCAGCTCTCGACCGCCGCCGCGCTGTCGCAGACCTCGCTTGAGCAGATCCTCATCCAGATCCGCAACGCTGTTGACAACAACGGCAAGCGTATCCGTTTGAACCCTGAGAAGCTGGTTGTGTCGCCGTCCAACGTGTTTCAGGCGGAAGTGCTCCTCAAGAGCGTTCTGCGTACCGGCACGGGCAACAACGACATCAACCCGGTCAAGTCGATGGGCCTCCTCAGCGGCGGTCAGGCTAACCTGTCTCGTCTGACCTCGACCACCGCTTGGTGGGTTGAGACCGACGCGCCGGAAGGCCTTAAGCTGATGATGCGCCGCTCGCTTGAAAAGAGCATGGAAGGTGATTTCGAAACCGACTCCATGCGCTTCAAATCCACCGAGCGTTACGACATCGGCTGGACCGATCCTCGCGGCGTCTACGGCACTGCGGGCGTCTAACCAATAGGAGGGGGCGGCTGGACCGCCCCTTCTTTTTGTGTGAAAATACACCAACCGAAATCCGGTCAAGCTTTTCATGGAGAAGACCAATGCCTCAGTTTAGTGACGATCTCTGGCTCGGCAATGCGACCGGCTCACAGTCTCAGGGCTGGGCTGGCCCCGGTCAGGTGTATAGGGGTGTCGGCCCGCTGGGCCGCGTTTACATCTACGACATCGTTCCCGCCACCATTTCCGCTACCGCTGTCTCTGCCGCTCAGGCGATCGCAGCCGCTGGAAATGCCCTCATCAACGGTGGCAGTGCTACTGGTGGCGTGGCTACCTTCAACGTCTGTCGCAACGTCTCAATCGTTTCGTCCAGCGCCAGCGACACCACCCAGACCGTGACCGTCACCGGCACGGACTTCTGGGGTCAGGCACAGACTTGCACGTTGACGATTAATGGCACCACGACCGTCAATGGCCTGAAGGGCTTCAAGACGATCACGCGCGCTGCTGTCTCTGCGGCGTTTGTGGGCAACCTGTCGATCGGCATGGGCGACACCTTCGGCCTCCCTTACAGGGTTCTTGACGCTGGTTATCTGCTGCGCACCGGCTGGGCTGGCGCTGTCGCTGACAATGCTGGCACGTTCACGGCGGCTGACACGGCTACTGCCACGGCTGCCACCGGCGACGTGCGTGGGACGTTCCTGCCTGCGACATCGGCCTCAAACGGCACCCGCCGCCTTGTGATCGCCATTGGCCTCACCGCTGTTGCGGCTGGTCCTGACGCGACGCAGACGGGCGCGATCGGCGTCGTTCCCGCCTAATGAATCCGGGGGGCTTCGGCCCCCCAATATCTTTAGGAGGGCCGCATGGTCGATACAGTCACGACGCAAACCATTCTCGACGGCGAGCGCCTTGTTATCCGCAAGTTTACGAACTTCTCGGATGGCACGGGTGAGTCCGGCGTTATCAAGATCAATGTCGCCAACCTCGCCGTGAATTCCTTCGGCAAGGCTTGCACGGGCCTCATTCTGAACAAGGTGTGGGCCGCAACGCATGCCATGGAAGTGCAGATCCTGTGGGACGCAACCACGGACGAGTTCTGCTGGCTGGTGCCTCAAAACACCAACTACATGATGGACTTCTCGATTTTCGGCGGCATTCAAAACAATGCTGGAACCGGGAAGACGGGCAGCATCGCCTTTACAACTCGCGATGCTTCGGCTGGCGACATGTATTCCATCGTGCTTGAGTGCATCAAAGTTTACGGGTGACCCATGGGGCGCTGGTGCATGGCAAAAGGCGGCGGCACACCTGTCTATAAGGCGGTCGGTGCTTGGACGCGGTCTGAAGGGAAAAACCCCGAAGGCGGTCTAAACGAGAAGGGCCGTGCGTCCCTTCGTGCCCAAGGCCATGACATCAAGCGCCCTGTTTCATCCAAAGAGGCTGCGCGAAGCCCGACTGCCAAAGCCCGGCAAGATTCATTTTGTAGCCGGATGAAGGGCATGAAGGCGAAGCTGACGTCTGCTGCAACAGCGCGCGACCCTGATTCCCGGATCAATAAATCTCTCAGGAAGTGGGATTGCTAAATGAAGTATTCTTTTTCTAAAGGCGGCAAGATCAAGCCCTTTTGGGAGAAATCCTTCAAGGGCGAAAGCACGACCTTAACGCCAAAGCTGAAGGCTTCGGCCAAGGCCCGTGCGAAGGCAGCTGGAAGACCCTACCCAAATCTTGTGGACAATGCAGCGGCTGCGCGCCGCAAGGAGAAATAGAATGGCCGTCCGTTATGTGAAGGATTTCGAGTTTCCGGCGGCTGCCGGATACACCAAGAGCGCCACCCCGGTGACGGGCCAGATGCTTGCAAAGGGCGGCCCTGCCAAGGGCGGCCCCAAGGGCGTCATGGTTGTGATCGGCGTTGGCAAACCGATGAAGAAGGCCGGAGGTGGCGACGTCAAGACGCCTGAGCAGCGCGAGGCCGAGCTGAGCGATCAACGCCGTGGCGCCCGTATTGTTCTTGGCAAGGACAAGAAGGCCCGTGGCGGCAAAGTCATGCGGGCCGGAGGTGGCGACGTTTCGGATGCCGATCGCCTGAACCAGATGTTCGCTGATGCGGCTGCAGCCAACGATGCTGAGCGCGTCATGAGCGGCAAGAGCAAGGCGCCAATGGCCAAGAAGGCTGTTCCGGTGGCCAAGCGCGGCTCGCCTTATGTTCCGAACACGAACATCCGGGCTGACGAGATCTACTCGAAAGAGGCACAGGATCGCCTGACGCGCGGTTATAAAAAGGGCGGCGCAAACTGGATCAGTGGCGCGATCAAGAAGCCCGGCGCCTTGCATAAAGCTTTGAAGGTTCCAGCTGACGAAAAAATCCCGGCTTCCAAAATTGAAAAGGCCGAAGGCAGCAAAAACCCGCTGCTGGCAAAACGTGCGCGCCTTGCGGAGACGCTCGGCAATATGAACAAGGCGAAAGGCGGCAAGGTTTCGGATATGGAGTGGGAGCACTCCAAGGAAGATCTCGCGCAGGATCGCAAGCTCTCCAAGAAACATGGCATGTCCATGGAAGATTGGGAAAAGTCGAGCCTTGATAAAAAGCACGATCGCCAGCAGTCCCCGAAGGGCCTGAAGAAGGGTGGATACGCTGATGGCGGCATGATGATGGGTGCCCCGCCAGTGCGTGGCGTCTCCCTGCCCGCGCCGGTGGCGCCCGGTGGCCCCGGTAACCGTCCCGGCATGGACCCAAACAGAATGCGTGAAATGGCCAGCCGTGCGCAGGCCATGATGGCCAACCGCGCCCGCCCAGCTGCTCCGGGCCGGGGTCCGGTTATCCCAGCACCCATGCCCACCCCTCTTGCTCGAAAGAGCGGCGGAAAGGTCATGAAGAAAGCCGTTGGCGGGGCTGCAATTGAGCCGCAGATGGATGTTCAGGGTCCGCCCCTGCAGAGCATGCCTGCAGCTGTTCGTGCGCCTGCCATGGGCCGCGCTCGCGCTCCCACGATCGTCGCGGAGCCGATGGCCCCGCGTGTTGCGGTCAACGCCAAGCGTCCCGGCGGCCCGAACGTCGGAAAGCTCCGCGCCCGTATGGCCAAGGCCGCTTCGATGTCCAACCCTGATTCCTCACCGGCTATGATGAAAAAGGGCGGCAAGACAAACTGCTGACCATTTGATATGATCACGGGGCTTGCTGGATCGGCGAGCCGACCAACTTTAAGGAAAGCCCCGTGGCTGTATCCGGCACAGTTTCAACGACAGTGTTCCAAACGCGGAAGGTGATTGATCACGCCTTCCGCCGCTGTCGCCTTACACCTCAGCAGATCACCTCTGAGCTGATCGATGCCGCAAAAGACAACCTCTATTTGCAGCTCTCGGCGCTTGGCAATCAGGGCGTGCCTCTGTGGTGCATCGAGAGAGAGATCCTCCCGCTCTATCTCGGTCAGGGGAACATCACGCCGCCCAATGGGACAGTGGACATCCTGAACGCCAATTTCCGCTGGATGACCCGGCAGATCGGCTCCGCGCAATATTCGAACCCGAACGGCATTGTGGGCTCCGCCTTCGACGGTGACCTCGCCACTTCGTGTACCCAGACCACCGCGAATGGCAACCTGACGATCTTCTTCGGCTACGGAAATGCAACGACTGTCTCAACGATCGGCGTTCTGCAGGCCGTCACGGGGTCGTTCAATATCGTCTTTGAGGTCTCCGATGACGGTGTCGTGTGGACCACAGCGCTGGCACCGGGCGTGACGGCATACGTCGCAGGCCAATGGCAGTGGTACGACATCGACCCGGCCAACCCTTCTGTCTATTTCCGCATGCGCGAGACCGGCGGCAACACGCTGAACGTGACGGAAATGTATGCCGGGAACAACCCGACAGAAATCCCGCTCGCCCGCATGAACCGGGATGATTGGACGAACCTGCCCAACAAGACGTTTGGCGGGCGCCCGCTTCAGTACTGGTTCGATCGGCAGCGTGACCTGCCCGTCATGCGGATCTGGCCGGTGACGAACATGGACAACATTTTCGGCCAGTTCATTGTGTGGCGGCAGCGCTACATCATGGATGTCGGCGCGCTCACAGACACGCTTGATATCCCGCAGCGCTGGTACGAAACAATCGTGTGGCAGCTTTCTTGGCGGCTGGCGATGGAAATCCCCGAGTTCAACATGCAGCTCCTTGGTCTTATCAAGGGCACGGCGGACGAGGCGCTTAAGATGGCGCAGGACGAAGAGCGCGACAATTCGCCGATCTATTTTGCCCCGAACATTAGCCCCTACACGCGATGAGCCTCTTCCTTGACCCACGCGGCAAATCAACCTTTGGCATCGGGATATGCGCCCGGTGCTCGAGGAAGATGTCGCTTGATGAGCTGGAATCGGATCCGAACTATCCGGGTCTTTTTGTGTGCGCCGCCGACAAGGACCAGTTTGATCCATACAGGCTCGCCGCCCGGCAGCCCGAACGGATCTCGCTTTCTCATCCGCGCCCAGACACGCCGCTGGCCCTGACAATGTATGGGACTATTTCTCAGGATGATGATATTTTTGTCATCAACGATGAAGGCGATGGGTATTTAGTGCCATGACAAACAACCCCATGATTCCGACGAACCTCATCCCGAGCAAGATCACGCAGCTTCCGCTTGCGTCAACGCCGACGGCTACTGACACGACCATTGTCGTTCAGAATGGTGTCACCAAGCAGGCGCTGTTTGGCCAGTTCCTGCAGTACATTGGGCCCACAGGGCCCACGGGCCCCACAGGCGTGGCCGGGCCGACAGGCGCAGCATCTAATGTCACAGGCCCCACAGGCCCTGCAGGCCCCACTGGGGCGCAGTCTTTCGTCGCCGGTCCTACGGGGCCCCAAGGTGACACGGGCCCCACAGGGCCCGTTGGCGGGCTTGGCAATCCGGGGCCTTCTGGCCCCACGGGCCCGACAGGGCCAACAGGGCCGACCGGGCCGAGCGGAACGGGGCCCACGGGGCCTACTGGGCCGACCGGATCTCAGGGCGCCGGTATAACGTACAAGGGAACCGTTGCCACAGTCGGCGCGCTCCCCGCGACAGGCAACACAATCAATGACGCCTACCTCGTTCTTGCGAGCAACCGTCTGTACATCTGGAACGGCACG
>Ga0114958_10002492_pt1 | contig 13751 bp, 12 predicted proteins | sample C_130208_EF_Meta_FD_89577 | JGI IMG/M metagenome (GOLD analysis project Ga0114958, IMG submission 89577) | Freshwater microbial communities from Lake Croche, Canada to study carbon cycling - C_130208_EF_MetaG | ecosystem: Environmental > Aquatic > Freshwater > Lake | place: Lake Croche, Canada... | reverse complement strand
CTATTAACCATTGGTTTTTTTGTATGTGGATTTCATATTGCTTTTTTAGCTACACACCTCCCCGCTTATCTTTCTGATCAGGGGCTAAACCCATCCGTCGGCACGAATGTCCTTGCCCTGATTGGTTTATTTAATATTGCAGGGAGCTATTATTTTGGTCTTTGGGGAGGTAAATTTCCAAAGCCCCACTTGTTAAGTCTAATCTATACCGGCCGTGCTCTGGCGATAGCAGCTTTTGTCTTTTTACCAATTAGTGCAGTGAGTGCTTATATCTTCGCTGCTGTTATTGGAGTTTTATGGCTCAGTACAGTCCCCCTAACAAATGGTATTGTCGGCTCTATTTTTGGAGTAAAAAATATGTCGATGCTTGGGGGAATTGTATTTTTCTCGCATCAAATAGGTGCCTTTTTAGGTGTTTGGCTTGGCGGTAAACTTTTTGATTTATTTGGCTCATACGATATTGTTTGGACGATTTCAATCGTTATAAGCCTTATGGCAGCTGCAATTAACTTTCCAATCAAAGAATCAGCCTATCAAGCTAGGCCAGTGACCGCATGACCTCAAGACCTAATTTTTTAAAACGATTGCTCTTTGTTGGATTGGGTTTGTTGGCAATCGGCATTTTTACTGCATACCAAAACCCCAATATGCAAATTTACCTCTTAGCCAATACCTGGTGTTAAGAGTTCTGCCAAGTTACTTAATACCTGTACTAAATTCTTAATACAGGAAGCAGTAATTACTTTTTAATTTGATTAATAGCCTCAGCATCGTCTTTGCTTGGCCCGGCTCCAGAAGTTCCGATGCCAAATATTTGTTGCTGAATAGTCAATTGCATCGCCTGTAATTCTTGCAATCTCTTCTTTTGTTCAGCAGTACTAGAAGCATTATTGGGATTTTTCGAGCTAGTAATATTGGCAGCGTCTTTTTTACACACATACTTAAAAATATTATCACCACCACGCATGGGATACCATAATTCTCCAGGCTTAGCCTCCAGAGAACTCACCACGCGCCCCTTTAATCCATTGGCCGAATAAACCTGCGAATAGTACTGAAAACCTGTCCCATTGACACAATTTAAACTCATTTTTTTGAGAATTGACCCGCCCGACATATTGGATATATTTTGAGCACTTTTCTTAATTTCTAATCGCATCTTAAAAGTTGTTATCTGATTGACAGTCTTCATCTCATCGATAAAAGTATCTGAATACAAATTGGAGTCTTCTGAAAATTGATTCGGTATGCGTTGCCACTGGGCATAAGCTATCGTTGCATAGAAGAATAGTCCGAAAAAAAGCGTAAGTCTTCTCACCATTAAGGAATTTTGGCACTAACAACTTCACAAAAACCCTCGAAACTTTCTTTACTCGGAAAGCCTGGGGCAGTCTTCTTCCGCAGCACAATATCTGAAACCGTATTTTTTAATTTATTAAACTTGATCGTTTCAACTGACCCATCACCTAATGTAAAATCAATCACGCAGGTAATCTCCGTATCAGTTTCTTTTGCACAGGGAAATTTGTATGGATAATTGTTTTTTTGAATTTTATCAATCGTAAACTGATATTGATTTAAAAACTCATCATTTTTATCAAGAATAATTTCTTCATTATTTTTGAATTCAATTTTAGTGAGGGTCCCTTTACATAAAACACGTAAATCCCTTTCCTTGGCGCATCCAGTTAGCACAAAGACTGCTAAAACGAGAAATTTAATATAGCGCAATGATTACCCTCCAACAAAATATATACTTTATATTCTATTATATTATTCTTGAAAGATGATACTAAAAATTATAAAAAATAAAACGCTAATATTTGTAAATATGAATATGCATCTAACTAAATTATCAACAAGATAACTAAACCACCAAAGGAAAGACTATGTCTAGAATAAAAATATCCAATGAGAAACTAGAAGTCTTACAGTCACTCCGAAACCACCGAAAACTTTACCGCCAAAAGGTTAATTTAAAAGTCAATCCAGAGAAGCAAAGCCTTACATTGGGCTAGGTTATTTCTGATGGAGTAGCCAAAACTGTGGGCTCTTGGACTTTATTATTATTCAAAGCCTTTGTATCATTGCATGGATCATTTTTAATACCCATAATGGCTCCTCGGCTTGCGATGCTTATCCATTTATCTGATTAAATTGAGTCTTATCTTTCCAAGCCGCTTATACTGTGCCCGCCATCATGATGAGCCAAAATCGCTAATCAGAAATCGATCGACAACAAGCTCATGATGACTTTGAAATTAATGTCAAAGCCGAATTAGAAATAGAAATGCTTCATCAAAAAATAGACCTAATGAAGGAACAAGAATTACTATTTTTAACAGAAGCGATTAAAGAACTTAGTATCAAGCTTGATCGCTATCAACCATCTTAAGGGAAATTGAGCACATAAGTACATCACCCCTTTTTTAAATCAGTTTTTGGCCAAAGTCTTTTTCAATTAATCGGGAGTAGCGCCTGTCTCTTTCACAACTCTGCCCCATCTTTGCGTCTCATTACTTAAAAACTCTCTTGCAGCTTCGGGCGATTTACTCGTTACCACTATTGCTCCTTGCTTTTCTAGTTTCTCTTTAACCTCTGGAAGCATCAATGTATTAATCGTTGCGGTATATAACTTATTTACAATATCACGCGGTGTTCCAGTTGGGACAGCCAATATTTGCCATGAACCACCCGTCAAATCTTTATAACCTGCCTCGGATATGGTTGGGACATTAGGTAACTCAGGCATCCGGCTTGGGCTCGTAACAGCAAGTCCTTTTAATCGACCAGATTTAATAAATTCTTGGGCTGAAGACAAAGTTACAAACATCATTTGAGTCTCACCTCCAACCATTCCAACAGCTGCAGGACCAGCTCCCCCCTTATAAGGCACATGAACTAGTTTAGTCCCGGTAAGTCCCATAAAACGCTCAGTTTGCAAACGATTGGCGCTGCCAGAACCTGGTGAAGCAAAATTAAATTTACCTGGGTTAGCTTTTAAATAAGTGACTAGTTCAGCTACAGTGCTTGTGGGGAAAGAAGCGGTCGTCACAAGCGCGCTTGGAACGTCAACTACCTCTGTTACAGAAATGAAATCCCTTAATGGGTTTACCTTAATATTTGGATATAAGGCAGGGTTAATCGCCATCGTGCCAATATTACCAAGAAACAATGTATAACCATCTGGCGCAGATTTTGCTGCCAACTCCATGCCAATGTTTCCTGAGGCACCAGGCTTGTTTTCAATAATCAATGGCTGACCAAGTAGATCCCCAAATTTCGTCTGCAAAATTCTACCAACCAGATCTGAAGCGCCTCCTGGTGAGAATGGGATGATCATTTTGATCGGTTTATTAGGGTAATCTTGAGCCTGTGAATAGCCCGGCAATCCACACAAAGAAAAAACAACCAATAAATTAAATACAAAAATCCATAAATTTTTTATCTGAGCATTCATCAAAAACCCCTTAAAATTCTAACATTTTTAAGACAATAGCCTAAGTGTTATGTTAATTGTTAGATCGACTTCAGACTTATTTACATCAAATTAATAAATGTCCTGCTCTGAAGTAATTGGTAATTGAATAGGCTTCTTTAACCTGGCAGATAAATCAAAGGCTTTTGTCATCATTAAGTTCAAATGAGCCTCCGCTGCTGTAGCAGCAGGCGTTGGCAAATTCAAGCTAACACGGTTAAGCCATGATTCTGTCTCTTCACGCATCGGTCCTCGCAGTTCTCCCAAGGCCATATCACCAGGCGGATAACTTCCCATAAAATCCACGCGCCGAGATTGATCCGGTGCATAACCCTCACCCTGCGACTTGGACGTCGCTAAGACAATATCTCGGTGCGTGTCATCAATCGTCAAAACACCTTCAGTACCTACAATACCGACATCTAAACTATAAACTGCGCCTGGCCATACCACTGGTAATGCCCAAGAAATCGTAGCTTGATAAATAGTGCCATCAGAAAAAGTAATTACTCCAGAAGTGGCATCAATACCCTTCCATTCAGGACCCAAGGCTTTATCAATCGAACGCGCATAAATTTCAACCGGCGTCTTGCCCGCCATCATCCACATCACAATATCTAATGCATGCGTACCCGAAATCACCATCGGTGAAATTTTATGTGGGTGATCTGTTCGCTTATAGTTATCAATTGCAACTAAACGGTTCATAAAAGCTCGAGAAGTTACCAAGGTAATATCCCCTAGCTGACCACTTGCTACTTTTTCTTTGGCAGCTAACCATCTTCTACGAAAACGCTGCGTATAACCAACCACTGCATCAACGCCGGCTTTTTGAATAGCGGCTAAAACACGTGCTGAGTCACCCAGATCAGTCGCTAATGGTTTTTCAATCATCAAGGAGTGTTTTCGTTCAGCAGCTAAAAGAATTGGATCAACGTGTAAGTGCTCATCTGTAGCAACAATCGTTGCATTGACCTCAGGACGATTTAATAATTCACGATAATCAGCCGTTACAAAATCTGCTTTAAGCTTATCACCAATGAGCTTGGCTCTTTCAGGATTTTTTTCGGCAATCCCAATCCAGCCAACCTGCGCATGGCGAGCAGCAACTTCTCCACGAAATAAGCCAACTCTTCCAGCCCCGACAATCGCTAATCCAATATTTTTTGCTTGACGATCACGCATGGGTTAGCCATTCACAGCATGTAACTGTTGAGCAGGCAATGGTAAATATACCGGCTCTCCCGTTTCAGCTGATAAATCGGCAGCCATATAAACTTCCATCACCTGCCGAGCCTGCTCACCAGTAACTAGCACATCACGATCTAGTGCTACAGCCTCTAAAAAATGAATAGTCTCTGATGCCATCGGTCCAGCGTACACGTGATCTACTTGTTCGCCTGGCATGGTCGACATCGGCAATTGCATACCGTTTTTGACAGTATTTAGCACAACGTCTTTATGACTATCGTCAACTAATAAGGCGCCATCACTGCCAATGAATTCGATCCAAGTCGTCGAAAAATTTGGATATCCTGGGGGCAAACTCCATCCTCCACCCACCACAAAAGTTAAACCATTATCCATCGTTACCATAATCCACTGAGTGTCCGGAATATCCGCTCCTGTTGACTCACGCATCGCACCATAATTGACTTGGGAATAAATTTTCACTGGCTTGGCTGGCTCTAAACACCAGAACACAAAGTCCAAATCATGAGTAGCCTCCATCGCTGCCGGTGACAACTTCACTCTGCCAACTATCTTCTTACCCAAACTACGCGTTATATGGCGACTCACTAAAATACTTACCGGTTTACCAATCATGCCATCTTTAATCGCCTTTTTGACATAAGCAAATTTCGGATTAAAACGCTGCGAATAACCAATTGTAAATTTAAGCTTCTTTTGTTTTGCTAAAGCAATTAACTCATCTGCCTCTTCTAGTGCGATTGCAATCGGCTTTTCTAAGAAAACATGCTTACCCGCAATGAGGGCGTCACGTGCCATTGGAAAATGCGTTGTTTCTGGCGTGGCAGAAATAATAATCGCATCAATATCATCTATTTTTAATAATTCTTTATAGTCAGTCGTCGCTGTTTTAGCACCAATTTTGTCTGCCATTTCCTTCAAACGAATCTCGTTCGTCTCTGAAATGTGAATATCTTTAACTAACGGATTATTTCGGGCAGTTTCTGTACGTATGCCACCACACCAGCCAGTACCAATTACACCTAAATTGATTTGCTTCATATCATCTCCGTTTTAACAATTTTTATGATTAAACTAAATATCAACCGTCATATATTACAACATTTTGCCTCGTTTTTTAACTAATTCATCGAGGTAAATACATTTTTTAACTTTTTTAAACTCCTCTTCATGTAAAACCTCGCAAATACTAATGTCTTTATTTAGAATTTATATCCTTCTTAATCTATGTTCATCCAGGTATTGCATTGCATCAACTTGCGCGCCTTGGTACTAATACTTCTACTCCACCCATATAGGGCACTAATGCACTAGGTATGCGGATGCTACTATCAATTTGCTGAAAATTCTCTAACAGCGCAACTAAACACCGCCCGACTGCTAAACCCGAACCATTTAGAGTATGGATTAACTCTGGCTTAGACTGGCCTACCTTGTAACGAGCCTGCATTCTCCTAGCCTGAAAATCCCACATCGTCGAACATGAACTGATTTCTCGATAGGTGTTCTGAGATGGTATCCAAGCTTCTAAGTCATAAGTTTTTGCACTACCAAAACCCATATCCCCTGAACACAATAAAACTCTTCGATAAGGGATCTCTAAACCCTCTAAAACCGCTTCAGCATGAGCCGTTAATTGCTCTAATGCCTCTAATGAATCTTTTGGCTCGACAAATTGCACCAATTCAACTTTCTCGAATTGATGTTGCCGAATAATACCCCGAACATCGCGCCCGTAACTACCTGCCTCAGACCGAAAGCACGGGGTATGCGCAACCAATCGGATTGGTAACTGATCTAAAGAATAAATCATGTCCCTGGCCATATTCGTAACCGGCACTTCTGCAGTTGGAATGAGATAAAAGTTCTCAGTCTGAGATTCAGTTTCATGACCGTCCTCTTCACTACTCATCTTGCGTGGAACTCGAAATAAATCAGCTTCAAATTTTGGTAATTGACCTGTACCACGCATACTGTCAGCATTGACAATGAGGGGCACATTAATTTCCTCGTAACCATGCCTAGTCGTGTGCAAATCCAGCATGTATTGTGCTAAAGCCCGATGTAACCTAGCAATATTGCCGCGCCCAACTGCAAACCTAGAACCCGTTATTTTAATCGCTGACTCAAAATCCAACCCGTGTAGTGCACCTAAATCTACGTGGTCTTTTAATTCAAAATCAAATGTAGGAATCTTACCCCAGCGCTTTATTTCTTGGTTATCGTGCTCATCCTTACCCACCGGTACCGAGTCATGAGGAATATTAGGTATGCCTAAAATAAACTGTTGAAGATCACTTTGCAACTGACTTAACTGCGCGGCACTCGCAACGAGTTCTTCATTTACTCCCACCGAATCAGCCATCTCCTGAGTAACCTCCTCACCCTTCGATTTTTTCATGCCAATTGCTTTGGATAGTTGATTTCTCCGAGCTTGTAACTCTTCTGTGCGAGCTTGCAATTGCTTGCGAGAATTTTCCAACAGGTTATATGCTGTTTGATCCAGATTAAACCCACGAGTTGCTAGACGCTGCGCAATTACATGTATATCTTTTCGAAGCAGTTGTTGATCAATCATCGTATTTCATATCCAAATCATCATAGTCAATTAGTTGTTACTTTGTATCACTGTAACTTTAAAACCTCCGCTCCCGAGGGTACCTTAAAAATAAATTGGCTTGGCAAAATCGGAATATTGGTTTTTAAATTACTAAAACTAAGTAAAACAATATTACCAAACTGATCTCTTAACTCCATCGCTATTGGTAAATTACCGGCCATCCCAATACCTATTTTGGTATAAGGCATATCCTCTGCACTGTCCTTACTGTTTTTTGGAATTAACTCTACCCAAAATAAATTACCGCGCTCTCCAGCATTATTTAATTCAAAATACTCTTCCAAGGCTGTGTTGCCAAACAAGATAGCCGCAGGACTAGCCGCTAAGGCAAGATTCGCCTTGCGATAAGTTACTTGATTCAAATCCTTATCCCACATCATCAACTGCTTCCCATCTGCAATCATGACTTGCTCGAAGGGCTTTAATGTGTTCCATGAAAATCTGCCAGGTCTTGAAAATACAAAAGTGCCCTGTTGTTGCCGAACTACGCGGGGCTTTACATCACTACCTGAGGATAAGCTGACCTGTTGCTGTAAAAAATCACCGGAAGCTGACTTGGTATTTTTAGTAAAGGATCGCAATTGCTCTACCGCATCGTTAGCATAAGTAGTTTGCCCTATCCCAAGCATCCCTAAAATTAAAAGCCCTAAAAAATAGGGTCTCAGCATATTCGTCCGAGCAACGAACAAACACAACTGATTACATCGCAATCTAACGCTCATGATTGGGTCCTAAAATTTCACGCGTTCCTGAACCAGACATTTTCGAAACTAAACCAGCACGTTCCATGTCCTCTAAAAGACGAGCCGCGCGGTTGTAGCCAATTCTTAAATGACGCTGCACAAAAGAAATAGACGCACGCTTATTCTCAAGCACAATTGCAACCGCCTGATCATACAGTGGATCGGCCTCGCCACCATCATTTGCCGTACCCTCCGCACCATCCTCCGCTGAGGAGTCTAATATGGCATCAATGTAATTGGGGCTACTGCGCTCTTTAAGCCAATCCACAACGCGTTGGACCTCCTCATCGGAAACAAATGCGCCATGCAAGCGAAGCGGCTGGCCTGTTCCAGGTGGCATATACAACATATCCCCCATTCCCAGCAATGTCTCAGCGCCTTGTTGATCTAATATAGTTCTACTATCAATCCGACTACTCACCTGAAAAGATAGTCGCGTCGGTATATTCGCTTTAATTAAACCAGTAATTACATCAACACTTGGTCGCTGAGTAGCCAATACCAGATGAATGCCAGCGGCGCGTGCTTTTTGAGCAATCCGCGCAATCAACTCCTCTAATTTCTTGCCAACCACCATCATTAAATCAGCTAATTCGTCAATCACAATCACAATCATCGGCGCTTTTTGAAGTGGCTCAGGATCTTCTGGGGTCAAACTGAAGGGATTATATAAATGCGTGCCAACTTCGTGTGCTTCAGCAATTTTTTTATTAAAACCTGCTAAATTACGTACGCCAAATTTACTCATCAACTTATACCGCCGATCCATTTCTTTGACAGCCCATTGTAAGGCATTGGCAGCCTCTCGCATGTCGGTAACAACGGGTGTAAGTAAGTGGGGAATATCCTCATACATCGCCATCTCAAGCATCTTCGGATCAATGAGTATTAAGCGAACATCTTCAGGCTTGGCTTTATACAACAGCGATAAAATCATAGCGTTAATACCAACTGACTTACCAGACCCAGTCGTCCCAGCAACTAAGCAATGGGGCATTTTGGCTAAATCTGCCACCATCGGCTGACCCGAAATATCTTTTCCCAAAGCTAAGGTCAATAATGAAGAATTGCGATTATAAATCTCTGAACTTAAAATTTCCGATAAGCTAATCATCTGCCGTTTCGGATTAGGCACCTCCAATCCCATGCAAGTCTTTCCAGGAATAGTCTCAACCACCCGCAATGCCTGCGTACCTAAAGCTCGGTTTAAGTCTTTACTTAAGTTGACTATTTGACTCCCCTTAACACCAATCGCAGGCTCAATCTCATAACGCGTAATAATTGGGCCCGGATAAGCCGCAATCACCTTCGCCTCGACGCCAAAGTCTTTTAACTTTCGCTCAATTAAGCGGGATGTGAATTCCAGTGTATCGGCCGATATACTTTCAACCGATATAGGCGCAGCGTCTAATAAAGATAATGGCGGTAATGCGGCGCCAGATAAGTCATCGAATAAGATTGTTTGTTTTTCACGCTCAACTCGATCACTCTTCTGTATCACAGACTCCTGCCTAACAATCTGCATAGGCTCCACCGTATCAAACTTATCTAACTCCTCTTCGACATGCTCTTCACGCTCAACTGCCGCAATTTCTCCAATCCGTCGATCAACCACACTTTCTTGCCGATTACGAATTTTTAAATAAAATACTTCGACCCAGCGACCAATTTGCTCAGAAAAATTTAGCCAAGAAAAATGAAAAAATAAAGAAATTCCTGCAAAGAAAATACATAATAAAAATAGAGTTGACCCCGTAAAACCCAAAAGGGTTTGTAATGGATCACCAATCATCTCTCCCAAAACACCCCCGGGAAGGTTGGGTAGCGCCATTTGTAGGGTATGTAATCGAATTGACTCTAGAGAAACACTCGAACATAAAACCATTAGAAAGCCTAGCCACCGAACCCAGATAGAGTCCTTGGCAAATTCCAGTCCAACTTGCAAATCATCCTTTGACCGAACAACGCTTTTCCAACCCTGCGCAACATGCCTAGCAAATAAAATAACCCACCAATATGCAGAAGCTCCAAAAATAAATAGCATGAGGTCCGCAAAGTATGCTCCAAGTCGCCCCCCAATGTTTTTTACAAGCCCGCCAGAGTTATTAGACCAAGCCGGATCACTCGGCGCGTAAGTTACTAAAATACAAAAAAGGCCTATACAAGAGGCAAGCGCTAAAAACCATCGAATTTCTATTAAAAGTTCCGAAAATCGGGCGGCCTTTTTGGATAAAAGAGGACTATCAGGCCCTTGATTGATCAACGGTTTTTTTCGTTTCAATGAACTTGGTACGGTATTTTCACCCATGAATGTATTGTAAACCCGCTCCAAGCGATTGAATCGACTTTATTCATGACGATTTATCCACAATCAGATTTTTCTTCTTTATAATTTAGTATGAACGAAAATAATGTAAAACACGCAAAAGTCCTGATCTTAGGTTCTGGGCCGGCCGGCTATTCCGCAGCAGTGTACGCTGCTCGCGCCAATCTTAACCCCGTGCTCATTACTGGTATGGCTCAGGGTGGGCAATTAATGACCACCACTTATGTCTAAAATTGGCCCGCTGATCCTCTTGGTGTGCAAGGCCCAGATTTAATGCAACGCTTTTTAGAACATGCTGAGCGCTTTCATACTGAAATCATTTTTGACCAAATCCATACTGCCAAGTTACAAGAAAAACCAATTCGCTTAGTTGGTGATTTTGGCACCTATACTTGTGATGCACTCATTATTTCAACTGGCGCTTCTGCGCAATATCTCGGGATACCCTCTGAAGAAAAATTTATGGGTAAAGGTGTGTCAGCCTGTGCAACTTGCGATGGGTTTTTCTATAAAAACCAAGATGTTTGCGTGATCGGGGGCGGTAACACTGCAGTCGAAGAGGCCCTCTACCTCACCGGAATTACCAAAAAAGTCACAATCATTCATCGCCGCAATAAATTTAGAGCCGAGCCGATTCTGATTGACCGTCTCATGGCTAAAGTCTCTGAGGGTAAAGTAGAAATCAAATGGCATAGTCAAGTCGATGAAGTACTTGGAGATCATTCCGGGATGACCGGCATCCGAATTATGAAATCCGACGGGACTAAAGAAGAAATATCCGCCCAGGGAATGTTTGTCGCTATCGGCCACAAACCGAATACTGATATTTTTAATGACCAACTCACTATGGTCAATGGCTATATCCAAACACTCAGCGGTACTGCGGGTAATGCAACGAGTACAAATATTGCCGGTGTATTTGCTGCTGGCGATGTGCAAGATCACATCTACCGCCAAGCTATTACTAGTGCTGGAACCGGTTGCATGGCAGCACTGGATGCGCAGCGTTATCTCGAAACTTTAGAATAAAACAGCACATTCGAAATTCGCTAAAAAAAGCAAAAAGCCAAGGAACACATTCCTTGGCTTTTTTTACTTCAACCCATCAAAATTAATCCAGTTATTTAGCCATCGGCAGCAGCGGCACAATCAACAAAGCAACAATATTAATAATCTTAATCAACGGATTCACTGCCGGACCAGCAGTGTCTTTATAAGGATCACCCACCGTATCGCCAGTTACTGCAGCTTTGTGGGCCTCAGATCCCTTACCGCCATGATTGCCATCTTCGATATACTTCTTGGCATTGTCCCAAGCCCCGCCGCCTGTACACATGGAGATCGCCACAAATAAGCCAGTCACAATTGTGCCCATGAGTAAGCCGCCTAATGCTGCGGGTCCAAGAAACATGCCCACCAAAATAGGAACAACCACCGGCAATAATGACGGAACGATCATCTCCTTAATCGCTGCTGAAGTAAGCATATCAACTGCACGACCATACTCCGGCTTAGCAGTGCCTTCCATAATTCCTTTGATATCCCTAAACTGTCGGCGGACTTCTTCAACTACCGCTCCAGCACTTCGCCCAACAGCTTCCATCGCCATCGCACCAAATAAATAAGGGATTAATCCACCAATAAATAAGCCAATAATGACCAAATGATTCGATAAATCAAAACTGACCTTCTGACCAACCGCCTCTAAGGCATGGGTATAGTCTGCAAACAAAACTAATGCGGCTAAGCCAGCAGAACCAATCGCATAACCCTTTGTCACTGCCTTCGTAGTATTACCAACAGCATCTAATGGATCCGTAATATTGCGCACTGATTCTGGCATCTCAGCCATCTCAGCAATTCCACCAGCATTATCGGTAATCGGGCCATAAGCATCTAAAGCCACAACAATTCCCGCCATCGATAACATCGAAGTAGCAGCAATCGCAATCCCATAAATACCTGCCAAATCAAAGGAGCAGTAAATTGCAGCGCAAACAAATAAAACCGGCCAAGCAGTTGATTTCATCGAAATACCTAAGCCAGCAATGATATTGGTGCCATGACCTTTGGTCGAGGCTTCCGCAACGTGCTGCACAGGAGCATAATTTGTACCGGTGTAGTACTCGGTAATCCAAACTAATAATGCCGTTAATAAAAGTCCAACAACCGTCGCACCAAATAACCTCATCTGACTGCCAGCCATTCCTAAAACATCATCAGGAATCAACCACTGCGTCACAAAATAAAAACCAACTAAAGATAACACCCCAGCAATAATTAAGCCTTTATATAAAGCAGGCATCACATTTTTCATACCTGGCGTGGCTTTGACAAAATAACACCCAACGATCGATGCCAAAATCGATAAGCCACCAAGAACTAAGGGATATGCTACAGCAATAGCCCCGGCAGATTGGATAGTTAGAGCTCCTAAAACCATCGTAGCAATTAAAGTCACGGCGTAGGTTTCAAATAAGTCAGCAGCCATGCCAGCGCAGTCACCGACGTTGTCGCCCACATTATCGGCAATCACTGCTGGATTACGTGGATCATCCTCTGGAATGCCAGCTTCGACTTTGCCAACTAAGTCTGCCCCTACATCTGCACCCTTGGTAAAAATACCACCGCCTAAGCGCGCAAAAATAGAAATTAAGGAAGAACCAAAAGCAAATCCCATGAGGGGATGTAGTACCTCCGATAGGCTCTTCCCAACGCCTTGCATACTCAAAAATAAATAAAAGCCACCGACCCCTAAAATACCCAAACCAACCACGAGCATTCCAGTAATGGCGCCACCTTTAAAAGCCACATCGAGCGCCTGACTCATTCCAACCGTGGCCGCCTGAGCGGTCCGCACATTCGCACGCACAGAAACGTTCATGCCAATAAAGCCGCAGGCTCCAGAGAGCACAGCACCAATTACAAAGCCTAAAGCGGTAGTGAAATCCAAGAAAAGAGCAATTAAGACGGCTAGAATCACACCCACAATAGCAATCGTAGTGTACTGCCTTGACAAATAAGCAGCAGCACCTTGCTGAATCGCCCCAGCAATTTCTTGCATCCTAGCATTCCCAGGCTCTTGCGCCAAAATCCAACTGCGGGTAACCAACCCATAAACAACTGCGACTACACCGCAAAATAAGGCAAAATAAATGCCTGTTTGTATTGATGTCATACTAAATTCTCCTATTTTTATATTAAAGCTGCCACCCATAAGGCTCAGGCATGCCGACTCTTGATCGAGTGGATTTTCTAACTCCTATTAATCAATGTAATCAGAAAATACCCAAGTATAAGCCATCTTTATTCCAGCTTAGACTTTTGTAACTATTTGAAATAAAACAATTTAATAATAGAACGTTAATTTGT
>Ga0114958_10002491_pt1 | contig 13751 bp, 16 predicted proteins | sample C_130208_EF_Meta_FD_89577 | JGI IMG/M metagenome (GOLD analysis project Ga0114958, IMG submission 89577) | Freshwater microbial communities from Lake Croche, Canada to study carbon cycling - C_130208_EF_MetaG | ecosystem: Environmental > Aquatic > Freshwater > Lake | place: Lake Croche, Canada... | reverse complement strand
GGGCCGGGCAGGTTGGGCAGGGGCAGGTCCAGCAGGCCGTTTTCGTCTTGATAAACCATGCGGCCATGCTCTTCATGCACATGCCAGTGCTGGCCAAAGGCCAAAACCGGCGCGCCCATGCGCAGCGCCCGCGCCTCGATCACCGCCATGCCTGCGTCGTCTTGCGGGCCGATGATGACTGGCACGCCGCGCTTGATGATTCCGGCTTTTTCAAAGGCAATCTCGGGCAAGGTTTCGCCCAGATATTGCTGATGGTCGATGGACACGGGGGTGATGATCGTCAGCGCCGGATGATCCACCACATTGGTGGCATCCAGCCGCCCGCCCAGACCGACCTCCAACAAGGTGTAATCCGCAGCGGTGCGCGCAAAGGCCAAAAGGGCGGCACAGGTGGTGATCTCGAAAAACGTAATCTCGCCCGCGCCGTTCTTTTGCACGCATTCGTCCAAAAGGTCGGTCAGGGCCGCTTCGGAAATGATCTCGCCAGCCAAGCGAATGCGCTCGTGAAACCACGCCAGATGCGGCGAGGTATAGGCATGCACCTTGGCCCCGCCCGCCTCTAGCCCCGCGCGGATCATGGCTTGGGTTGACCCTTTGCCATTGGTGCCCGCAATGTGGATCACAGGCGGCAAGGCCCGTTCCGGATTGCCCAAGGCCGCCAGCAAGCGGTGGGTGCGGTCCAAGGTCAGGTCGATCACCTTGGGATGAAAGGTCATCATCCGTTCCAGAATAGCGTCAGAACTGGCCATGCCTTAGGCCTTTGCCGCTTTGGCGTCAGGCGCGGGCAGGTCGCCCTTCACCGCAGGCGACAGGCCCTGCAACATCCGCACAATCGTGACCAATTCGTCGCGCATCGCTTTGCGGTGGGTGACGCGGTCAAGCATCCCGTGGTCGAGCAGATATTCGGCGCGCTGAAAGCCTTCGGGCAGCTTTTCGCGGATGGTTTGTTCGATCACGCGGGGGCCTGCAAAGCAGATCAGGGCGTTGGGTTCGGCGATTTGCACATCGCCCAGCATGGCATAGCTGGCGGTCACCCCGCCCGTGGTCGGGTGGGTCAGCACCACCACATAGGGCAGACCCGCCTCGCGCAGCATCTGCACCGCAACCGTGGTGCGGGGCATTTGCATCAGCGACAAGATCCCCTCTTGCATCCGCGCCCCGCCAGCCGAGCAGAAAACGACCATCGGCCGCTTGTGTTTCACCGCTGTTTGCGCGCCCACGATCATGGCGTTGCCGACAAACATGCCCATCGACCCCGCCATAAAGGCAAAATCTTGTGCTATGGCCACAATCGGCGTGCGCAGAATTTCACCCTCGGCCACGACCATGGCGTCACGCTCTCCGGTTGCTTTTTGGGCGGCGCGCAGGCGTTCGGGGTATTTCTTTTGGTCACGAAAATGCAGCGGGTCAACGACAGGCTCGGGCACTTTCACTTCGGTAAAAATCCCGCCGTCAAACAGCGCCTTGAAACGGTCACGCGGGGTGATGGCCATGTGATGGTCGCACGAGGTGCACACGTTCAGATTATCGGCCAATTCGCGGTGAAACAGCATCGTGCCGCATTCGGTGCATTTGGTCCACAGATTGTCAGGGGTTTCGCGCCGCGAAAACAGCGAGTTGATCTTGGGACGCACGTAGTTGGAGATCCAGTTCATCGGCTGGCCCTTTGGTCGCTCTTTTCCAGCCTCACATAGTCTGCGCGGGGGCGAATTGCAATCACCCTGACGGATGACGCCAGACGCTGCCCAAGGATCTTTCTTGCCCAAAGGATGGGGTCTGGGTATCGCTAGAGCGTATAAAGCGGCAGGCGACTGCCGAATGGAGGCCGAATGCCAGTTTCTTTGCTGTTGCGCTGCGCCTTCGCCGCGCTTGCCCTTGCGCTGATCGGCTGTGATCCTGCGACAACGGGGCAAAACCTGCATGAGATTGCGGTGCTCAAAGGCGCCATCACTGTCGCCGCCCCGCAGGGCTATTGCATCGACAAAAAGGCCTCGGTGGCGCTGGGGCCTGCGACGGTTTTGCTGATCGGGCGGTGCAATGACCAAGGCAAGGTGGCCGCGGCGGTTGTGACGCTGACGATTGGCGGGCCTGCTTCGGCAGGTGTGCTTGTGGCAGGACCAAAGGCCTTGGCAGAATTTTTCGCCTCAGACGCGGGGCGCAAGGTTTTGGCGCGCGACGGCGACCCCGACCATGTGCAGATCGTCCAAACCCAAAGCGCAGACCGCGGGCTATTGTTGCATCTGAACGACCAAGTGGCGGGGGATTATTGGCGGGCCATCACGGCGATCAAGGGGCGGCTGGTGACGATATCCGCCTCAGGCGTGGCGGGGGCACCGCTGAGTTCGGCACAGGCGCGGGCTTTGGTGACGGACACAATGGCCCTGTTAGATCAACGCAACGCCACCAAGCCTGCCTCGCCCAAAGCGGCCCATAGCGCAGTGATTCCCTGACAGGCTCAGTTTTTCTGCGCCAATGGGCCATTCTATGGCGTAATTCCGTCACAATTGCCCGGTTTTCCCGGGAATCGATCGTTTCTGTGCCATGAACGATCTTAAGAATACCCCGGAACGGTCGCCGCAGTGCCGCGATCCTGCCCGAATTGGCGATCACCCCTTGTCCATACCAGCCGAAACGCTGCCAGGGGATGTAGGATGGACCGACTGACGGAAATGGAAGCCTTCGCCACGGTGGTGGACCAAGGCGGCTTCACCGATGCCGCGCGCAAATTGGGCATGTCGAAATCGGCTGTGTCCAAGCATGTCTCGGCACTCGAGGCGCGGCTTGGAGCGCGGCTGTTGAACCGCACCACGCGGCGGGTGGCCCCAACCGATATCGGGCTGGCCTATTACGACCGCGCACGACGTGTGCTGCATGATGCAGGCGACGCCGATGCCTTGGTGATTGCCATGCAATCGGCCCCGTCTGGCCTGCTGCGGCTCAGCGTTGCAGCCGACTTCGGGGCCAATCTTCTGGCCCCGATCTTGGGCCAGTTCTTGCAAGATTATCCGGACATTACGGTCAACATGGTGATGAACCACCGTTATGTCGAGATGATCTCTGAAGGGTTCGACATGGCAATCCGTGTGGGCGCTTTGGAAGACAGCTCGCTGCGCGCCCGCCATCTGGCCGACACCGCCCGCAAATTGGTCGGCGCACCCGCCTATTTTGCCCGCCACGGTCGCCCGACATCGATCGACGATCTGGACGGCCACCGCCTGTTGCACCAGTCGACCGAGGCGCAGGGCACCGTGTGGAAGATCACCGACCCCGCCGGAGAGGTGCGCCATGTGCGCTCGGCGGGGTGCTTGACGGTGAACGACGGGCAAAGCCTGCTGAATGCGGCCATCGCTGGCTTTGGGATCGCCTATCTGCCCGCGTTCTTATACGCCGATGCGCTGCGTCAAGGGTTGGTGGAAGAAGCGATGTCGGGTCTGCCCGCCGAGGTGCAGGGCATCTATGCCGTCTACCCGCAGGGTCGGTTTTTGCAGCCCAAGGTGCGGGCTTTTATCGACTTTCTGGCGAAACATTTCGCCAATAAGGGGCCAGAGCACTGGTGAGTGGCTTTGGGCTTTAGGGATTCAGCAAAACCTCAACCCTGCGATTTTGCGCCCGCCCCTCCGGCGTTTCGTTGCTGGTACGGGGGGAAAGATAGCCTGCCCCTTGCGCATCAATTTGGCCTGCTGCCGCCCCGTAGCGGCCCAGCAAGGCGGCCCGAACGCTTTGTGCGCGCTCGCGCGACAGGGTGATATTGGCAGGCAACGCGCCTGAGGCATCGGTATGGCCCACCAGCGTTATGCGGCGGTCTGGATGGGCCGCAAGCCACGCCGCCAGTTCAGCCAGCGAGGCATAGTCCCCCCCTTGCAACACCGCCTTGCCCGAGGCGAAGACCAGATCGTCCAGCGCCACGGCGCCCAGCGTCATAAGACGCCCCGCCAGATCTTGGGGCTCCACGGGCGCAGCAGCTTGCGCATCCGGCGTGGCAGGGCTTGAAACGGCAGGCGCAAGGATCACCCCACCGCCGGGATCGGAGCTAACCGTGCTAATCTGCACAAAACCCTGATCCGCCGATCGGCTGACCAAAAGCGCCAAAACCTCGACCCCTTTGGCTGCTCGCCTTTCGGCCAGAACATAGCGAAAGTCGCCGAGATCGACGTGCATTTGCGGTTCGGGCAGCACATCCATGCCATAGCGAAAGTCAAAGCCGCCGCAGGCCTGCGCCTCGCATTCAAAAAGCGTGGTGTAGCCTTCAGCAAGCAGTTGCGTCAGCAATGGGGCGATCAGTTGCAAGGTGGTGAGGCGCTGCTTGTCCATCCGGTAGGCCCGCTGGGTCACCGCCCCCGCCACATCTTGCAGTGGCAACGACCCATCGGCAAAGGGCCCGACGGGCAGGCGCAAGGTCGCGGGGTATTCCGACCAACCGCCGATTTCGGTGGCCGGGGCTGGCATGTCCAAAAGGGGGGATGCCTTGGCGTGCAAGGCCAAGATCAGGCCACAGGCCAAGGCATAGGATACGGCTTTGATCAAGGCGATGACACAGGCCCGGTTAGACTTTAAGACGATAATGATACTCTCCCACAGGCTGCATCCCAAGGGAAGCATAGAGCGCACGCGCCGCCGTATTGGCCTTTGTGACGGCCAAAGCCAGCCGATCTGCCCCTTGCGCAGCCCCCCAAAGCGCGGCGGCGGCCAGTAGTTGGCGGCCAGCGCCTTTGCGCCGCTGGCTTTCGCGCACTTCGACCGCGTGGACCATGGCGGTGGTGCCGTGCAGCGCCACAAAGGCAGCACCTGAGGGCCTGTCGGCCGTGCGGCCCAGCACGACTGTCTTGGGGCCTGATACGCGCTGCATCACAGCCAAGCGCCCGCCCAAGATGCCGCCATCGGCCCAGATGTCCTTGGCGATCTGCAAGGGGGGCCAATGGGGAAAGCTGGTCATGCGTTGGGGCGGGGCAAAGGCTGCGACAGGGGCCGTATAGGCCACAACGGGTTCGATCTTGGCATAGCCCTGCGCCTCAAGCGCCGCATCAAGGGCGCGGTCCCAAGGCCAGATCACGAACAGCTTGTCTTGTCCCAAGCCCGCCTGTGCCGCCTCGGCCACTGCGATGTCATCGGGGTGCCAGTCGCCTACCGCTGACGCCGCACTGACCCGTTTTCCGCCACCCGCCCCGTGGCGCACCGCCCAAGGGCCTGCGCGGTGGATGGCAAGGGCGGGCCAAGTGACCTCCATCGCTGCGGCAAAGGGGGCCATTGGGTCGTCGGGGGGTGTCATGCCAGATGCGCCTCTAGGGCGGCAAGGGCGGTATCCAGACGGGCGGCATCGGTGCCGCGGATCACCAGATTGGTGCCGAACGCCCCGTTGGTGTTGAAGGGATAAGACCCCATCGACAGGTCGGGATACAGGGCGGCGAAGGCGGCAAAGGCGGTGGCAATCTCGCCCTCGCCGCGCAGCATCCGCAGGCTGCGCGACAAAAGGGGTTTGCCATGAGCGATGCCCGACAAAACGCCTGCCAACATCGCCTCGAAGATGCGCGGCACGCCGGCCATGACGTGAACATTGCCCAAGCTGAACCCCGGCGCGATGGAGACGGGGTTGTCGATCAACACCGCGCCGTCGGGAATGCGCGCCATACGCTGGCGCGCTTCGTTAAAGGGCACGCCCTGCCGCTCGTAATGTGCCCCAAGCAGCGCCATGGCATCGGCGCGCTGGGTGATGGGCACGCCAAAGGCGGCGGCGATGGCCTCGGCGGTGATGTCGTCATGCGTCGGCCCGATACCGCCCGAGGTGAACACATGGTCATAGGCTCCGCGCAGCGCGTTAACCCCCGCCACAATGGCGGCGTGATCATCCGCGACCACACGCGCCTCGGTCAAGGACAGGCCGTGGTCGGTCAGCGCCGTAGCCAGATGGTGCATATTGCTGTCACGGGTGCGGCCCGAGAGGATTTCATCCCCGATCACCAGCATGGCGGCGGTTTGGTTGGGCATTTGACACTCCTATCAGCCTTTTGCACTGGTATAGGGGGCTTGCGCCCTCTGGCAAAGGGCGGCCGTTTCTTTTATTTGTCGCCAAAAGCAAAAGGGTTTGCCACGTGGACGATATCAGAGGCCGGGTCACCAAGGATGGCATTCGCATCTATGAGGATGCCGATTTTGCCGGCATGCGCGAAGCGGGGCGGATTGCGGCGGTGATCTTGGACGATGTTGGCCCCTTGGTGCAGCCGGGGGTTATGACGGGCGAGCTGGACGATTTCATTCGCACCGAGGTGGTGCGCCACGGGGCGATCTCGGCCACGATTGGGTACAAGGGCTATCAGCACGCCTCGTGCATCTCGGTCAACCATGTGGTGTGCCACGGGATTCCGGGGGCGAAAAAGCTGGTCGAGGGCGACATTTTAAACATCGACGTGACGGTCATTGTCGAGGGGTGGTTTGGCGACACCAGCCGGATGTACGGCGCAGGGCCGATCAACCGCAAAGCCGAACGCCTGATCGAAGTGACCCACGAAGGCCTGATGCGCGGGATTGAGGCGGTTAAGCCCGGCAATACCTTTGGCGATATCGGCCATGCGATCCAATCCTTGGTCGAGGCGAACCGCATGTCGGTGGTGCGCGACTTTTGCGGCCATGGTCTGGGCCTTGTGTTCCACGCCCCGCCCAATGTGCTGCATTATGGGCGCCCGGGGACTGCGGCCGTGCTGGAAGAGGGGATGTTCTTTACCATCGAGCCGATGGTGAACCTTGGCCGACCGGAGACCAAGGTGCTGGCCGATGAATGGACAGCCGTCACCCGCGACAAAAGCCTGTCAGCGCAGTTTGAACACTCGGTCGGGGTGACGGCTACGGGATGCGAGATTTTCACCCTGTCGCCCAAGGGCAAGTTCTTCAAACCCTAACGCCTGTGGCCCCGGGGCGCTGCCCCGGACCCCGGGATATTTTCGCACATATGAAGGGATCAAGCGCCGTTTACAGGCTGCCGCGCGAGGGGCGCGGTGTGCCCAAGCGCGGGTGCAATTTGCCTGCGATAAGGTAAGCCGCCCCCATCAGCGCGCCGCTGGCTGTGAAGATCATCGCCGTAGGGGCCACGGCCAGAACGGCCCAAGCCATGCCGGGGGTGACCACAGAAGACACGTCGCGAAAACTGGAATAGATGGCCGACATCTCGGTGCGTTCCGAGGGTTTGACTGACATCAGGAACGGCAAGCCACCGATCACATCCAGCGTGACCAGCATCGTCGAGGCCGTCATCAGCGCCAAGACCGTCAGCCAGGGCCAAGGGGCGACCAGCGAGGCCAGCACGAACAAGCTGCCACAGACGGCAAAGGCGCGCCTCACCGACAGGCGCACCGATGAGCGGCGGGCGAATTTCAACAGCACCGGCGAGAGAAACAAAATGGCGTTGGAAATCGACAGGGCGGTGCCGCCGACGTTCTTGCCCAAGCCCTGCTCGATGCAGAAATAGGGCAGATACACCACATAGACCCACCAGCCGGTCGAGCGGATCACCGCAAAGGCCCAGCCCGCGATCAGGCGCGGTTGGGCGAAGAAGCGGCCCAGATAGGCCAAGGGATTGACCGCAGGCCCCCGCGCACGCGCGATGGCCTTGCCATTGCCCATCCGCAGCACCCAAAACAGCACCAGCAGCGCCACGGCGAAGCTGCCCGCCATCAAGAAGGGCGCAGGCCGCCACAGCGAATGCAGCCAAACCCCCAGCATCGGCCCAACCGCCCAAGGCGTGGCCGCAAAAAACATCTGCAGGCTTTGGCTGCGGCCCAGATTCTCGCGGTCGACATAGTCCAACACATAGGCGTTAAAGCACACAAAGGTCGTGGCTGTGGCCATGGCATTGGCCATCAGCGACAGGGTTACCGACAGCGGCGTGCCCACAAAGGCCAGAGCCATGCCGACAAAATACAAGCTGCAACCGCCGGTATACATCCAGCGCCGTGGCACCAACTGTGTGGCCCAAGGCACCAGCAGGCCCCAGATCATCGAAATCAGCCCGACGATGAAATAGGCCTTTGACGACCCGACCGTCGAGCCCATCGCATCATGCACAATCAACGGCATGACCGAGATGAGCGCGCCGCGTACGCAAGATTCAAGCCCGTTGAGGGCGGCGAAATGCCAAAGGGCGGGGGTGCGCGGCACGGGGATGTGGTCGATAGGCATAGCGGTTGATGGCATAGCAGGGCCGATGCGTCTGGCCTTGATGCGACCGCAGGGGTCAGTCTGCGACGGTTTTGGCCTGTGAGAGGTGATCCAGCAGGCGTCCCCGCGCCTCGGGCAGGGGCGCGGTGCTGTCGGGGCGGGTGAGCGCACGGGAGAGGAAATGGCCTGTGACGGCCAGACCTTCGGCCACCTCGGCGGGGGTTCCATCGGCCAAGGTCAGCACGCGGGGAAGCGGCAAAAGGCGCGAAGCCCAATCACCCGCCGCTGCGCGGGCCACGGCGCGGCCTGTGCGCGGTGAGATATAGGCCAAGTCTTGCGTTACCCCCGTCAGCGCGCAAGTGCTTAGGTCAAGGCCGTAGCCCATATCTTCGAGCAAGCGCAGCTCCCATGTCAGGTAGGGCACCGGCCAAGCGCCGCCCCTTTCCAACAGGTCCAGCAGGGCCACGGTTTGGGCGTACAGGGCGGGATGCGGGTCGCGTTCGGGCAAGGCGTGGTGCAGCAGGGCGCAGATCGCATTGAGTGCCGACAGCGCGCCACGGTCACCCATCAGCGCGGCGCGGGCGTGCAGGGGTTCGGCGCGAAAGGAACCCATGTGATCCTCCAAGCGGGCGTGCCATGTCACCGCCAGTTGTGCGCCGGGTTGCAAGATGCCAGACATGCGTCGAGCTCCGCCGCCGCGCACCACGCCAAGGTGGCGGCCATGCGCCGCTGTGAACACCTCGATGATCGCGGAGCTTTCGCCGTGCGGGCGCACGGACAAAAGGGCCCCTTCGTCTTGCCATTCCATTCCGTCAGTATCGCGCGGGCTTGGGCGGGGGGCAAGACGGGGCTTGCGGTGGCCGGGCAATCTGGCAGGGTGAGGGAATGATGTCGCGTTTGGTTGCCCTGTTGATCGGAGCTTTTGCGCTGGCCGCTTTGCGCGGGCAGTTTGACGGCCTGCCCTATGCGCCCTTGGCCGACAGGCTTTGGGTCATGGCGGGGTATTTTGTCGTTCTGACCAATCTTGGCGTTGCGGGGATGATGTTTGGTGTGGCCAAGGGCTGGCGGATGAGCGGGGCCAATGGGGCCGCGATGTTGGGGGCGGTGGGCCTTGTAGCGGCGGCTTATGTCTTGAGGTTGTGGAGCACTGGTGCGCCAGTCTTTGGCTGGGCGGATCTGGCGTTGCACTTGGGCGTGCCCTTGGCCGTGGGACTTTGGTGGTGGTGGTTTGCCGACAAGACAGTGGGAACCCGCGATCTGCCCCGACTGATCGCATGGCCTGCACTTTACGGCGTTTATGCGCTGGTGCGCGGGTATCTGGCCTGACCTTTGGTCAGCTTGACAGGCCGTCTTGATCCAAAAGCGTGCGCCCCTGACGGTCTTCCAATTCAATCACCCACAGGTCGCGGTCGCGGGATTTTTGCCGCGCCAAAAGCGCGTCGACCTCGGGTTCGGGCCCTTCGGTCAGGGGAACCCAGATGCGGGCATTGGCCGACAGATCAAAGCTGCGCTGAAAGGCGCGGGCTTGGCCGTCAAGCGTGGCCACTTTGACCACAACCGCCCCTGCCGTTGCATCACCCTTTTGGGTGACGTAAGCCGCAATCTCGGCCAAGCGCAGGCGGGTCAGATAGGCCGATACCCAAAGGCCGCTGGCCAAGCGCGGGGTCATGACACACCTATTTCGGCAGGTTGCCGTCTTTGAAATCAAGGCCCATTTCGCTGTAGCGTTCGGGTTCTTCCAGCCAGTTCGGGCGGACCTTGACCTCTAGGAACAAATGCACCGTGCGTTCCAGAAAGGCCGAGATTTCGGCGCGCGCGGCGGTGCCGATCGACTTGATCGTCTCACCTTTGTTGCCCAGCACAATGCCTTTATGGCCATCGCGGGCGACATAGATGATCTGGTTGATCTTGGCCGAGCCATCGGGCTGATCCTCCCAGTTTTCGGTTTCGACCGTCAACTGGTAGGGCAGTTCTTCATGCAAACGCAGGGTCAGCTTTTCGCGGGTCATCTCGGCGGCGATCATGCGCATGGGCAGATCGGCCAACTGGTCTTCGGGGTAAAACCAATGGCCCATCGGCACGATTTCGGCCAGCCACGATTTCAGGCGTTCGACGCCGTGGCCGCGTTCGGCGCTGATCATGAAGGTGTTGGTGAAGGGAAAGGCGATGTTGGCCTCTTCGGCCAAAGACAGCAGGGCTTCGGCTTTCACCTTGTCGATCTTGTTGATCGCCAGCGCCACCTGCCCGCCCGAGGGGAAGCGGTCGCGCAGGCCGGCGATGATGGCCTTGGCCCCCTCGGTCAGGCCACGGTTGGCTTCGATCAGCAGCACAATCACATCGGCATCCGCAGCCCCGCCCCATGCGGCGGCGACCATGGACCGATCCAGCCTGCGGCGCGGGCGAAAGATGCCGGGCGTGTCGACAAAGACGATCTGGGATGCGCCGTGCATCGCAATGCCGCGAATGCGGGTGCGGGTGGTTTGCACCTTATGGGTGACGATCGACACCTTGGCCCCGACCATCTTGTTGATCAGGGTTGATTTTCCGGCATTGGGTTCGCCGATCAGGGCCACAAAGCCTGCACGGTGCGGGCCTTGGGGGCCCATGGTGTCGTCCTGCGTCATGCCTGTCCCTTTGTGATCCGCGCCAAAAGCGTGCGCGCTGCCATTTGTTCGGCCTGCCGCTTTGATCCGGCGCGGGCGGTTTCGGTTGCGCCGTCATCCAGCGTCACGCGGACGGTGAAGATGGGCTGGTGGTCGGGGCCTTCGCGGGCGTCTTCGATATAGGCGGGCGGGGCCATGCCACGGCCTTGAGCCCATTCTTGCAGGCTGGTCTTGGCATCACGCGCATCGGCATCGACGGCGCTGATCCGGTCACCCCACAGGCGCAAGATCAGATCGCGCGCGGCATCAAAGCCGCCATCGACATAGACGGCAGCGATTACAGCTTCCAGCGCATCGCCCAAGAGCGCCTCCTTGCGCCGCCCGCCGGAGATCATCTCGGAGCGGCCCAGTTTCAGCACCTCGCCCAAGCCGTAAGCGCGGGCGACATCCGCACAGGTTTCCTTGCGCACAAGCGCGTTAAAGCGCGGCGCAAGCTGGCCTTCTGCGGCGGTAGTGTCGGCGGACAAAAGGGCTTCGGCCATCACAAGGCCCAAGATGCGGTCGCCTAAGAATTCCAGCCGCTGGTTGTCAGCCCGCGTGGGCGACGACATCGACGGATGCGTCAAGGCCTGCACCAAAAGCGCAGGCGTGCGGAATGTATAGCCGATCAGGGCCGTGAAAGCCTGAATATCCGCAGAAAGCTTCACTCAACCGCCTTAAAGAAGCGATCTGCGCGCCATGTCCAGAATTGAAACAACGACGAGCCGGCAGACGAGAACATGATCCGGTCCGCGCGGCCCACCAGATATTCTGCCGGAACCATGCCCACGCCGCCGACATTCTGGGCAAAGCGGCTGTCCATCGAATTGTCGCGGTTGTCGCCCATGAAGAAATAATTGCCTTCGGGCACGGTGAAGACATCGGTGTTGTCGGCATAGCCGTTCATGTCGATGTTCAAGACATCATGCTTGATGCCATTGGGCAAGGTTTCGATGGCGCGGATTTTCTCGCAGGTGCCGCCATTGCCCACCGGCGCGTTCGAGCAGCGCGGGGAATTGCCCATAGAGCCTTGCGCCTCGTAAATCTCGGTGAAGACACCGGCGTCGACTTGCGGGGCCTCGGTGCCGTTGATGTAGAGCATGCCGCCTTTGACTTGGATTTTGTCACCGGGCAGGCCGATCAGGCGTTTGATGTAATCTTCGCCGTTGACGGGGTGGCGAAACACCACCACATCGCCGCGCTGCGGGTCGCCCGACAAGAGCGGCAGTTTGATGCGGCCGGGGATCGGGCAAGCGGCAAAGGGGCAAGAATAACGCGAGTAGCCGTAGGCCATTTTGTTCACGAACAAAAAGTCGCCGATCAGCAGCGTGTCTTTCATCGATTCTGACGGAATCCAGAAGGGCTGGAACAAAAGTGTGCGAAACAGGCCCGCGATCAGCAGGGCATAGACAACCGTCTTGATGGTTTCGACGATACCGCCGTCAGATTGCTGCTTTTTGGCCATGGGATGCGCTTTCGTGAAAGGTTTGGCGCTAGATGCGCGGGAGTGCCCTAAGAGTCAAGAAGAAGGCAGGTTTTGATCGGTCACTTGCGCGCGAAGCGGCGGGGAAAGGGGCAAAGCCTCGATCACGACAAAGGCTTGGGCCCAAGGGTGATCATCGGTCAGCGTCACATGCACCACGGCGCGGTGGTCTGGTGGGGTCATTTCGGCCAGACGGTGGGCGGCCCATCCGCTGAGCTGCATGACGGGTTGGCCAGTCCACAGATTGGACACGGCCATGTCGCGCCACGCAATGCCCATGCGCAGACCGGTGCCCAAGGCCTTCGAACAGGCCTCTTTGGCGGCCCAGCGTTTGGCATAGGTAGCGGCAATGGCGCGGGGGCGACTGTCGGCCTTGGCTTGTTCTTGGGCAGTGAAAACACGCGTCAAGAAACGTGCGCCAAAGCGCGCAATCGTGCCTTCGATCCGCTCGATGTTGGCAAGGTCGCTTCCAATGCCGAGGATCATATCTAAGCAGCCCTGCTTTTTGCGGATGCAGGCTGGATATAGGCTGCGCGCCGATAAGTCGAGCACGCCTTCGGGGCGACGATTTTTCTGCGAAAAATCGGTTTGCGCCGCGGCAAAGGGCCTGCGTCCATCGCAGCGGTTGGTCATGATTTTTCGCAGAAAAATCGGGTTTGGGGTCGGATGTCAGGCTGGGGTGCGCGCCAGATCCATCCGGTGGCGCATTTCGGCCAAGGCGTCTTCCAGACCTAAAAAGATCGCCTCTCCGATCAAGAAATGGCCTATGTTCAACTCCATCACCTCGGGGATGGCGGCGATGGGGCCGACGTTGTCATAGGTCAGGCCGTGGCCGGCGTGCACCTCTAGCCCCAAAGCATGGGCGAGGGTTGCGCCTTTTTGCAGGGCGTTAAGTTCAGCCTCGGCCTGCGCAAAGCGGCCTTCGGCATGCAGGTCAGAATAGTGGCCGGTGTGCAGTTCCACCACCGCCGCGCCAATTTTGGCCGAGGCTTCGATTTGGCGAGGGTCGTGGCCGATGAACATCGACACCCGCGCCCCTGCGGCTTTGAGGGGGGCGATGAAATGCGCGAGACGGTTTTCATCGCCCGCCACATCAAGCCCGCCTTCGGTGGTGCGTTCCGTGCGCTTTTCGGGGACAAGGCAGACGGCGTGGGGCTTGGTGGCCAGCGCAATCGCCTGCATCTCTGCCGTTGCGGCGCATTCGAAATTCAGCGGTATGCCAAGGCCCGCTTTGAGCGCGGCGATGTCGCTGTCGCGGATATGACGGCGGTCTTCGCGCAGGTGGGCGGTGATGCCATCTGCGCCCGCCATCTCGGCCAAGAGGGCGGCGCGCAGCGGGTCGGGCCAAGCGCTGCCGCGCGCGTTGCGCACAGTGGCAACGTGGTCAATATTCACGCCAAGGCGCAATTTTCCAAGGTATTTCATGGCTTTCACCTCACTTCTATAACGATCTCTTAGACGGGTTCGGGGTCTGTGGGAAG
>Ga0114958_10002488_pt1 | contig 13769 bp, 12 predicted proteins | sample C_130208_EF_Meta_FD_89577 | JGI IMG/M metagenome (GOLD analysis project Ga0114958, IMG submission 89577) | Freshwater microbial communities from Lake Croche, Canada to study carbon cycling - C_130208_EF_MetaG | ecosystem: Environmental > Aquatic > Freshwater > Lake | place: Lake Croche, Canada... | reverse complement strand
TAACAAGAGTAGTTACTATATTATCAAAAGGGATGGGAGATGATTCACTAGGTGGCGTAAAATAATTTATTCCCGATTGAATATTTTTAGCATAATTACTTATAATGTAATTAGTTGAATTATCAACAATAGCAAACCATTCCATTCCCGTTCCTCTTGGGTTTGCTTGAACAAAGTAGGGTGATGGAACTGTAGTGCCCGTCCATTTAACAGTAACACCATTTGCATCTAAAACGATTGCTTGTGATTTTATGGTTTGAGCGGTTAAAAAAAGCGTAATAATTAAGAGTACTATTTTTTTCATAATTGTAGAGTTTTAAATCAAATTCAAATGTAAGAAAATAATTTATAAATTCATTTAAATCTTGTGTACAGTCTTTTCAAACCCTTTTTTATTCTTATTTCCCTGCTGCAATCCAAGTATTGATTTTCTTTTCTAATAAGGCCAAAGGCATTACACCAGATTCTAAAACTTTTTGATGGAATACTTTGATATCAAATTTGTCTTTCATCTCAGTTCTAGCTTTTTCTCGTAATTCTAAGATTTTCATTTGCCCAATTTTATAGGACAAGGCTTGCCCAGGATAGGCCATATATCTTTCTATTTCGGCAACAATGCTGGCTTCACTTTCGGCTTCGTTTTCCATAGAAAATTTTATGGCTTGTTCTCTCGTCCAACCTTTGTTATGCATTCCGGTATCCACCACAAGTCTAATAGCGCGGTGCATTTCGTTGCTTAGCATCCCAAAATATTGGTAAGGATCAGTATATAGGCCCAATTCTTTCCCTAAACTTTCACAATACAAAGCCCATCCTTCGCCATAGGCGCCAAACCAATTGAACTTTCTAAAATCAGGCAATTGCTGGTTTTCTTGTTGTAAAGAAATCTGAAAATGATGCCCAGGAATGGCTTCGTGCAAAAATAAATCTTCATCGCCATAGTAGTTGTAGTTTGCCACATCTGGAATAGGCACATAAAAAGTGCCGGGTCTTGAGCCGTCAGCCGCACCTTGATTGTATTCTGCACTTGCGGTTTTTTCTCTGAAGGCTTCGGTACGTTTTATTCTAAATGGAGTTTTAGGCTGTAAAGCAAAAAGCTTATCTACATTAGGTTTGATAGTTTGATGTATTTTTTCAAAATTGGCCAATACTTCTTCTGGTTTTTGGAAAGGTTTCAGTTTTGGATCATTCCTAACAAAATCAAAGAATTCAATTATGGTGCCTTTAAACCCCACTTGTTCTCTAACTTTCTCCATTTCAGCTTTGATACGCGCCACTTCTTTCAACCCTAAAGTATGAATTTCTTCAGGAGTTTTTGTAGTAGTGGTCCATTGTTTGGCATATACTTTATACAATGCATTTCCGCCTTTTAAACTTCCAATACCACTTGTTGAGCGACAAGCAGGTACATATTCGGTTTTCATAAAGGTTATGAATTTCTGAAATTGAGGCATCAGTTTTTCCGAAATTGCAGTTGCATATTCTTTTGATAAATTGCTTTTTTGTGCTTCACTGAAATCCGATGGGAATTTTTTACAACTTGAGTAATAAAGATTGTCTTCTACTTTTGGCGTGATAATACTTTCAAATTGTGGCACAATTTTTTCGGCTAAAACTTTTGGCAATACTATCTTTTCCTGCATTCCTTTTTTCATATAAACCATCGCGGAGTCAATCCAAACGGCAAATAAGTTTATTCTTTTCAAGAAATTTTTATAGTCTTTCTCTGTTTTAAAAGGTTGTGCGCTTTCGGCACTGGCAAATTGACCTAAGGTCAAATGTGTGCCCTCAAACTGATTAATGGGAGTTAAATTGGCATTTTGTTTTAACAACGAAGTACCCACTTCTGATTCCCATTTGATAATATCATAACTAATTTTTTCTTCGGCAGAAAGCTGAGTAGTATCAACGCTTTGTAATTCGTTTAAGTATTTTTCATAAAAAGCAGCTCTTTTCTTTCTGTAGGAATCAGTCATTTCAAAGACCAATTGGTCATCAAATTTGTTCTGACCATTTTGAGTAGCATCTAATGGATTTAGCGCATTTTTTTCATCAAAATAAGAAGAAGTAATGGCTTTAAAATCTTGTTTTTTTTGTTCGGATTTGCAATTAATAAAGAGTAATGACAAAAATAGCATCATTGAAAAGTGATATATATTTTTCATAATTAGTTGTTTTTTGAATTATAAACATATTTTTTTTAAACGTTTTTCAAATTGATAATTTCTTGTTCAGTTAAGAAACGCCAATTGCCTCGTGGTAAATTCTTTTTGGTCAAACCAGCAAAAGAAACACGGTCAATTTTTATCACATCGTATTTAAAACTTTCAAAAATAGCGCGAACAACTTTTACATTGGGTGTTCTCAGTTTCAAACCAATTTCTGTTTTAGGTTCGTTTTCTATATAGGAGATTTCGTCAACGTATAATTTATGTCCGTCAAGTGTAACGCCACCAGCAATTTTTTCTAAGTCTTCAAATTTCAGATTTTTATCTAACGAAACTTGGTAAATCTTAGTTGATTTTTGATTAGGCAAGCTAAATTTTCTCACCATATCGGTATCATTGGTGAATAATAATAAACCCGTTGTGTTCTTATCCATTCTGCCAATCGGTTGAATATTGGCTTTGGTGGCGGCACGAACTAATTCTAATACATTTCTATGATCAGCATCATCTTCATTGGAAGTCGTGAAGTTTTTGGGTTTATTTAATACTATATATTCTTTGCGTTCTGGCGTTAAAACAGCACCGTCAAAATTAACCACATCGCCAGGTTTTACTTTGTAACCCATTTCAGTAATCACTACATTATTCACTTTCACATTCCCCGATTGGATATAAATATCTGCATCACGACGAGAACACGCCCCCGAATTAGAAATGTATTTATTCAAACGAATATCGTCAGATTTCAAAGGTTTTGGAACGTTATTTTGAGCGGCTTTTGCTGGTTTTGGTGTGCGTTTTGCTGTGGCGTCATCGGTAGTTGGCTTCGCTTTTTTTGGCCCTTGGGCTCTCTTTGCCATGGCAGGTTTTGGCTTATTTGAATTGGGTCTAGCACTATTGGGTCTAGATCCACTACGTTTGTTATTGCCTTCCTTGTTATTCATAAATGCTATAATTTATGCAAAGATACGGTTTTAAAAACTATGTGAAACTAGGGGTTGTTTTTAGCCCAGATTGCAACAGAAGTACTTTTTAGGAATAGAGTGTAAAGCAGTAAAATAGTTTTGCAATTGAATAGAAGTTGGGCTCCTATTTCACAATAATTTCTACTATTTTCTTTCCGTGAATAAGCACTTCTGGATTTATCAACACTATGCAAAAAACGCCAGAAACGACTAGGAATTTCAGGATGTTATGAAGTTTTAAGTAAGCTGGTTTGGAGTTGGATTTCCATAATTTTTGTAAAAAGAAAATCAAAATAATCATACTTACATAAAAGTAAATATCCATATAACCCACTTCAAATAGTTCCACCAAAAAATAGATTGGAATTATCGTTGAAACCGTAAGCAATGTTATAATTTTCTTCGAAAAATTTTCACCATATAGAACGGGAATAGTCAAATAGTCATTAGCAATATCACCTTTGATGTTTTCTAAATCTTTAATCATTTCCCGAATTAATAACAAAAGGAAAAGGAACGTGGCATGGGCAAAAATTTGAGGGTATAAATTCTTGTAATATAATAAGATGGCAAAGAATGGCAATACAGCTAGAAATGCGGCGGTTAAATTGCCAATAATTACGATTTTCTTGAGCTTGTGCGAGTAAAACCATATCAGAAATATATAGGTTGAAAAAAACAATACCGCCCTAAAAGAAACAAAAAAAGCCAGCAAGAAAACGATAAAATTAACTGAAAAATAGACTTGTAGTTTGGTCTTTTGGCTGACTAATCTGTCTAGTTGTGATTTGTTTGGACGATTAATAAGGTCTTTTTTGCTGTCGTAGAAATTATTTATAATATAACCAGACGCAATGGTTAAACTGGAAACAATTACAATTATAAAAAGATTGAAATCTAAGACTACTTGAAGGGCTCTTTTTTCGGGAGCCATAATAAATATAGCCGAAAGATATTGAGCAAGTGCAATGATAGGAATGTTATAGCCACGAACCACAGAAAACATACTGATGATTTTCAGTAATAAATGTTTTGTTTTTCGGCTTAACATTTTAGGAAATTAAAATTGGTAAACCACTTCTAATTTATAATCTTTCAAGGATTTTTTTGCTTTTTCTAAGTCTTCAGTAAAACCTAGAATATAACCGCCACCGCCAGAACCACAAAGTTTCAAGTAGTAATCGTTTGTATCAATTCCGTTTTGCCAAACACCGTGAAATTGTTCTGGAATCATGGGTTTGAAATTATTCAAAACCACTTTGGATAATTGCTTAGTATTGGCAAATAAAGATTTCATGTCGCCACCTAAGAAATTTTCAACGCAGGCATCAGTATATTTTATAAACTGAGATTTAAGCATTTTTCGGAAACCTTCTTCTTTTAGTTTTTCCATAAAAATAGTCACCATTGGAGCAGTTTCTCCGACAATTCCTGAGTCTAATAGGAACACAGCGCCTTTCCCGGTTGTGCTTTGAGATGGAATTCCAGTCGCCTCAATATTATCTTTGGAATTAATCAATATGGGAATACTCAAATAACTATTCAAAGGGTCAAGGCCCGAACTTTTTCCGTGGAAAAAAGATTCCATTTGGGAAAAAATAGTTTTTAATTGCAATAATTTATCGCGAGTTAAATTTTCTAAAACCGTAATTTTAGTATGGGCATATTTATCATAAATAGCTGCTACTAAAGCGCCACTACTTCCAACACCATAACCTTGTGGAATACTAGAATCAAAATACATGCCTCGTTCCACATCAGCTTTTAACATTTCAAGATTGAAAGTTACTAATTCGGGTTGCTCTTGTTGAAGATTTTTTAAATAAGTAACAAATCGTCTTAGACTTTCGTTTGATTTTAGGGCTTCAGCAGAGGGGTTTTCAGCCACTTTCAACGCTCCGTTGTAAAAATTATAGGGAATTGATAAACCTTTAGAATCTTTGATAATTCCATACTCTCCAAAGAGAAGAATTTTTGAGTAAAATAAGGGTCCTTTCATATCTTTTTAATTGATAATTAACAATGGATAATTGATAATTATTTTGTTTTTGAAGTGTTAATTATACTTGTAAGTAATTTTAATAATTCTATTATATTCGGTTTTATATTTTCAAATTCGGTTTGAGTTAAATACTTAGTTTCAAATAATAAATCTATCCAATATTCTGTTTCATTCGCTTCTTTTAAGGCAATAGATAATTTATGAATAAAATCAGCTTTGCTTTGTCCGTGTTCAGACTCCCTAACATTAGCACCTATTGATGTCCCTGAACGTAATAATTGTTTTGATAAAACAAATTCTTTTCTTTCAACTAAAACTTTATAAAGAGAAACAACTTCTATAGCAAACAAAAAAGATTTTTCCTTTATAACGTTCTCCTTCACAACTCTTTAATTTTGCATTATCAATTATCAATTATCAATTATCAATTATCAATTATCAATTATCAATTGACTCCCGTTTCCAACTGCATCACAAATATAGTTACCATTTTGACAATAGCCAACTAATTCAGTGGTAATAAATTGCAAAACAGCCTCTCTAACGTTTTCTGGGTACAAAACATGTACGTTTGCTCCTGCATCTAAGGTAAAACAAATAGGAATATTCGTTTCATTTCTATAGTTCCAAATTTTATTGATGATTTCCAATGTATTGGGTTTCATCAAAATAAAATAAGGTAATGAAGTCATCATCATTGCGTGCAAGGTCAAGGCTTCGCTTTCAACTATTTTTATAAATTCGGCTAAATTGCCATTTTCTAAAACGGTTTTTATGGCTGATAAGTTGCGATGTGCTTGTGCAAAACGTTGTTCCGCAAAAGGATGATGGTGCATTAAATCATGTCCAACGGTGCTTGATACTTGTTTTTCGCCTTTGTCAACAAGCAAAATAGTGTCTTGATAATTTTTAAAGTTCTCATGAAGTTGTGATGGAAATTCCACGCCAAACAAATCGGAACTATCTTTTATTTCAGCATGTTTACCCCAAACGACTACATTTCCTTTCACACTTCTACAAGCACTTCCCGAACCCAATCTTGCTAATAAAGAAGCTTTTTGATTAAAGAAGTCTTCTGTCATAACAGGATTTAAAGCTTTTTCTAAACTCATAATATTCATTGCCAAAGCCGCCATTCCAGAAGCAGAAGAGGCAATACCCGAACTATGTGGAAAAGTATTCTCGGTAGCAATAATAAAATGATAATCGGTCAAGTAGGGACAATACGCTTCTATACGTTCGAAGAACTTTTGAATTTTGGGTTTGAAATCTTCTTTGGGTTTCCCTTCAAAAAGTAATTCAAACGAAAACTTTTCTTTGGTTGAACCAATAGTTATGGAACTATTTTTTTTAGTAAAAGATAGTTTGGTAATTGTTTTACAATGGTTCAAAGTAAAACTGATAGAAGGATTAGCCGGAATTTGTTTGTCTTTTTTACCCCAATATTTCACTAAAGCAATATTGCTTGGAGCACTCCATTGAAAGTTGCCTTTCTCAACAGTATGGGTTGAAGTGGTGAAAACAAAATCTTTTTCAGTTACCATAAAATCAAATATTGAACAAAGATACTTTTTTTGTGAAAAGATTGTAGGGTTTGTTTACTATATTTGAATGAAATTCAAACAAAGCATCATGCAAAAGATTTTAAGAATTACAACCACTGTTATTACCTGTGTAGTGATAGGCTATCTCTCAGGAATGGTTACTCGCGATAGTATTACCACTTGGTATCCAACACTAATAAAACCTGTTTTTAACCCACCTAATTGGATATTTGCACCTGTTTGGTCGTTGCTCTATATCATGATGGGCATAGCAGCCGGTAGGATTTGGAACCGAATTGAACAGGAGGAAAAACAAGTGAAAAAAGCTATGAAATTCTTTGTAATTCAATTGACATTGAATGCCCTTTGGTCTTACCTTTTCTTTGGGTTACACAATCCTCTATTGGCTTTGGTAGAGATTATAATTTTATGGCTGATGATTTATGAAACCTACACCCAATTCAAACCTATTGATAAACTTGCCGCTAATCTTTTATTACCCTATTTGGCATGGGTAAGTTTTGCTACAATTTTAAACGGCAGCATTTGGTGGTTGAATAGGTAAAAAAAAGTTTAATTTTAGACCACAACAAAACTACAGACAAAATTATAATTAATTTATTTACGCTAAAGTTTTAGTAATTATTTTAATCGAAAGTGATAGGCGGATTAATACCTATAACATAAATTCTATTGCTTTTTATTTTATGATTTCTTGATATTTGATTAAGCCAAAAACAAGTATGTTACTTTTTTCAATATCAATTTTAAAAACTATTGTATATCCTTTAAAAACATAATCTCTGATTAATTCATCTTCAAAGTAAATAGATTTTCTATAATTAAAAGGTTGTTTTGAATCTTTAAGAATATTTTTTAGTAAATCGTTTTTAAATTTTCTAGCAGCAGCTGGTTTGTCTTTTGCTATATAATCTATTTGATCTAACAGTGAGTCTACAAAGCCATCCGAAAAGCTAATCTTCATAACTTGAAATTCGTTTTTCTAAAACCAAATTCAATTCTTCGTAAGAGGAATATTTAGCTGTTCCATTTTCAATTTTGGTTACTTCAGCAACTAACTTTTTTTTATTTTGTTCAAAAAAAGGATCCTCCTGAATAATATGAAGCTCTTCGGTTGAAAAAACTTGTAATAACTCTAATAATTTAGCTTTGATTTTTGGTTCAAATTGAACACGAATGGTTTCCATGACTTTAGTATTGAGTATCAAAGTTACAAAAAATCAAATAGATTTTGAAATTGAATTCGCCACAATAAATCCACTAGTCCAAGCATTTTGAAAATTGAAACCACCCGTGATGGCATCAACATTCACAACTTCGCCAGCAAAATAAAGGTTTTCATGGAGTTTACTTTCCATCGTCTTGAAGTTGATTTCTTTTAAATCAATACCTCCTGCGGTAACAAATTCTTCTTTAAATGTGCTTTTACCATTGACCTGAAATTCCCCATTGGTAAGTTGGTTGGCCAAATTAGTCAACTGTTGTTTTGACAAATCTGCCCATTTGATTTCTTCTGCAATACCCGAAGCGGCTACCAAACTTTCCCATAAGCGATTAGCGAACTCAAATGGCGATTTTTTGCTTACGGCTTTTTTTGCGTGTTCTTGTTTTAGATTTTTTAGCGTATCCATTGCTTCTTCAAAAGTAACATCGTTGAGCCAGTTTACCTCTAATACAAACTGGTATTTTTTATCAAATAATTCTCTAGCACCCCAAGCCGAAAGGCGTAATATTCCGGGTCCACTCATGCCCCAATGGGTGATTAACAATGGCCCAGCAGCTTCTAACTTGCTGCCTTTTACTTTTACTTTTACTTTGGCGAAAGCCGAAACGCCCATCAAGTCTTTGATACGAGTATCTTTTATGTTAAACGTGAATAGGGAAGGAACAGGTGGTACAATAGTATGACCTAGTTCTGCTAACATCTCCCATACTTTTGGGTTACTGCCCGTGGTCATGATTAGCTTTTGACAAGAAAAGGTTTCGTGATGGGTTTCTACTTTCCAATAGCCATCTCCTTTGAAAAGGGATTGTACACTTTGTCCGGTTAATACATCAATTTTTAGTTTGGATACAGCGTTCAAAAAACAATCAATGATGGTTTGCGAATTATCCGAAGTGGGAAACATTCTACCATCGTCTTCAATTTTGAGTTCAACACCATGTTTTCCAAACCATTCAATAGTATCTCCAGAGCAAAATTGATGAAATGGGCCGCGTAATTCTTTTTCACCACGAGGATAATATTTTACTAAATCATTGGGCACAAAACAAGCATGGGTAACATTGCATCGTCCACCACCCGAAATGCGCACTTTTTCCAACACACTTTTCCCGCGTTCGAGTAGGGCAATTTTTAGCTTTGGGTTATTTTCGGCAATAGTAATTGCTGTAAAAAAACCTGCTGCACCACCGCCAATAATCAAGATGTCGTAGTTTGTGTTCATAGGCTGTATGGGAAATCAGTAATACTACTTTCCACGTTCAACGATTGGGCAAAGATAATAGCTTCGGGTTTATTTATGGTCTAGGAATAGACTTTAAAATTTTTTTTGGCAATTGGGCTACATTTTTTATCCCCTTACTTTTTTAAGTTATATTTTCAAATGCTAAACCTTATCTTTGTCCCAAATTATTATTTGCACCTATTTATGAAGAATGAAGTTGCGGGTTTTTCCAAATTATCCAAAGAAGAAAAAATCAATTGGATTGCCAATCACTATTTTGCTAATCCTTCAGAAGCCATTTTAACGATAAAACAGTATTGGAATAACGATTCTAAACTGCAACAATTGCATGATGAGTTTATAGAAAACACCATTACGAATTTCTATTTGCCTATGGGCATTGCGCCTAATTTTCTAATCAATGGCAACTATTATTCGCTGCCTATGGTTATTGAGGAAAGTTCCGTGGTAGCAGCGGCAGCCAAATCGGCTAAATACTGGAGTACTCGTGGCGGATTTAAAGCTACTGTTTTGAATACCGAAAAAATTGGGCAAGTTCATTTTATTTTCAAAGGAGAAACGGCTAAACTTCAAGCGTTTTTTAAGGTTGCAAAGAAAAATATCATCGCTTCGACTGATAGTATTACCAAGAACATGCAGAGACGTGGTGGTGGAATATTGTCATTGGAACTAAGAGATAAAACCAACGAATTAGAAAATTATTACCAACTGCATGCCACCTTTGATACCAAAGATAGCATGGGTGCTAATTTTATCAACTCCTGTTTAGAACAATTAGCCAAAGCTCTGAAAGAAGAAGCACTACATTATGTTGATTTTTCAGCATCTGAAAAAGACATTACCATTGTCATGAGTATTTTGTCTAACTATGTCCCTAATTGCATCGTTCGTGCCGAAGTTTCCTGTAAAGTGTCCGAACTAGCCGAAAACCTGTCAGCAGGCAGGCCAGGAAAAATTGACAATCCACAAGAATTTGCTGAGAAGTTTGTACAAGCCGTTCGCATTGCAGAGATAGAACCTTTCAGAGCAGTAACGCATAATAAAGGGATTATGAATGGTGTTGACTCTGTTGTTTTAGCCACAGGAAATGATTTCCGTGCAGTGGAAGCTGGGGTACATGCTTATGCATCGCGCAATGGCAACTATTCTAGTTTATCTCACGCCAAAATAGAAAATGACATTTTTACTTTTTGGATGGAAATTCCACTGGCTCTAGGAACCGTTGGTGGTTTAACCTCTTTGCATCCGTTAGTGAAAATGGCATTGGAAATCTTAGGAAAACCTTCGGCTCAAGAACTGATGCAAGTGGTTGCTGTAGCAGGTTTGGCACAAAACTTTGCGGCACTTCGTTCGCTTACAACTACCGGAATTCAGGAAGGCCACATGAAAATGCATCTCAATAATATTTTAAACCAATACCAAGCAACTACCGAGGAGCGAAAAGCCATTGCGAAACACTTTGAAAACAATACCGTTTCTCATGCTCTTGTGGTATCATTGATTGAAAATTTAAGAAAATAATGCCGAAACTAGTTCAGTCTAAATGACACAAACATTTTACAGTAACGGGAAACTCCTCATCACAGGGGAATATGTAGTGCTTGATGGCGCTAAAGCCTTTGCGTTGCCTACAAAGTTTGGACAGCATTTAATCGTTGATGAAACGACAGATGAACATATTCACTGGACAAGCTATGACAGCGATGGAAGCATTTGGTTTGAGGATACCCTTTCATTTTCGGCTATTAGGGATAAAGAACAAAATGAAGCTAATTTGGCAATTAAAAACACTTTAATTGAAATCCTGCACGAAGCCTATAAGATGAATCCTGAATTCGTTTCAGAAGGGAAAGGATATGATATCAAAACGCAATTGACGTTTCCTAAAAATTGGGGTTTAGGAACATCTTCAACCTTAATCAATAACATTGGGCAATGGTTGCAAATTGATGCCTTTGAGCTACTGAAAAGAAGTTTTGGAGGCAGTGGCTATGACATTGCTTGCGCACAAAACAACACTGGGATTTTATACCAATTGGTAGATGAAAAACCAACGGTTGAAGTGGTGCATTTCAACCCAAGTTTTGCCAATAAATTATATTTTATTTACTTGAATAAAAAGCAAAATAGTAAGGCAGCGATTGCTTCCTACTATAACAAGATTAGTGATGCGCACAAAACCATTCCAGCTATAAATAAAATTACTAAAAGAATTGTAGAAGCTTCTCATCTCAAAGATTTTGCTTTGGCATCAGAAGAGCACGAAATAGCGCTGAGCAATATATTAGAATTGCCCACAGTTAAAGAAGCTCTTTTTCCAGATTTTGATGGCGTGATAAAAAGTCTTGGTGCTTGGGGTGGCGATTTTGTAATGAGTGTTTCCAATGAAAACCCAACCGAGTATTTCAAGTCAAAGGGGTTTGAGGTTGTGGTGCCTTATCACGAAATGATATTATAAAGAAAATCCCGAAGTTCTGCTTCGGGATTTTCTTTATATAACTTAGTAGATCGATTAATAAAAATCTGCTCTGTTATCTTTAATATCAGCATCATCTTTCAAGGCTTGCATGTATCTACCAGCATTACCTACTACTTGTGGTTTTAGCTTGTTTACATAGTCAGTATATTTCTTGATAGCTGGAGCTTTAGTTACTGATTTTGTAGCAATAACATAAACGCCTGAATTGCCATCAATTGGTTTTGATACTTTGCCAACCTTTGATGAGAAAGCACTTCCTACTACTTTTGGCTCAATACCAGCGCTAGGAATAGAAGGATTTTCTAAAGTTAAATCTATAACGTTTTGAACGGTTACTTTGTTAGTTGCTGCGATAGCTGCTAATGTGGAACCAGTCATTTTGGCTTTGATTTTCTCTGTTTTCTTTTTGTTTTTCAATAGCATTTCTACTTGTGGTCTTGCTTCTTCTACGGTCATTAGGCCTTTTTCATTTATTTTTTTCAATTTCACAATTACATGACCTACGTTAACAATTTCAAAACGTTTTACATTACCTATGTTTGTATCACCTTCAAATGCCCATTTTACAATTTGTCTCTGATTCGTAATGGAACCAAAACTTTCGTCAATTGCTTTTACTCTCACGGAAGGATTTACCGATAACTTCATTTGTTTAGCTAAAGCATCAAAATCTTTGCTAGCAGCTTCCATTTCAAATTTAGTTGCCTCTGTGTATGTTTTGTCGTTAGTAGCTTCTGATGGAGCAATTTTTTGAGCAATAGTGGCTAATTTTAAGGCATCTTGCTTTTCAGTCACATTGATGATATGGTAACCAAATTCTGTTTCAACTAAACCAATTTTTCCAACAGGGTTATTGAAAACAAAATCATTAAATGGTTTTACCATTTGTCCTGGAGCAAAGAACCCTAAATCACCACCTTGTTGTGCCGATGAGTCATCAGAGTTGGTCATGGCCAAGAAAGCAAACATTCCTGGATTTGCTAATGCTTGTGCTAATAATCCATCCGCTTTTGCTTTTGCTTGTTCTTTTGTTCTTTTTTCTTTTTTGTTAGGAACTTTTGTTCCTTCCCAACTAATTAAAATGTGACTTGCTTTAACTTTTGCACCACTTTTTCTTCCTAATGCTTTAGAAATACGGTAATAGTTTTTGAACATGTATGGGCCATAAACTTCTCCTATTGGTAAAGCAAATAAAGCATCAGCACATTCAGCGGGTAAATCTTGTTTTGCAATATAAGTAGAGTCAAAAGGAATATCTGAATTAGCATTTACAAATTCTGCATTATCCATTGCACCTTTAAATCCTTGAATAGTATCATTTTTGCCTGTTTCTTTGTTGTAACGAACACTTGGGAGTAACAATGCATCAACATTTTTCTTAATTTCTGATTCGTCTTGTGCTGATGGTTTTTCTTCAATTAGCACATATTCTAATTCACGAGATTCTTCTGATTTGAATTTTTTCTCTTTGGTTTTCATGTAAGCTACAATTTCATCATCTGAAATTTTTACTTCACTATCTTTTATGCTTGAAAAAGGAACACTAACAAAGTCAAAAGTTACTTTATTTGTTTCTGCTTCATATTTGAATTTACCTTCAGTTTCAGTGGTGTACATAGCCCCTTTAACTAGGGAATTATAGATTTGATACTTGGCATTAAGCTCAGCATCTTTTTCTCTTTCTTTCAAAAGTTGGGCTCCTTCAGGATTTGTTTTAAAGTAATCTTTGAATTTGTTTAAATCAAATTTCCCAGCGGCGTTTAAAAACATTTGGTTTTGACCAATATTTGGATCAGCTTTAAAAACTTCAACAATATGTTTTTCTCCCACACGGATTCCTAATTTTTCAAATTCAGCAGTTAATAAAGCAACATTTACTTCTTGATTCCAAACTTGATTTGAAGCTTGCATTGAAGTCATTTGTTGACCATTTTGAGCATTCTTTTCAGTGTTTGCTACTTTTACTCTAAACTCTTCAAATGAAATATTTTTTCCATTGACGCTTCCTACGTCTTTTGATAAACTTTTAAACCCTTTGGTAAACAAATCTTGCACGACAAAAGCCAATAATGCAAAACCTATTGCTAATAAAAGTAAACCCGAACGTTTTCTAATTTTTGCT
>Ga0114958_10002487_pt1 | contig 13775 bp, 16 predicted proteins | sample C_130208_EF_Meta_FD_89577 | JGI IMG/M metagenome (GOLD analysis project Ga0114958, IMG submission 89577) | Freshwater microbial communities from Lake Croche, Canada to study carbon cycling - C_130208_EF_MetaG | ecosystem: Environmental > Aquatic > Freshwater > Lake | place: Lake Croche, Canada... | reverse complement strand
TAGACCTTCAACTTCTCACAGGCATCACATGTATCCAGCGACAATCCATGCTGATGGAGAGACTGTGTCCAGCTTGCACATGGTGTCTTTGCATGCCTGACAAGGTCAATTGCAACAGCAAGCCAGAGGGTTTCTCTAAGGCCAATGTGGCTAAAGACATCTCGCCCAGGCTGCGCAATTCACTGACTTGTGCCTGCAATAAAACGCGCTGATAGTCATTTATTTCTGCTGGTGTCGATGCAGGATGAACTTCAAAGCCATCACCTTGAATCACCCAAGTCACTGCTTGACCGGTTTTCTTCAAACGCCCTTTGTCCATGACCACCAGTGCCAATCCGCTGGCAGCGTCGGGGTGTGACAACCACTCCAACCATGCCAAACCCTCTGGCAATGCATGTGGCCCGCCGTTGCCCAACCAGCGGCCATGAAAGCGGTTGGGTATACCCACCAGATCTGCCACACGTGCATTGCGCGGCGCTCGGTGAATATGAGCAGGCGTGGCCTCTTGCAACACCTGCCCCTCATCCATGACAACCAGTTTGTCTGCCAGTTGTCTGGCTTCGTTCAAGTCGTGCGTGACCAGCACGATAGGTAGGGACAAGTCGCGGCGTAAATCTGCAATCAGCGCGTAAAGCCCTCTGCGGCTCATTTGATCCACAGCGGAAAACGGTTCGTCCATCAACAATAACTTGGGCTGCCTGGCCAATGCTCTGGCCAGCGCAACCCGTTGTTGCTGTCCACCAGACAACATCGCAGGTGCACGCTGTTGCTGCTCGGCAGTCAAGCCCATGCGGTTCAACCAATCAGTGGCGGCTTGTATGCGTTGTTTCGCAGGTAAATGCAACATGGCAAGCGCCACATTGTCTAAGGCATTCATATGCGGCATCAAAGCATAGTTTTGAAACACCAGACCGACCAGACGTTGACGCGCCGACAAACAAATGCCTTGGTCCGTGTCGCACCAGGTTTCGCCTGCTATCTGTACTTTGGCTTGTGCGGGCTTGAGCAAACCTGCCATCAATCGCAACATGGATGTTTTGCCCGCACCTGAGGGACCTACGAGCGCCAGCATTTGACCGGGTTCGCAACTAAAACTCCCTTGCAATGGCATAGGCAAGTGTTGGCTGACACTGACGTGCAAACCTACGCTGTGGCTTACGTTATTGCCAGTGGTCATCTGCGCCTCGTCAATCGCGAAGTGGCAAAAAACGAAGCCGCCACAGCCAGCAATGACATGACGAGTAACAACAAGGCCATGCGATCAGCCGATTGCACATCAAAAGCTTGCACCCGGTCGTAAATAGAAATCGCCAGTGTTTTGGTTTCACCAGGAATACTGCCGCCCATCATCAAGACGACGCCGAATTCACCCAAGGTATGCACGAATGTCAGCACCATGGCCGACAACACACCGGGCCAGACCAAGGGCAATTCGACCCGCCAGAACGTGGCCCAACTGCCCAGACCGCATACGGCAGCAGCTTCGTTCAAGTTGGAGGGAACCGATTCAAACGAGCGCTGAATGGGTTGCACCAAGAAAGGAATATTGAACAACACAGAGGCCACTACCAAGCCTGAGAAATGAAACGCAAGTTGAATGCCTTGCTGTGACAACCATTGACCCAAGGGTGAGGCCGCGCCGAATGACACCAACAAGTAATAGCCCAACACGGTCGGTGGCAACACCAAGGGCAACACCACCAAGGCCTCAATCAAGTATTTGCCCTTGAACTCGGTATAGGCCAACCAACGCGCAAGCAACATGCCGGGCGGCAACAACAAAGCCAGCGTGATCGCTGCGAGTTGCAATGAGAGTGAAAGCGCTTGCCAATCGATGGTGTTCTCCTGAGTATCAAGGCATGGCAAAACCATAGCGCGACAGCACTGCCTGCGCCGCTGCACTGCCCAGGTAATCGTAAAACAGTTGTGCGCCTGGTGACACGGGTTTGATCAACACCATGCGCTGAACCAAAGGCTGGTGATTTTTTGCATCAATCAAATCAAACCGGCCTTTGTCGGCGAATGCAGGAGCCACGGCCAATGACTGCGCGATGATGCCAGCTTGCGCAGACCCCGACAAGGTGAATTGCGCGGCCTGCGAAATGTTTTCGCCCAGAATCAATTTGCTTTGCAATGCGCTCCATAAGCCAACGTTTTGCAACACCTGTTTGGCGCGTTCACCATAAGGGGCATGCTCGGGGTTGGCGATGGCGAGTTTTTGCAATCGCCCGTCTTGCAAGCTGGCCGCCAAGTCTTTCAAACTGCCGTCAGCTTTGAGGGGGGACCCGTTGGGTGTGAACACACCAATGCGGCCAATCGCATACACCTTGCCGCGGTCTGCGGTCTTGCCTGCATCAGCAATTTTGTAAACAAAATTTTCATCGGCTGACATGAATATTTGAAATGGCGCACCTTGCAGTATTTGCGTGGTGAATTGTCCGGAAGAGCCAAACACCAGCGTGATTTTTTGACCGGTTTGCTTTTCATAGCGGGCGGACAATTCTTCCAATGCAAACTTCAAATCAGACGCAGCGGCCACGCGTACCACGGCGGCTTCTTCAGCGTGAGCCAATGGCGTCAAGCCCATCATGACCGAGATAATCCAAGCAAAAAAACACTGTTTCATTTTTGACTTCTTCAACGCAAATAAGCTACTGTGAACAAGTTATTTCTTGACGCGGTTTCGCTATTCTCTTTTAGAATAGCGAATGTATCATAAGCCCGGAGCCAAGCTGTGCCCCCTAAAAAAATCGCTACGCCGCTGCCAGACGCGCTGGGTCATGCCATCACGGACAAGCGCTTACTCATATTGCGCAGCCTGTCCCAAGCCGGTTCTATCTCTCAAGCTGCCAGACAAGCCGGTGTCAGTTACAAAGCCGCTTGGCAAGCGATTGACACGCTGAGCAATTTGTCGGGTGTAGCTCTGGTTGAAAAAGTCGTAGGCGGTGCTGGCGGAGGCGGCGCGCGGTTGACGCCCGCTGGCGTTCAATTGCTGGATGCTGCCCAAAAACTGGGCACTGTGCGCAAGCAATTACTCGCAGACATGGCACCTGCCCACGCTAAAAACAACATGCCGCCAACACCCATGGCTTTGGCGGTTCGCACCAGCATGCGCAACCAATTGCTCGCCAAAGTGGTGACGGTCAAAACGGTGGGGGCACTGGCATGGGTCAGATTGCAAATCACCGAAGAAGTGGTGTGGGTGGCGAAAATCACCAAAGAAAGTGCCCAGCTGTTGGACTTGGTGCCCGGCATGCAAATCATGCTTTTATGCAAAGCCACGGCTGTCCGTATTTCTAGGCGGCTAGTGGAGAAACCAGGCACCAACAAAGCCTACGGCAAAGTCACTCGCCACTCCCGGGCCAAGGCCACTGAAATCAGTTTGCAAATTGCGCCTAATATCAGTTTGATTGGCTTTGCCGAGGAAGAACAAATTAAAACCGGTGAAACCCTTTATGCATATTTAGAAGATTCATCCTTGGTATTGGCATTGGTTGAATAAGCCAAACCAGTTAAAGTCAACACATCCAAAGAAATCACACCGAGAACTTTATGCAATCCAGATTCCACACTGTCACGCTCGCCGGACTGTTGCTTGGCTTACTCAGCCTGCATTCATTCGCCCAAGACAAGACGCCCGAATCCAAGGCGCTTCATGCGCGAGCCAATGCCGCTATGTGCGCCAACTGCCACGGCAGCGAAGGCCGCACTGTCAAAGATTCGAGCGTTCCCTCTATTGCGGGTTTGCCGCGCGATTACATGGTGCAGCAAATGCAAGCTTTCAAAGATGGCAGCCGCCCCGCCACCATCATGCACCAGATCACCAAAGGTTTGACTGAAGCGCAAATTGCTTCCATGGCCGACTATTTCGCAGCGCTACCCCGTTAAGGACTGAGCATGAAAAGAAGACATTTGTTGCAAGCCGGATTGGCGCTTGGTACCACTCCCGCTTTGTGGGCGGCCAACTTACCTTCCAAAGCCCAGGTGGTGGTCATCGGCGGCGGCTATGGCGGGGCCACTGCAGCCAAATATGTGCGCTTGCTCTCCAATTACAAAATCAATGTGTTGCTGATCGAGCCCAACACCAGTTTCATCTCCTGCCCCATGTCCAACTTGGTGATTGGCGGCAGCAAAAATCTCTCCGACTTGACTACGTCTTACGACGCACTCAACAGCAAACACGGCATCACCGTGGTCAAAGACAAAGTAACGGCGATTGATCCGCAGAAAAAAACGGTTGCATTACAAAACGGTGCTTCCATCGGCTATGACAAACTCGTGTTGTCCCCCGGTGTCGACATGATGTTTGACACCATAGAAGGTTTGCAAGCAGCGAACGCCAGCGGTCACATATTGCAAGCGTGGAAAGCCGGTGCTGAAACGCTGGCGTTGCGCAAACAACTCCAAGCCATGCCCGATGGCGGCGTGTATGCGCTGACGGTGCCTGAAGCGCCTTACCGTTGCCCGCCCGGGCCGTATGAACGCGCCAGCCAGGTGGCGCATTACTTCAAGCAAGCCAAGCCCAAGTCCAAGGTACTGATATTGGATGCCAACCCAGACGTCACATCAAAAGCGGGATTGTTCAAAAAATTCTGGAGCGACAACTACAAAGACATCATTGAATACCGCCCCAACCATAAAGTCACTTCTGTCAACAGCGGCACCATGAATATCAATTTTGATGTGCAAGAGCCAGTGAAAGCCGATGTTCTCAATGTATTGCCCGCCATGCGCGCAGGTGCCATTGCTGTACAAACCGGTTTGGCTACGGCCAACAACCGCTGGTGCGGCATCAATTACCAAACCTTTGAATCAACCGTCGCCAAAGACATACACATTCTGGGTGACGCCATCCTCGCTGCACCCGCCATGCCTAAGTCAGCGCACATGGCCAATTCACATGCCAAAGTGGCTGCCGCTGCCATCGTGGCGCAAATATCTGGCTTGGATATCAACGACACACCGTTTCTCACCAACACCTGTTACAGCTATGTGAGTGACAAACTGGTGGTGCATGTAGCCTCGGTACACCAGTACAACGCAGAAGAAAAAACCTATAAAACAGTCGCCGGTTCAGGCGGCTTGTCCAGCGAAGCCAATGCGTTAGAAGGAACGTATGCGTGGAATTGGGCGCAAAACATCTGGGCAGATTCGCTGCTTTAATTGAATGTAAATTGGGGTCAGATAAATTGGGGTCAGATACCAATTAATTTAAAAATTAATTGGTATCTGACCCCAATTTATCTCTGACCCTAATTTACCAATTTACCAATTTACAGTTCAAAGGCCACTCTACCAGCCACCAAGGTGGCTTGCACACGACCTGGCATCTGGCTGCCATTCATGTCAAAAGCAAACGGTGTGTGCTTGCTCTGACTGTGCAAAGCAGACGGCTCGACTTGCCAGTGTTCTGAAGGTTTGTAAATACAAATATCCGCCGGTGCACCAACTGTCAACTGACCCAGACCTTGACCCGCAGGACCCAATAATGCAGCAGGGGCGCTGGTAATGACTTGCAAAGCACGTATCAAGTTCACATTGCTTTGATCTGCCCACTTCAAACAGGCGCTGAGCAGCATTTCCAAGGCAGACGCACCCGGTTCGGCCTGTGCAAAAGGCAAATCCTTGGCGTCGCCTTCCACAGGCGTGTGGTCTGACACCAGCACGTCGATGGTGCCATCTGCCAAACCCTGACTTAAAGCTTCCCGGTCACGCTGCTGCCGCAAAGGTGGTGTCAAACGCGCACGGGTATCGAAATAACCCACATCGTTGTCGGTGAAATGCAAGTTGTGGATGCTGACATCCGCACTGATAGCCAATCCCTCGGCCTTGGCTTGGCGCACCAATTCCACGCCAGCAGCACTGGACAAGCGACACACATGAACACGTGCCCCAGTGCTGCGCATGACATCGATCAAGGTATGTAAAGCAATGGTCTCAGCTGCCACCGGTACACCGCTCAAACCCAGCCTTGTGGCCAAGGGTCCGCTGGCTGCCACGCCTTTGCCTAGGTGAACATCTTGGGGTCTTAGCCACACCACGTAGCCGTAAGTGGCTGCATATTGCATGGCACGTTGCAAAGTCTGTGTTTGCGTCATACCGTGTTCAGCTTGCGAAAAACCTATGCATCCAGCCAAGGTGAGTTCGGCCATGGGGGTGAGACTCTCCCCAGCAAGACCTCGCGTCAATGCCCCCAATGGAAACACGCGCGACAAATGCAAACGCGCAGCGCGAAATTGCAGCATCTCAACCAGTCCGGGTTCATCCAACACCGGTTGCGTATCGGGCGGACACACCACGCTGGTCACACCGCCAGCGACAGCTGCGGCCAATTCAGACTCGAGCATGCCTTCGTGTTCGTGCCCGGGTTCGCCCAAACGGGCACAGGCGTCCACCAGTCCGGGAATCACCATGCAATCGGTGGCATCGATGGTTTGGTCTGCTTTGAAGTCGGCAGGTATGTGTCCAATAGCCAGCACATGGCCTTTTTGCACCGCCACATCCGCGCGTTGACTGAAACTGCTGGCCGGATCGATGACGTGCCCGTGTTGAATCAATATGTTCATGCGTCGTTCCCTGCCACGATAGACATCACCGCCATGCGCACCGCTATGCCAAAAGTAACTTGCGTCAAAATCACACTTTGCGTTCCGTCGACCACCGCAGATTCAATTTCCACACCTCGGTTGATCGGCCCCGGGTGCATCACAATGGCATCAGGCTTGGCCAGTTGCATGCGGCTTTGGGTCAAGCCAAAGCTTTTGAAATATTCTTGGCTTGAGGGCAATAATGCACCGCTCATGCGTTCGTTTTGCAAGCGCAAAGCGATGACGACATCGCAGTCGCGAATACCTTCTTCGATGTTGTGAAACACCTTGACGCCGAGTTGCGACAAATCTCCTGGCACCAGTGTTTTAGGACCGACCACGCGCACTTCGGCGCAACCTAACGTGGTCAAAGCATGAATATCAGAACGTGCCACCCGCGAATGCAGCACATCACCGACGATAGCCACACGCAGGTTGGCAAAGTCTTTTTTGAAATGACGGATGGTGTAGGCGTCAAGCAAACCCTGGGTGGGATGTGCATGCCTGCCGTCACCTGCATTGATGACGTGCACATGCGGCGCCACATGCTCGGCAATGAGGTAAGGCGCGCCTGACTCGCTGTGGCGAACGACAAAAATATCGGCAGCCATGGCGCTCAAATTGGCGATGGTATCGAGCAGACTCTCGCCCTTGCTGGCCGAAGATCGTGCAATGTCCAGATTGAACACATCGGCACTCAAACGCTTGGCTGCAATCTCAAATGTAGTACGGGTGCGGGTACTGTTTTCAAAAAATAAATTGAACACTGACTTGCCGCGCAACAAAGGGACTTTTTTGACTTCTCGGTCATTGACTGAGACAAACTGATTGGCGGTGTCCAGAATATGCGTCAGTATGTCGCGCGATAAACCTTCAGTGGACAACAGGTGAATCAATTCACCGTTGCCATTGAGTTGGGGATTGCGTTTGTACAACATCAACTGCCTTCCACCGAAAAAACAAACTGACCTACATCGTTTCGCATCAAGCGAAGGGATTGTCCGGCAGGCAGCGACAAACGCGCAGCCGCGTAATCCGCTTGCACTGGCAATTCGCGTCCGCCACGGTCAACCAATACAGCCAAGTGCACCGCAGCCGGACGTCCATAGTCAAACAATTCGTTCACCACAGCGCGAATAGTGCGTCCAGTGAACAACACATCATCTATCAACCAAATCACAGCGCCATCCACCTGAAAAGGCAATTGGGTGGCGGCACTGTCAGCCAATCCGCGTTTAGAAAAATCGTCGCGGTGCATAGACGAAGAAACCACGCCTAGTGCAGTGTGCCGCCTCATGTCTGACTGAAGTTTTTCGGCCAACCAAGCGCCTCCGGAAGTGATGCCGACCAGATGCGCAGATGATGGCACACGCTCGCGCAAATCCTGCAACATCTGTGCGTACAAGGCTTGTGCATCCAAAGACAAATGGCCAGTGCTCATGGTGTGAGGTTTCTTAAAAATTGGTCCAGTATGACGCAAGCTGAAGCAGCATCTACATCACCGGCACCGGTGGCCTTGGCCTCGGTGGTCGAGTAACGCTCATCAACTTCATACACCGGCAGAGCAAACCGCCCGTGCAATTGACGTGCAAATTTTTTTGCTAAGACGGTGTTTTCATGCGCTGCCCCGTCAGGATGGTAGGGCACGCCGACCACGATAGCGTCGGGTTGCCAGCGCTCGATATGTTTGGCAATCAGGGGCCAGCGTGCGTCGCCGCTGGCGTTGACCGTGCCTTGCGGTTGCGCTTGACCCAAAAGGCGTGAAGCATAAGCCACGCCGGTACGTTTCAGACCGAAGTCGAAAGCAAGAAAGGATTGCATATGTGCATGTATCAACGGCTGCACAGCCGCGTTCATGCGTGGCCCGCCTGCGGTGACAGCATCCAAGCCTGAAGACCTAACAGAGCCAATGCGCTGTCGTAACGCAACTCAATAGGGGTGTCAAAAATGACTTGCTCATCCGCCCCCACTGTGAGCCAACTGTTCTCTGCGAGTTCTGATTCAAGCTGTCCCTGTGCCCAAGCGGCGTAACCCAGAGTGATCAATACCCGCTTAGGGCCTGCGCCAGTCGACAGCGCTTCGAGCACATCTTTCGAGGTGGTCATCTCCAACCCGCCGGGTATGGCCAGTGTGGATGCATAGGCAGATTCAGACTGACCAGCATTGTTGCTGACATGTGACATAGGGTCATGTAAGACAAATCCGCGCTCAGTGTGCACAGGACCGCCTTGGAACACCGGCAATTCAATCAAATCGGTACGACCCAGTTGCAAATCCACTTTGTCGAACAGCGACTGCATGTTCATCGGGCTGGGTTTATTGATGATCAAACCCAAGGCGCCGCGCTCGCTGTGCTCACACAGATAGATCACGCTGCGTGAAAAAGATTCGTCCATCAAGCCCGGCATGGCAATCAAAAAATGGTGGGTCAGGTTGATAGGTGCAGAATCCGTGGTCATGGCATGATTTTAAGGCTGAAGAAAATGGACAGAAAATTCCCTCATTTTGCCTCTGTATTGGTCTGGTTCAGACGGGATTTGCGGCTAGACGACCACACGGCGCTCAGCCAGGCTTTGCTGCACAGCGACAAGGTCTATGGTTGTTTTGTTTTTGACCAGGAGATTTTGGCGGGTCTTCCCTCTAATGACAGACGGGTGAGTTTCATTCACGCAAGCGTATGCGCCTTGGATCAACAATGGCGGGAACGTGCCGCGCTCGCAGACGCCAGCTTATTGGTACGCCATGGCATAGCGGTGACAAACGTCGTCACACTGGCCAAACAACTGGGCGTGCAAGCTGTTTTCACCCACCATGACGACGAACCGCAGTCTCTGGCGCGGGACGCCCAAGTGTTGGGGGAATTGGCCAACCAAGGCATTGCTTTTCATAGTTTCAAAGACCATGTGGTGTTGGAACGCAGTGAGGTCATGACGCAAAATGGTACCGCCTACAGTGTGTTCACACCGTACAAGAATGCTTGGTTGAAAAAAATCACGCCAACCGATATGGCAGAGAGAAAAACCACGCCCAAGCCCGGACAGTTGGCCGTGGTACCCGCCGCTTTGCAACTGCCTCTACCCGATTTGAAAAGCATGGGTTTTGACACCGTTGATCTGTCTGCATTGCATATACATGCGGGCAGTGAAGCTGCGCTTGCATTGGTGAAAGATTTTGCCAAGCGCATCAAGCTTTATGAAGAGACCCGCAATTTTCCGTCTGTCAAAGGCCCAAGTTACCTGAGTGTGCATTTGCGCTTTGGCACCGTGTCCATCAGGCAGCTTGCGCGACTGGCGTATCCGCTGGCCATCCAAGGTGACGCGGGCGCACAAACCTGGCTGTCCGAGCTGATCTGGCGCGATTTCTACCATCAGATCATGTTTCACCATCCGCACGCCATGAAGCGTTCTTTCAAGCATGAATACGATGCCATCGAATGGGAAAAAGGCAAAACCGCCAAGGCCTTGTTTGAGGCTTGGTGCGAAGGTCGCACTGGTTATCCGTTGGTGGATGCTGCCATGGCGCAAATCAACCAGACGGGCTATATGCACAACCGGTTGCGCATGGTTGTAGCGAGTTTTCTGGTGAAAGACTTGGGGATTAACTGGCGCTGGGGAGAGCAGTATTTCGCACTGCACCTGAACGATTTTGACCTGGCGGCCAACAACGGCGGCTGGCAATGGGCCAGCTCCAGTGGCTGCGACGCACAACCGTATTTCCGCATCTTCAATCCGATCAACCAAAGCGAAAAATTTGATCCCCAAGGAAAATTCATCAAACGGTATTTACCGCAATTAGCCGCTTTATCCGACAAAGACATACATGCGCCTTGGTTAGCCAAACCTGTGGATTTAAAGGCTGCAGGAGTGGAATTGGACAAGAACTACCCGTTGCCATTGGTAGACCACGCCAAGGCGCGGGCCAAAACACTGTTACGTTATTCGGTGGTGGCTAAAAAGAAACCGGCTTAAAGCTGAACCATTTCAAAGTCTTCCTTGCGCGCGCCACACTCGGGGCAAGTCCAGTTCATCGGCACCTGTTCCCAAGGTGTGCCGGGGGCAATACCTTCATCAGGCGCACCAGCCGCTTCGTCGTATATCCATCCACAAATCAGGCACATCCAAGTCTTGTTCACAGCGTAATTTCCCATTGTTGAAAGCGTCATGGCCATGTTCACAGCGTGGCATAGAATGAATCAAAGTATAGACGGCCATGAATCAAATCATCACGCTCACCGACGAAGGCCAAACACCCGAAATGGCGCACCCATGCGCCATGACATTCAACAGCAACGATCCCAGTGGCGCTGGCGGCCTCACCGCTGATATTTTGGCGATGTCATCTGTCGGCGCCCATGTGTTGGCCATATCCACTGGGTCGTATCTGCGTGACACTGCTGAAACTTTTGACCATGTGGCCATCGATGAAGATGCAGTAGACGATCAAGCCCGCCATATTCTTGAAGACATTCCGGTACAGGTGATCAAGGTAGGCTTTTGCGGGACGCCTGAAATTATTTCTGTGATCGCCGAGTTGTGTACCGATTACCCGGATGTGCCCGTGGTTGCCTACATGCCCAGCCTGTCTTGGTGGCAGGATGACCCGATCGAAGCCTACCAAGATGCATTCATGGAATTGCTGTTGCCGCAAACCACTTTGCTGGTGGGCAACCATTCCACCTTATGGCGCTGGTTGTTGCCCGATTGGGGCAGCGAGCGTTCACCAAGCGCCAGAGACATTGCCAAAGCGGCTGCAGAAAAAGGGGTGCCCTACACACTGGTCACCGGCTTACCCCAAGGCGGGCAGCATTTGGAAAACGCCTTGGCTACGCCATTGTCTGTGATGGTCAGCGAAACCATTGAACGTTTTGACGCAGTGTTCACCGGTGCGGGTGATACGCTCAGTGCCACTGTCGCCGGATTGCTTGCCATGGGTGACGATCTCGAAGCCTCGGTCGCCGAAGCATTCAGTTACCTCGACGGTGCACTTGACGCAGGATTTCGCCCTGGCATGGGACATGCAGTCACCGACCGCTTGTTTTGGGCACAAGCACCTGACGAATCCGACGCTTCGGACGAAGCGGCCAATGCCGAAGATTTTTTACCTGGTCACGATACCCGTCATTGATTTTTTTAACATCGCTCATTCACAACCATGACTGATCTCAACCAAACTTTGTTCGACCGGGCCCGCTTGGTGATCCCTGGCGGTGTCAATTCACCGGTTCGCGCGTTTCGCGCAGTTGGCGGCACACCGCGTTTTGTCAAACGCGCCCAAGGTGCTTATTTCTGGGACGCGAATGACAAACGCTACATCGATTACATAGGTTCATGGGGTCCGATGATTTTGGGACACGGCCATCCCGCGGTACTCGAAGCGGTGCAAAAAGCCGCGCTCGATGGCTTTTCTTTCGGTGCGCCCACAGAGCGTGAAATTCAACTGGTTGAAGCATTGCTCAAACTCATGCCGTCCATGGACATGGTGCGATTGGTCAGCTCCGGCACCGAAGCCGGCATGAGTGCCTTGCGCCTGGCACGCGGCGCCACGGGTCGCAGCAAGTTCATCAAGTTCGAAGGCTGCTACCACGGTCATGCGGATGCGTTGCTGGTCAAGGCTGGTTCGGGTCTGGCCACCTTCGGCAACCCAACCAGCGCCGGTGTGCCGCCCGAAGTGGTGCAACACACCTTGGTACTGGAGTACAACAACATCACTCAATTAGAAGAAGCGTTTGCGTTACACGGCAAAGAACTCGCCTGTTTGATGATCGAGCCGATTGCGGGCAATATGAATTTTGTGCGTGCCAGCGTCCCCTTCATGAAACGCTGTCGTGAGTTGTGCACACAGCACGGTGCGTTGTTGGTGTTTGATGAAGTCATGACCGGTTGCCGCGTTGCCTTGGGAAGTGCACAAAGTGTGTATGCCAAATCGATACCTGGTTTCGAGCCCGATGTGACGGTGCTGGGCAAGGTTATAGGCGGCGGCATGCCACTAGCGGCCTTTGGCGGTAAACGCGCCGTCATGGAACAACTCGCGCCCTTGGGGCCTGTGTATCAAGCGGGTACGCTCAGCGGCAATCCGGTCGCCACCGCCTGCGGTCTGGCTACGTTGCATGAAATTTCCAAGCCCGGTTTCTTCGATACTTTGTCCGCCACAACCCGTTCGCTGGTCGATGGTTTGACACAAGCCGCACACAAAGCCGGTGTGCCTTTCAGCGCCGATTGTGAAGGGGGTATGTTCGGCTTTTTTCTGCTCCCTGAGTTAGCGCAAAACTACGCCAAGGTGATGACCAGCGACTCACCCAAGTTCAACCGGTTGTTTCATGGTTTGTTGGACCGTGGTGTGTACATTGCACCCGCACTTTACGAAGCAGGCTTTGTCAGCGCCGCGCACACGGCGCAGGATATTGCGGACACGGTGCAAGCCGCTGCTGAGGTGTTTGCTTCTTTTTAAAAGCTTGGCCGCTATTGCGTAAGCGGCTTTAAGCTGGCAGTATCAGCCACTTGGTTAGATGGCTTTTGTGCATCAATATGGCTGATTTTCTCAAATGGTTGAACCGCAATCTCAAGCTACTTGCTTGGAGCTTGTGTGCCTGCCTGCCAGCCTTACAGGCTCAAACGCTGAGTACCGAACCGCAAATTGTTGAACTGCACGCGCCTTTATCAGTTTGGTTAAACCCTGGTTTTTATTCAGCGCATTTCGATACCCACAAAGGCCTGCGCAACAACAACCTAGGCTTTGGCGTAGAGGCTGTCATTAACGAAGATTGGTCGGCCACGGCGGGTGTTTTTACCAACAGCAACAACGCACGCTCCCACTATCTGGGTGCGTATTACCAACCTTGGCATTGGGGTTCTTGGAAAGCAGGCGCAGTGGTGGGCGGTTTCAATGGCTACCCGAATGCTTTCGGCGGGGGTTGGTTTCCAGCCATGTTGCCAGTGGTCACCGTCGAGGGCGAACGCTTCGGTCTGAACATTGCCTTGGTGCCGCCGCTGAAAGATCGCTTGTATGGTGCGGTCAGTTTTCAGCTGAAGCTGCGAGTCAATTAATTTAATTAGGGTCATTTAATCGGGGTCAGATACCCATTTAATCGGGGTCAGATACCAATTGTTTAATTTCATTAAACAATTGGTATCTGACCCCGATTAATGACCCCGATTAAACAATTGGAACAATTGGTATCTGACCCCGATT
>Ga0114958_10002486_pt1 | contig 13775 bp, 10 predicted proteins | sample C_130208_EF_Meta_FD_89577 | JGI IMG/M metagenome (GOLD analysis project Ga0114958, IMG submission 89577) | Freshwater microbial communities from Lake Croche, Canada to study carbon cycling - C_130208_EF_MetaG | ecosystem: Environmental > Aquatic > Freshwater > Lake | place: Lake Croche, Canada... | reverse complement strand
CGACAAATACGGAAAAGTTGCACGTTGTTTATAGTCAATTTAGAGAACTGGAAGGAGTCGGAGCCTTTGCTTTCGTATTGGAAACCAACGGATATGCGAGACTTAAATTACAAAAAAATAACGGAATGTGGGTTTTAGACATGAAACCAGAAGACTATCCAAAACCCAAATACGCCTTACTTACGGACAATGAAAGCAGAGAAGAGAAAATAATTGTTTTAAACATTTTTAATAATGCCTGGGGTAGTTTGCCGGAATCTATTGTCAGCAAAGTAAAACAATTCGCACCAAACAATACCACTGGAAACGCAATAAAAATACTTTTGGCAACATACTCGGCGAGTGAAGAGTTTCACCATGTGAATTCTGATTTTGTCCATATAATGGAACCATGTGCTCAAAGTTCTCAAATCAAACAAGCTATTGAACTCTCCAAGAATGTTTGTAATGTAAAACATAAAATACAAGTTTTGTTGTATATTATGCGATTTACTCCGAACCAAATAACAAGTGAGAGAGAAGAATCCCTCCTCAAAGAAGATGGTAATAAAACGAGCGAACAAATCTTGTACGAAAACGCCACCCAGAAGGATGCCATCATTTCACCTTTTCTTGATATGATTAAAGAAACCGCGTTTGATTGTTCTCCCTCAGGTAAAAATAAATGTTTCACCAACACGAAAAAAACAACTTACAACCCAAATTATAATGACGACGAGGTAGACTCACTCGTAAAAACAGACCTGTAATCCTTCAACAATTGTAAAATTAAATCAATTTTTGTCTCGAGAACTTGAATTCTATCTGTCTCCTCGACGGGAGGTGTAATAATAGTTGGTACTTTTTTAAGTTTTTGAAACAAGGCATTGATCTCATCGGATGGTTCTTCATTGTTTTCCTGCTTTTTGTCTTCCTTTATAATGGAATTTTCTTCAAACGCCCAAGTTATATGTTTTGCTTTTGTAGAGGTAGACGTATTCATTAAATCAATAATGTCTCTATTTAATACTCGACTGTCTAGGTTTTCATTTATTCTTATTTGTGGAGGCCCCTGTTTTGAACTAGTCATTTGGGGTGGAGGCTGTCGTGTAGCGTTAATTGCTTCTAGATCATAGTTTCGCATCTCGGAAGCTTTCTTAATAGCTAGCTCCATTTCAGTCATTGGACTATCACTTGCGTCATCCTTGAAATTCGGAACCGGAGGTACAGGTAAAGTCATAAGCTGATTAAACTCGGATTGTTTTTGTTTTAGCTCCTGCTCAAAATTGTTTATTTTTTTTGTTAGGGCTAGCTGTTCAAAATTGTTTATTTTATCGGTCGGTGTATTGGAGTAAGTGGTGTTAGTATATTTGCTGTTAATATATTGAACAAGGACGGAAATGAATTTTTTGTTTAATCCTACCAAGGAACCAATTCTTTCGTTTTCACTCGTGTAAAATCCACGAATATTTTGTGTTAAAACATTATATATATCTTTTCTTATTCTCTCTGGTTTCGTATCTAAAACAAGTTGTTCTGATAAAATCTCCCACAACAACTGAACATTTGGTTGTTTAATGAAATCCGATTTAGTTGACATCTTTTCTAATAAACTATGTTAAAATTATATTTATATTACTATAATTTTAAATTACTTATAAAGAATCGTTAAAGTAAACGTCTCTGAATTGTTCCATATAGTGGTCTTTTATTATATGATGTTTTAAATAATAATCTGTGATCTTGTCTTCTAACATATGAACAATAAAATATATTGAGTATATTCCACACTCTGTGCCGCCATACTGATGCTCAACTCCCGCGTTACTATCAAAAACAAAATTTATACTTGGATTCAATTTTTTTCCTTGTTTGATGACTCTGTTTACAAAAGCCATTATCTCAGGAGACGCTTCATCTCCGACACTATCAAAGAAAAATATTTCGCCTTTTTTAATGTTAATAAATAAACTAAGCCAATGCTCTCCGCGCTCAGTATGAGGATCCGTATTGAAAATAACACCTATTTTTGTCTTTTTATTTTTTATTTGTTCAGCTAAACTAAAATTACACAATTCTTCCCAGACACATTTCCCAAACATTTTTTTCGAATCAAAATCAATGGGCGACGGTCCAATAAAATCAAAACACTTGTATGCCTTCTCGTATTGTTTCATCACCTTTATAATATCTAAACTGGACAACCACTCATTTGGATTTTTCTCCCATGATTTTGGCGAAACCGGAGCAAACGAATCAGTTAATTCGGCGTCTTCTGTAATTTTCCCGAAATCTTTTTGTTGACGTAGCCAACATGACTCTTTATTACATACCCCACTCATGTAATTGGTCAATTGTTGATGTATTTCTCTCGAATTGGTTGTTGTAATTGGCCTGTCGGGATGCCTCGCGTTCCACAATGCCTTTAACTTATAAAGCGAACGATTTGTATAACATGTAAAATTGTTCATTTCCCCCTTTTGTTTTGGACTGCATCTTAATTTGGCCGTTTGGGTTCTCCGGGCGTTTTTCTTCGTTTTCTTTCTATACCGTCTGCTTTTCATTATAATTAATAGACATATTTTTCTTTTTACAAATACCTTTATTTCTTAAAACAGGATCTCTTAGGTTTATTTTTCTTTGTTGGGGTATGACCATTTTCTCTGGAGGGGGTGTGTTAATTCTCTCCACAAAATTATCCAGTGTTCCATCGTTTTTTAGATTGACAGTCCTCATAATCATTTTATTGACTTCTGGCTCATCCGGACCAGAAGGAATATTTTTTTCACTCTCGGTCAAGCCAGTTTCGTCCGCAACATTATCCTTGTATTCTTCCTGTAAAATATCGTTTCTATCTATCGCCCTAAAATAGCGAACGCATGACTTGATAAAACAATCAAATGAATACTTGACATCAGGAGATGAGAATGCTTCTGCTTCGTTTCCTTTCAACATGTCTTTGGTTAGTTGAACAATACGTTTACGGTAGAATAATCGATCGTTCTTATTGCTGGTTTTTGTATTTTGATTCGATAAATATTTCTCGTACTGCGTCCGATTCAATAAACAATCTAATGTAATTTGGTTTATTTTTTTTTCCACGTCAGATTCTTGTAACATTAATTTTATAATATATATTATTTTTCAATTTTACACTATTTTTCTTTATATTTAAAAGAAGCTTAAATATATGTTTTCATTATGTAATACAAATGAAAACATTTTTAAACTTGAGCATTGCCGTAATAAATAAATTACACATTACGGAAATTAGTAAAAGAACCCCTAGTATATATACTATTTATATGAATCCAAATAACTCATTTGGTTTCTCCTTCTTTGGATTCGGATTTTTTTCGACGAAATATAATAAAATTGAAATTTGCCGGGAGAAGAATCCAAACGATTACATCCAAATAACGGATTGGATTCACAGCAGAGAAGACAACAACTAAAAAAACATTGTTTTCTGGTTCCCTAGCTTTCCAAGTTCTCAAGATTTAAATCTTACATCTTGTTACAAACATTTTCCCCTAGTTCTTTGACTTGAGTCCTGGTCGAGTTCATAAAAATACCAGAGCCTACTATTTTAGAGTCTGGGTTGGGATTAAAACGTTGAAAACTTTCATGCTTAAACAATAAAGAGTGCTCTTTAGGTTCCAAATTAGACAAATGTATATTTTTGGTCTTGTACAAATCACTGTTACTACTGGGAACATACACAGATTGATTGCATTTTTGAATCGCAAATACTTGACTTCTTAACTCTGACTCTAAATTCACATTGGAAGCATAGCCCGACCAGGGAGCAATCGCATTTCCTGGATTAAATGTTTCCCCTACTTTATAAGTGGGAACCTGTATTAATCGTGTGCTCACTTGTTTTCTTGGGTCCACGATGGGTAAAAAAGAATACTTTGTCATCACTGGACGAACACTTAAATACGGCTGAAGTACTTGAGAAGGAATATTTCTATTTGAAATTCGTGTATTTGTTTCGTTATGAACTTGAGATATACAACCATCACTTTGTAACATTTGTTTGTTGAAGTTGTTATAATTAATATTGTGTATTATTATTATTTTATTTGAAAAACTTTATTTATTTTATTTTTTTTTTATAATTACATATATATTAAATGAATCATCACTTTTATAAAACCATAGAACAGATCAATAATACGGCATGGATTATTATTTACATATTATATGTCGCGGTTTTGTTTGGTTTGTCAACAACCGCCCCCAAAATATTACCATATCTTGACCTTTTCATCAAGTTATTAACTTGTTTCTTCTTAATATTGCGTTTTAATCCTTTTAATCACATAAAATTCTCCAATTTGGATCAAACCATGGCATTTACTGCTGGATTCTTTATATTATCCACTACCGTAACAAATGAAATCGTTATTGCCTACACAAGCCAAATAAAAAGTAAGGCAAAAGAAAAGAAACGTAAACTGGAAGCGGAATATTTAAACCGAATGAACAAAAATACTTACAATTAATTAGTTTACCTTCCTCTATCTCTCTCTCGCTTCCCCTTTTTTATTTTTACTTTCGAAAAGTTTTATTGAACTTATTGGATATGTTTCGTTTTTTAAAAGTTTTGTTTTTCTTACGACTGTGAAAAAACATTCGCAAATGAGTTAAAATTTCTTTACTTATAATTTTATCGATATCGTATTCCGGTATTAGTTTTTCAATATAATTATAATTGTATAAATTCAGATCATTTAATATTAACGGCTCTGGTAATACACTTGGTATAATTTTAGCATCCTTTAATCTTTGTATCATTTCCGGAAATTTTAAATCATGCCTATAAGGCTTTACGTAAATGTAATATACATTGTCATGGGACATCTCCGGAAAAATCTTGTCATCCAAAAAACAAATCTCGGTATTTGCTGGAACTTTTGTACATTCTAGTAAATCCGAATAACTTTTATTCTGAGAGGTTCTGTTCATTTCAACCCTTTTTCCATTAATCTTAAACGCACATATTATTTGATCAAATAATTTGTATCGTAACTCTGAATCTAAATAATTAATTAAATATCGGGCCCAACTCTTTGGACCTTGATTATTTGTGTATATCATGACTTTTTCACATGAACCAGATTGCTTTTTTATCTTTAAAAAGTTCAAAATAATAAGTATGTTTGGCCGTAGGAACTCTGGGTACAGATTTAGCACTTTGTTAAAGTGTTCTTGACTAAACGAATTATTCGCTAATTGACGTGTTAAACACTCCCAGAATATTCTAAATTGAACAAAATACCCTAAGGTTTCATCTAAATCGAACACTACAATCTTCATTTTGAACGCAAGAAATACCCTTTATTTATCTTGTTATTTTTATATTGTCGTTCTTCGTATAAATTGTTGAATTGAAAATAAAAAAAGCACTGTCTTTGAATTATTTTATTTTCGTATATAAGAAAATGTTTTTGAACAATAAAGATTGTGTTAAAATTTTAACATTTTATAAAGTAAAAATACCAAAAACAAGAAAAATGTTAAAAAAACAAGCCGCTAAGATTATGACGAATCATCTATGCTGCCGCATTACAAAAAATACAACCAAATCAAGCAGACATAAACGAAATAAACATTAATTTATTTATTAACACTTGTTCACGTGATCCAACGCACTAAGTAACACTTGTTCTTGGCCAGTAAGTTTTTGAAAAATTAAACACTCCCCCATTTTTAGTTGAAAATGAGACGGCCTTGGTCCGAAATTTTTACAAGTGAGGGAGACACCATCGTCTGTGATTTTCACGTCACAAAAAATAGCCCCTTTGCTTAACTCTATTTGGGTTGGATCAACTAAAGATATCCATCTTAAGTAAGTACCGTATTTTAAATCATTCATTTCATCCACAAACTTGTACCCTTTTAACTTTTTTAAGATTTCTAATGTATGCGTCTTTGTTAGATTTAGTTCTTTTATAATTTCTAAATTCAGTGCTAACAATTTCTTGGAAGTAAAACCAAATAAGAATTCATTCGATGGATCGTCTAATGCTTTCGACAATTTTTCAGAATCCATTATAAATAACAAAGTTTATATAATATATATAAATGTTATAGAATTTGTTATTAAGCTTTTTTTCTAGTAGCCTTTTTCAATTATACTGTTTCAAACATTTTATTTATTTCTTCTTCTGTTGTGTTAAACATTTTCTGAAATGGTGTACACTTGTCTCTTCTAGTGAAAGACTTCATGATAACACGACTAGGTATGTTTGGAAAAATCGCACCAACAATCATCCCGTTGAATGCGAGTTGATTATAGTCTGCAAAATTTGTCCGAGTCCACTCTGGTCTATTAAGTAAAACAACTTTTTGTTGATATTGTTCTTCTGCTTCAGGTGACATGTTGCTGTCTATGTTATCAATAAATTGTGATATAACTTCATCAATTACATTTAGAATTCCTGTTTCTGATAGCAGAGATAGCGGAGGTATGTTATGCTTTGTTCTGTAGTCTTGTTTGTCTTGCCGCGTTTTATAACCTCTGTTATCTAAATAATCATCTGTTATAAGACCCTCTTCAATTCTATATAATTCTTCCTCTTCTGCCGAACCAAAATCTTGCGTTTTAATTATTTTCTTTAGCTCCTCTGCTGTGTGAAAATTCGAGGCCACTTTCAGTCTGTCTTGTATTTTGCTATAAAGTCGAACAGCCGAATATGGATCATTAATAAAAAGAGTATTTACTTTAAGCACGATCCGAGCAAGCTCTGGTGTCATATTATCCGCGTCCTTGTTTGTTCCCTTTCCTACTACTAATTTGTAATCAAAATTTAAATATCTCCCAAGTTGTTCGACCTTTTCATCTACCGCTGCGGCTCCAATCCTTTTAATTTCGTTTACAAATATTAAAGTGGGTAAAATTTGTTCCTGAAATACTTCTGGCGTGAATATGTCTTCGAGTTCTTCAGTAGTCAATAATTGACCGTTACTTCCAAGCATAGAACCCTCGGGTGTATAGTCTGTGTCAACTTCCGCATCTTTATTGTGTAATTTTGTTAGCCTGTTTGTTCTTTGTATGTTTTTCCATTTTTCTAAATCCGCTTTCATTTGGTTTAAGAAAAAATCTCTTATATCGTCGTTTGAAATTTTATCTGCTTTTGGAACTGTCTTCCAAAAGGTTTGATAAAAAAACTGAAAAGTTTCTCCGTTTCGAAGAAGTTCATTATTTTCACGATACGTACGATCAAAATCCGCATTAAGTTGTGCAATTATTGGAGCTTCAAGATCGTCTTTTGCCTCTTTTTTTGCTTGAGCTTCAAATTCAGCTTGAAGTTCCGCAAAACTTTTTTTTGGTGGAGCTGTTGGTGGACCTGTTGGTGGACCTGATGGTTGATTTGGTGGACGTGTTGGTGTTTGACCTGTTGGTTGATTTGTTGGTGGACTTGTTGGTGGTGGACTTGTTGGTGGTGGACGTGTTGGTGTTTGACCTGTTGGTTGATTTGTTGGTGGACTTGTTGGTTGTTTTGTTGGTGGACCTGTTGGTTGTTTTGTTGGTGGACCTGTTGGTTGATTTGTTGGTGGATTTTCTGGTGGTGTTTGCGTATTTTGCATTTTTTGTCTCAATAAACGATATTTATTATTATTCCTATCATGATCCGAGTTGGAATCTAATTCTATCACCTCTACACCTTCATTGTTCAACCACGTGTGTTTCTTCGTTATCACTTTGTCCTCTTCACTAATAGATGTTTCAAAGAAACGATATAATTCTTCATTATTCAAAAGTCCATTCCCATTTATGTCGGCAGCCTTAAAATTTGCCTCTATTTGTCTTTCATCATCCCACGATAGTCTAAAATTATCACTTATTGTGCTCTTTAAATCCTGTAGAGAAATTTCAGGTTTATTTGATAATGCAGAAGTATTGTTCAGCAGCCCTGAAAGCAAAGAATACAGAAGAAACGCATACTTTTTAAACCCTCCACCTTCTTGTCCTCCACCTTTACTTGCTTGTATTTCATCAATAAATAGTTTATCCACTTCTAAACATAGATTATTTTCTTCATCCGCCTTTGCTACGTTGTACAAATTTCTTAAAATGATTGTCGAATTGTCATCTCCTCCCAAAACGATTGAACTTAATTTATCCCAGCTAAATTTAACACCGTTTATGATACTATTTCCTAACGGTTTAATACCATAATCTAATGCAAAATAAAACAAACCACCTACAGTATAATTTAAAATATTTGCAATACAATCATAAAAAAAGTTTACTGCTTTTTTTGTTACCTTACGTTTAGATATAAAACGGACAACTTGGGTAAGACTCACAAAGAAAAAAAAGTCGAAAACAAATCTGAACGGAGACGTTTCATCCACATTAAATAAATATCGAGTCCACGACAAGTAAAAGTTCAAAATTGTATCAAACCAACTTGGTGGATGCTTTTCATTATAATCGTTGACATGAGCTTTTGTTACATTATCATTGATAAAGTCTTTCAGAATTTGATCTTTCAATATTTCGTTCACAGTACCGTTCACAGTAGCGTCTCGTATTTGATCGAGCACTACGTTTCCTTCTACTATTAAGCTTACAAAATCAGCAGGAGAAGCTCTTGCAAAGGCCGTATAAAGATATAAATAATCATTTCCTTTTGTTAAATCAAGTATATCTATTAGTTTATATGATTTTGCCTCATAATTATATGATACTATTTCTTCGAGATTAATCTCTCCTTTTGCATATCTTTGAATTACCTCGGCAAGATCGGCTACAGTGTCTGTGGCACCCTCTTTTGGAGGATCTTTTGACGCAGAGGGTTCTTGTTGACCACTATCGCGATTTTCCTCAGGATTTTTTTTTTCATTCGGACTCCATAACTTCTGATATAAATCATGTACCTCTTTTGCGGTGTCAGGTTTTTCCTTAGAATAAACCGCAGTTCCATCTTTGCCTTTTCCAATAAAAAATCGCATTAAAGAAATTTGCGATGAATTTAACTCAGTTATAGTTTCTTTTGTAAAAACTGTTTTTGAAACGAATAATTTAAAGGCATCTTCGCCTATTAATTCAATCGTTTGTTGTTGCAAATCAAATAAATCTAAATCAAACGCAATACAAAATTCAATGACACCTCCAAACAAAAAAGATTCTTTTTGTTCTTTTGACCATGCGGGAAGAATCTTGGCCATACTCACTGCGTTTCCTTCTTTTCGCGTCGCTTTACACGTCTCGACTATTTTTTTATATCCATGCCCAATAATATCTATTAGTGCTTCATTCATTTGTTTAGTAAAAGAGTCTAGGCCACTTTTGTTATTTGTTTTTAAAACTTGTTCCGCAGCTAGCTTTAACGCAATGTCGTCGTTAAAACTAATTCTTACGCTGTTAACGCATTCCGCATTTTTACAATCTAGAAATGCGGTCTTGGCAAGTTCTACTGTATTGCCTAAATAATCAACATGAACCGTCAATTTTTCTTTATCAAAAAGATCTTTTAAAACTCCATCTACTTTAGCAATTTGTTCTTCATTTGATTGATCATCAGAGATTACGACTTTAGAACCAACTGCGAAGAGTATTTTTTGGTAATCAGAAGCACCTTCGTCTGATATAATAGGTAAACCATTTTGTTGTATAAGTGCGTCGAACGCAACAGTTCGTGATTTGCTTGGTTCGGGAAATTGTTCAAGTAATGACCGAAATAAATTATAATTAGGTCGTCTGCCTTGATCGTGAAATGTTCCCGAATATATAGCTCTTATTAGGTCGACATTTTCTTCGTCAAACGCTGTTTTTATTATATTTTTAGTTTCAGGATCATTAAAACTAGTACCAAGAGATTCTCCTATATGTTTATTGAGATGAATACTGGAAACTAATGTTTTCTTAGCTTCTGGAGTTAGTAAATTACTGTTGGCAAGAATTAAATTAACTTGTTTGTTTTGCGTAATAGAGCCTGTGGTCAAAGCACTTCTCAAAGTTTCTGTTGGAACTGACGCAAATAACAATAATTGTGAGAAAGCAATTTGATGTTCATGTGAAATAGTAAATAATTTAGCAATGAATTTGTCTTGATCAAACTTGTTAGAATATTCATTATAAAATGTAACTAATGTTTCATCCACTTGAAAAGGTAATTTATTAATGTTATCTCCTCCTATAAGCAACAATGGCGAATCCTTGTAAAATGTAGTGGGGATTTTCTGCTGAAGAAAAATTCCTTGAACCGCAATTAGTATAACAGGGACCGCTTGATTACCTAAAAAATAAAATGAGTGAGCATTTATAAAACCTTCCAAGGTCGAAAATTCTGAAGTGAAAAACGTAGCCACATCGAGAACAAACCTGTGATGCTCGGTTACGTAAGAATCAGTTACAAGTGATAAACTTCTGTAATAGTTATCCATTTCAACGTGAGGAAAACCCTCTTTCACAGGATTTGTTTTATAATCCTCCCAGAATTTCAATCCCTCTGGTAGTTTTGATACTAAGTCTGATTTATATTTTATTATTTGAGGTTCTTTTTCAATATATGCACGAACCCCTTTCCACAATTGAGTTCCAATTTCAATTTGGTTTGATTGTATGTTTCGGGTTTCAATGTCTTTAAATGAATTAAGTAGTATTTTAGTAGTTAATGCTTCTTTATCTTGGTTAACAAATTTTAACACATACGTGACAAACAAATGGTGGTTTTTAAAATTCCAAATTCGAATAAAATCTTTGTTGAAACCCTGAAGTTGTTCGGCGTTTTCAAGAAAATGAATTAATTTCTGGTCTTTAGAAGGCTGCATTCTGTAAAAAAGAAGGGATGGATTCTTTGAATCTATCTGAAAACGTGTCTTTAACAAATAAATGTTGTATGCAACACTTGTACCAGTTGATATGTCTGCAATAATTTCTTCTTTAGGTTTATACATTGTATCATATTGTATTATTTCTTGTTCGACGTCGTTTTGTGTGTCTGTGGGTTTAAAAGTACCATCCATATAATCTATAAGAAGAGTTAAAAGTGGATTTGTTTGTTGACTGTTTGTAAAATCAGTTTCTGCGAAAAACAAAACCTCGCCCAATCTTTCCATACAAGATTGAAGTATTCTAATATCATCGCGATTTGCCGAAACCATTTCAAAATATTTTAATAAAATAATAGAATCTTTAACATTCTTAATGACTTCATCATCATAAAGATACGCAAAATCTTCCATTCTGTAATTATCTAATGCGTCAAACGTTTTTAACATGGCAGGTAAGGCAGTAACCAGCGAGAGTGCTCTGTCAGCTAGTTGTATTGAGGTTGGTGTATTTTCATAGTAGTCTTTTATATATGTTTCTAATTTTAAAATATCCTGCTCAAATTTTGGATTTTTTAAACTTTTGGACTCATATTCTGATATTAAAAAAGTACGTAATTGTTGTACCTGATAAATATTTATAGTCTCAACCTTACCAGTGGTATCAATACTATTTTGGCGAGTCTTAGTTAAATCAATCGTAGAGTATTTTTGAAGTGCGTAATATCTCTCGCAAATAGATCCAAGAATTTGACAGTTTAAGTTGCTGTTATATATTCTGTCTATTAATGAAACATATTCTTTTGCTGCAATCAGGGTCTGCTCTTGGTCGAATTTTGTGTAAGCAGCATCAATATCTTCATGATTAATTACTGTTCTAGCCATTTGAACGGCCTGATTATTCATGATATGATCAACAATAAAAGGATCCATATTTAAAGCCTCGATTTCTTCTATAACTGCACCAATGAGTTTGTTTCTACTTTCTGCTATTAAAAAGTCCTTTTCTTTCGGTTGTAATGAAGCAGTAACTGTTCCCATTTTTCTAACCAAGTAAAAAAAAATTTTTTTGGGATCTCTTTTATCTGCCTCCTTATTTATTTCTTCGTCAATTATTTCCTGCAAGGACCCTAAATATTCTGATTCAAAATTTAATTTGGTGTCTATATCATCAAGAACGCCAATATTTGCTTCTTCATATGACGGAGAAGACCAAAGAAAAAGAGGAAAAGGCAAAGAATTTGTTGTCGTTACTAACAATTGACCAGTCAAAATAAACTCGTCGCGTATTTGTTTCAAACCTTTTTTGAAGCTTATTTCTCTAGTTAAATAATCAACAGATTGTGAAAGTTTGTATGAATTTCTTTGGAAGTCAAGTAGACGGTTCGTTTGAAATTGGTATTCAGATGGTAAAGAGGTAGTCAACATGTGCGATAAGGACTCTTTTATCACTTTTTTGTAAAAAAAATTTTGTTTGGATACAAATGATGAATAATCATTTAAAGCTTGAATAGGATTCAAATTTGCTCCTACTTGTTCAACAACCTCTTTCAATTCTTTTATGAATGTTTGAGTTGGTTGCCCCTGTACTAGGGATTCTTGTGGTGTAAGTTTTTCATTTACAACCCGAATAAGCTCATTACCCAACGAAACGGGGGCTTCATTGGAAGTTAGGGGTTTGTCATCGGTAACGATATCTTGTACACTTGAAGAATGAAATGATGAATCAAAACTTACTTCTGCATCAAAGTCAGAAGAAGAACTATTTAAATCCCGCTGAACTACTAGTGGAACATAAGGTAGGAAGGGAACTGGTGGAAATAAACCTTTCGTATTACTTGAGTCGTATTGTAAATCTTGAGAAGCATTAAGATTAAGAGACATACAAAAAGATTTTTAGTATATTAAATTTATATATATTATTTTTAATATATTAATGTATTGTTTTTTATTGTTTTTTTAAACTAATCGTCCTACCAACTGTTAAATCTACTATAACCGCCACCCAAAGCCGCGTTCGCTGCCATAGGTTCTTGGATAAAGTTGTCAGGGGATGGGCTTGCGGAACCGACTAAAGGCGTAGAATCTTGCTTATACATGGCATCATAATTGGGTAGATTTTGTTGTGAATGGCCACTGTCAGTGGGTAGCGAGGTTATGGATGTCCCATCTGTGTACATTGCCTGGTTAATGGCTGCTCCATTTTGTGAAATTGGTTGCGTAACTTTCACATTTCCTTTTTTCTTCTTCTTCTTGTCGTCGGCACTTTTACCTTCCCACAATTCGGTAATTCGTTCTACAATGATACTCACCTTCTCTCCTAGTTTCGTTTGTAAACTTAAAGTAATCATGAGGATGGTTAAAATGTTAAAAATAACAGTATACTGTGGAAATTTCACACCACTATAAGTGGGAAGGAAAGTTACCATACGGTGTACAAATGTCATTCCGAAAAACATGACAAGAACTTGTATAATTATTTCTGCTAAAACTTCTAAACTACTTTTTTGGTCATCGGCCTCAGGAATGTATTTTTGTATTGACTTGTTTAACAACACCAGTGGTATGATAGCAAGTAATGCGTATTGGGTTAAGTTAAACATTTCTGCTTTAGAATCGTCGTCAAAGTTAAAAACATGTTTAAAAAACCCCTTCTTTGAATCTTCTGTATCGTCCATTATTTTGATTTATATTATGTTTATAAAAAGAAATTAAAATTTATATTTTCTGTATTAAATATAACCCCCTACCCTTTTTTAGTAAAAATGCTTAAATATTCTGCTTCTTTTAAAGATATTAGTAATATTTGTGCTAGAGCTTATATATCTCATCCAAGTTGTATCGACTGTAAGCATTTCTTACCCTCTGAAAAGAGTCCAAAGAAACCCGATTTGGGCAAATGTAAATTATTTGGTTACAAACAAGCTGATAAATTTGTTTTATACGACGCAAAACCATGCAGAACTCACTGGTTAGATACTTATGGCGGAAAGAATGGAAGATTT
>Ga0114958_10002484_pt1 | contig 13779 bp, 18 predicted proteins | sample C_130208_EF_Meta_FD_89577 | JGI IMG/M metagenome (GOLD analysis project Ga0114958, IMG submission 89577) | Freshwater microbial communities from Lake Croche, Canada to study carbon cycling - C_130208_EF_MetaG | ecosystem: Environmental > Aquatic > Freshwater > Lake | place: Lake Croche, Canada... | reverse complement strand
GGGTTTTTTATTTTTTCCCCAAGATCATGATATTCATCAGACATCATTTTATTGTTATCGTATGCCATATTTTTAGCTGATTGCGTTCCACTGGGTATTGGTACTTGTTCCAGTGGCTTTGTACCACTTTGAATTTGTGGAATCCCAATATCCTTGACCAAAAAATTGAGGAACAATGCTTCCGCTTGGACTTCCGCTTCCAGTAATGTCAACCCTAGTTAATAGCTGCCAATCGGTTGTATAGTTTGTGTTGGTGGCCTCGTACACATAATTGGTTGCGCTATCAATGTACTGCGCGCCAAAGAACTCAGGAATAACAGAATTGGCCGTTGGGGTTCCTGCGTAATACAATGGATTTGCAAACCCAGTAATATACCTGCTACTGCTACCAGTCATTGCAGTAGAAGAAACAGATTGAGAGAAATTTACAGTCCAACTTGTTCCGCTACCAGCAGTTATTTTTGTGCCTGACAGAACTCCAGTTCCGTAAACCGTCATACCAATTGCAATGGTTCCAGTAGCGGCTGAAGTAGTCAAAGTTGTTCCAGAAATCACACCAGTGAATGAAGCCCCACCAATATTGGAAGGGTTATACATGATCTCTGACTTTGAGCCTTCAGACAGGGTCATTATCATTGAATCTGCTGCTGTTGGAATTGGAACAGCAAGACCAAGTCTTGGATCTACCGTTGTTCCATCAGCAACAACGATGTAGTTGGGAGTGAAATTTCCAGATGCACCATTAACGCTATAGTCCAAGTATCCCTTATTCTCAAAAGAAAGGTTTATTCCTTTTGCGTACCCAGTGCCACCGCTGCTTATTGTAATTCCAGTCAATGCCCCTCCTACACTTATTGCTGGGGAAAGTTGAGCTGGCGTTTTCCAAGTTATATCAAAGAAAATATACGCATTAAAGCAAGTTGCAATTGTGCAAGTTGGAGGACTTGTATATCCGCTTCCTCCGACAATATTAGTAATTGAAGTAAGAACACCATTAGTAAAGTTTGCATTTGCTGATGCACCAGTTCCTCCGCCTCCAGTTATTTTAACTGGGATTGTTGAAAGAACACGATTTACATAAACAAAAGGAACACAAGATCCACCAACCAACCCAGCAGCACCAACTGTTTTTATAGCAATTTTATTAATTGGGTTATTAACAGGAGTGTTGGCAATTTGGTTTATTACGGTGTAATTATATTGATTGTATGGATTACCGTAGTATCCAATGCTAAATTGTGATCCCTGTGAAGAAAACTCATCGCCTACACCTGTGTAATTTGCGGTGGTTGTTTTGATGTTTAATGCAAATGTTCCTTGGTAGTCTGATGTATTTGGAATGATGGCATACCAACCTGTTTTTACTGGGTATAGTTTAAATGTTTGATTTTTACTCGCAATAGTCATTCCTTGACTATTCGGAGTATAAAAATATTGGTCACCATCAAAGATATTATCAACATCAATGATATGACAGTCTCCAAGGCTTGATGGATTTCCACCGCCATTTATGAATAAATTATCAAATCCAGATATTTTGTTGTTTTTGTATGTTGCGTTTAATGACCTTTCATCAGCCCAAGAAAACCTATCGGTTGTATTATTAATTTTTATTACTTGAGAAACATTGTTAGAAATAACAACATTTTGTGACGATTGATAATTTGTAATAAAGCAAGACCCAGCAACAATTGGGTTGTATAGTTTATATGTATTTCCATCGATAATAGCATTGTTTACGCCCTCAACATCAATAGCTGATCCTGAAGGAGAATATGGAGAGTTTTGGTATCCAGATGTTGGGTATCCATTAAACTCAATATAATTTGAGGTAATTACATAATTTGTAATTAATGAAGATCCAAAACTCCTTTGTTCGTTTACTGAAATTCCAGATGTTGAATTTCTGATTGTATTACCTGAAATTATTGTATTGGGGCAATTTGATACTATTCCGTATGTTTGGCGAAGATTTTGTCCAAGCATTTGAGTTCCATCAACAACATTGTCGTTGAAACATACTTGTCTTTTTGTGTCGCTAGGAGATGCGCTAGTTACAATTGCCTCAATATTCCAACCAAGAATTGTATTACCAGAAACATCTTCGTGACCCTGTATACTTCCGCCGTGGTAAAAACCATCAAATCCTCCGCGAATTTGATTGAATTGGATTGATCTAATTTGTCCATCAGTACAGAAAAGCTGATATGTTGGATTATATTGAGATCCAGAAAGAAATGTTAAGTCTTTTGTGGTACAACCGTCAAAAAAGTTATTTTTAACAATGGTTGATCCTATGTTCCCATGAGAGTTAATCCCCACAAGCTGGAAACCTGCATTTGGCGCACTTGCATAACCATAAGTTGCAGTAACCCTGTTATTAACAAATGTGGAAGAATTTTGGTTTCCAACATCATATGCTGTTCCAAAGTCTTTAAATGTGCAATTTTGAATTTTTACATTTCCCTGTGGTGTTGGCGTTCCACTAGTTCCAATTGCAGCAATTCTACCGTATGATGTGTAATATTGTTCTCCTGTGAGATATGTCACACCAGTAAGAGATATTGGGGAATTTGCTACACTCCTTTGATTTGCTCCACCAAACAAAGAAACAAAATTTAACCCATTAAAACTAACATTCCAGTCGCCTGTCATTTGAATAAATGCCATTACGGATGGCCCATACTGATTGTATGGCGATGAGAGCGTCTGCCAATAAAATGAATATTGGTTATTAGGAAACAGTCCTGACTGAATTATAGCCCCATCCCCAATAACACTTATTGTTTTGACAGGGTTGGAAGACGCATTATCAACATTTATAATGTTCTTGAAGCTGTAGTTTGTAGCAGTCCAAGACGTTGTTCCATCCGCAAACGATCCAAGATTGTAAATTCCATAAGGGAAATAAACCGTGCTAGATTGTTTTGTTGCGGCATAGACAAATGCTGCCCTAATTGCTGGAGCATCGTCTGTTGTTCCATCTCCTATGGCTCCAAAGTCCTTGACGTTGATAATGTCTGCAAATCTATCGGTGAGATACCGCGAAGCAGTAGACCCAGTAGCAATTACAGCAATGTTGGTTGGTGATGGCGTTGGCTGGATTGTTTGAAGAACACGCAGGATATAGCAAAGCAAACCCTCTCCGATGTTGCGAGTAACACCATTTACTGATGCTGTTTGATTTGGGTCGCATGGGATTGTCCATACTACTTTTCCGTTTGAAACGCTCTTTGCAATCTGACCATACAATGAGTAGGTAAGGTTACTTAGAAGGGAGGGAAGTGACTCTGAGGAAACAGATGGGTATGGCGTATCTGGCTGGCAGATTGTTCCATATGGGCTGTATCCAAAGGCGTTATCGTTGCATCCGCATGACATATCGGCAAATATTGATTATTGGTGGTTCTTTGTAAAGATTAATTGTGTTTATTTACGCTTTGGTATTTTGGTGGCCGTCATCATCATCGTCAGCCTCCTGTGATTCATCTACGAGGAAATCTCCATCCAGCCACTTGTCAATGTGATTTTCAAGCGCAAACGTGTTGCCGTCTAGGATCTCGCAGTGCTGTGTTTCTCCCTCGTCATCTACCCAGTTGATGAACAGTGCCATGTTCTCAAAGTGTTCTGTGATTATTCCGATTGCCTTGTTTATTTCCGCCCAGCCTTCGGCGGTCATATTGTATGGCTTTGGTCGTTTCACGACCCTGTGATATGCAGATATTTTGCTAGATCGTCCAGCCGATTATCCCACCCAGCCAAGAATTTTTTATCTGATGGATGGTTGTCTACTATGAGCCTGTTAACCCTGCGCTGATCCTTGATAAATGCACCAGCGTCGTGGTTTGTTCTGTTTAGAATAAGGTTGGCCTGCCTTGATCCGCTTACCACCTTGCAGTTGAACCAAGCCTCTCCCAGAGGGTACTTCATGACCTCAACATGGAGCCTGTCCCAGTTCCTCCAATACAGGTCAGTGGCTCCTTGCATGGTAAGGTTTCTGATGTCGTCCTTGGTCAGGTTAAACGGCGGTTCGCTGAACTCCCTGTAGTCACATCCCCATTTGGTGACGCCTCCATCATCACCATCTACCTCTTCTGCGATGACATATTTGTAATCTCCCCAGTGACCTCTGGAGAAAGCGCATTCATGCTGGAATATGAACGGAAGGAAGCTGTTAAAACGCTGCGTCATGTGTCAGCAGGTAGTCTTTGGGGTCTCTGCGGAGTTCCGTAGTTTTTATGTCAACTTGAGGCAGTTCTTGATTGCTGTTTATCTTTTCGTCTTGGTCTATGTGCTGCAATGCCGACATCGCTTTCCAGTCCATACAAGCCTGACCAGTTATCAGGGTTGTTACCATTGCACCAAAGAACAATACGACTAAATTGGCTAGCTCTACAATTTCCTTGGCCTGTTCTGCGTGACTCAGAATAAGGAATGAAGAGACTGCAAATACAATTAAGACGCAAACACCAGCAATAAGAGCATATATTGCTTTTTTGCTCTCAAGAGGTTTCTGGGTAAGTTTGTTTGAGACTACAGAAAGAATCTCCATGAGGTTTTAAGTCCGATATACGCCGCCACAGCTAGGATTGAAGCTAGCGCGATGCTTCTCCACAGCCATATCTCTTTTAGACTCTTAATTTGTTTGTTGTGCCAGTACGTCACCTCATCTTGTGCTTTTACAAGCTCCTTTCCCATTGCATCAACCTTGATTGAGTAATCAAACAGGCTCTTGTATGCGCCATTAAGGGCATCGTCGAGGTTTTTTGCGGCCTGCTTGCCCTCTGGTGACACAAACTTGTTCAGGTTGGACGCTGCCAGCTTGGCCTTGTCAATATTTTGAACTACTGCAACAGGAGATGGGGCGATTGATCGGTGATCCACTGTCTGAGAAGCACAACCGCCTGCAAGAACCAGAAGAATTGTTCCCAAGAGATTTACTATCGATGTAGCAATATCTTTCATTGGGTCATTCTACCTAGCGTTTTTTCTAATAGTCAATATGGATGCTACTGCTGAAAGTATAAGACAGATCCACTGCGCCATTGGAGGGACTTCAGGAACAAGCGATGCCACAAACAGAGTTGCGCTTGCCAGAGGCCCAATCGCCCCACCAGAGTAAGAGGTATGCATGGCTAGTCAGCAGGCGTGATCGTTACAAACTCATTTGGAATATTGGGAATCACTCCAAAATTCTCAAATGATGCTGTGTGGTACTCAATGTTATCAGTGACTGTGGTGAAACAAAGCTCCCCAGTTTTGCCAGCTACTGATTCTGCAATAATCCCATAAATAAGGTCATTGTTTGAGTTAATTACAATAGACGGTTTTTGAATTGTGGTTTTCATATTAGACTTGGCCGTATGCCCAGTTGATGTTAATTATTAGGTCACCAGCATTAACTCCAACATTTGTTGCATATGCTGTAGAAAAATTAAATGACAAATAATTATGGAAAGCAACAGGAGCGATTGGTGTATAGCTGTAAGACTGTCCTTGATGAATACAAAAATTTAAAATTTGTGTTCCAGCATTAAAAGTATTATTTGCATAAAACTTAATAAATCTATCAGTAATTGCAGTATTTGTTACTTGAAAACCAAAAAGAAGAGGAGTTGGTTCGCCGTCAATAATAGATTGCGTTCTAATTATGGTGTTGTTTGTTCCTGCAACAGATTGCAAACTGTATGTTCCACCATTTTGTGTTGGGTCGAATGCAGGGCTTTGCTGTCCACTATACTCATACAACAATCCAGTTGGACTACGTTTATCTGCCGTATAAAGAGCCCCTTGAGATGAATAAAATTGTGCATAAGTTGCAAAATTTTCATCAAAAGCAAGTGGAACAGCAGTTAATTTTCCATCTGCATTTGTTGGCAACAGACCAAAATTCCCAGTTGCTGTTTGAATAAGGTTAACAGCGTATGCACCATTGCCATCTGGGCCTTGTGTTATTTTGCTAATTTGGTCAACATCAGTAACAATTTGTCCAAGTTGTGGATTTTGCCCTGTGCTTGATCCTGTAATGCTCTCCAGCATCTGGAGAACATACTGCCTGAATTTTGCTGTGGAAAAGTTTCCTTGAAGAGGAGGTAGTGGCATAAAGTTAGTTTAGTTGGGCGATTGAAGAAATTTTAGTCATGGGAATAAATAGTCAGTTGAGGTGGCTGATGCAAGTTTTATCCTGCATCAGCCACCGATAACTAGCTACCTATTACAGGCCAGTCGAACTGGTCGAGCAAGGAAGCGGCGCACCATCAAATGGGCAACGCTTGTAAAGCACAGGGACTACGTTCTGAGGACGCAGCGGCTGGATAGCGCGCTGGATCTGGTAGATGTGCTGACCGAAATCTCCGTAGAGATTGCAATCGTTGTCGCGGAAGTAAGTCCACTCCAGTTCGCCCATAGCAAGCTGTGGAGCGAAGCGGAACGTACCCTCACCGACGTACTGCTCTGGAACGAGACGCTTGAAAGCCTCGCCAGCGATCACGAAACCAACCTCGTAGTTAGCAGCAACCCATGCTGGGTTACGGCGTTGAGCAAAGCCGTTCGTGACGGCGGAGCTAACGATAGGGTTGATCAGGACAAGGTTGCCGTTGCCGTCAAAACCAGAGGCGCGCAGAGGCTGTTGGTCGATACCAAAAGCGAAACCGCGATACCCTTGGAACTGGTAGCCACTGATGCTGTCCTCACCCAGCTTGAACGAACCAGCGGTCAAATAGAGGAGATCCTCTTTGACATCTGCGTCGTTGCGGATGTTTTCGATGGCGTCAGCACTGAGCATGACTTGGAAGAACTCACCCTCTTTGGAGGCAAAAGGCTCCGCAAGCATCTCTTCACGAAGGAAGGTTCCGATGCGATAGAGCGTCTTGAAGTTCAAAGCAGAGTCAGGAAGAATCTGGGCGAACTTGGTGTTGATCTGCTGCATATCACCAGTGAGGTTGGCGGTGAAGGATTGGGTCGAGTTGACCACATACTTCACACCAGACTGAATGAGATACTGATAGCGGATGTCAGCGTTGATGATTTGAAGGATGCTCTTCTCAAGGCTGACTTGAGCCTGAAGATAGCTGCCCTTGAAAGCAGTGCGAGCTTGCTTGACGCAGATACGAGGGCCAGCACCGCGAAGGGTTTGCAGGCTGAACTGGTATTCGGTCGAACCCACCTGATCAGGAGTAGCACCGACGCCGCAAAGCGTAGTGTCATCCACGAACGTAGGGGAAGCGAGAGAAGCGGCAGGCACTGCCATTTCCTCGACAACACTACGAACGACATCCGAGACGTTGGGGATAGTTCCGCCGTCGATGGAGTTGATATAGGGGGACTTACGAGCAAGAACCTTTGCAATCTGTCCGATGATGCGCGAGACATCCTTGGAGGCAAAGTTCTGGATGGTAGCAAGAGGGATACAATTGCTAAAGTTTGCGCTCGCAGTAGTGGTACTCGTATAAGTGTTAGAGTAATTTACTGGAGCCGTGTCGGTGTTTGGGATGTAACCGCTGTTTGCGACAGCAGAGTTAGCTACCCCAGTTCCTGTAGAAGCCATATTTTTTAGTTTGGTTGACTTGAAGGAGTCACAACCAATTGTGGTAGCGACAACCCCAAGGGTGTACGGCGACTGCGTGCAGTCACGATACGAATTTTGGTTTGGTTATCGCTAGCGGCACGCTCTAGCTTTTGTTTGCGGCCTGTGTCAGTGAATGTTTTTGGCTTTCACCGCGCCATTCCCATGCGGAGGGAACACACCGAGTTGAGTGACTTGTAATGTAATTTAATTAATCAGTCAACTATATTTTCCAAATTTGTTGATAACCTGAATATATCATTGGTATTCCAATTTTTTCAAAATAGTCGGCGATGTATTTTCCTTTTCCAATTTCATTGTCAAGATTGTCATCAACCACAATCATTGTTCCAGATTTAATGCACTTGGAAACAGCTAGAAGCTCGTAGATGTGATGAAGTGAAGAGGGATGTGGGTTAGTTGGGTCAAGATCGTAGCTGTCCAAGTACAGCAAATCTATTTTTTGGTCAAACTTGTGCAAAAACCCAACGCTGTCTTGACAGGCTATTTTGCTCCTTTCGCTGGTTATTTTGGATTTGGCAAACCCAACTGAATCTGGGCTGATGTCTACTGAATAAAAATTTCCTCCATTTTTTTGAACGAAACAATCAAATATTAGGGTAGACATACCATCCCCCTCAAAGTTGTTTTCCACCCTAGCACAACCTGTTTCAACGATAGTTGGATTTTCTAGCGTTGTTAAAAAATCAACCATTTGTCGGAAAGATGCTTCTCTCTTCCCAGTAATTGACAGCATTTCTTCAATGTTCATTTTGAAATTTGTTTATCATGTTGCTACTTGTTTGGCATGAATAATCAGCCCCAACTGGTATAAAGTCGCCTCCGTATTCTCCATACCTATCGCCTATAAAAAATTTAGTTACATCAGTGTATGGAAATAAAACATCTATTGGCTGATTCCTATATTTGTCATACGGTTCGCTGGTAAAATTCACGCATGATTCAATTTGATCTTTGCATATTACTTGCAATGCAGATTCATGCATATTGTGTTTCGGACACCAAAAACAATGCCACCCAGTTGCAAGAGAGTTTACATAATCAAACATTTTTGTAGATAAAATATATGCATCTGCTTCGCAATGGATTATTTTATCAAATCCATTGTTTTGGGCATATTTTATTGCAGTTCCAAAGCTCCTATACCAGCCGTCGTAATCCATTATGGTACGTTTTCCTAAGTGTGTATCAAATGTGTATATTGTTTCTTGTGGGCAGAATGATGGCATCAACGGACTGCCGTCATCAAATATTAACATTTTTTGATAATTTAGCCTGCTTTTGCAGTAGTAATCGTACCAAGATTTATACCTTCCGTTCCACCCATCTTCAGAATCAGCGTATGATGTGCAGAACAAAAGTGTTTTCATAGCACAGACAGGTCTGCGTCACAATTTGGGGTATAGTGCGCGCCTGAATAGTTTACGATACTATTGGGAACTTCGCAGGTTTCTTGCAGTAATGGTTTATGCAGTCCAGCGGCTATCCAGAATGCGCTGGATTGGTTTCCAACAAAGAAGTCAGATCCTTCAATAGCCTTGGCAACATCAAGGCAATTATTTGTTTTATAGTATTCAATACTCCCAAAAAGATCGCAAAATTCTTTGTGTTCATCTTCTCTGCCTATAAACAAAGCCCTTTCACCAAAGTGTTTATGTACTTTGTCCCATGAAAAATGGGGACTTCTGTATCTTGGTGTGCGATTAAAAATTACCCTTTTGCTTGTGTTGGGATCAGCATCTACTTTTATCCAAGGTTCTGTAATTGGCAAATGCCCATGACCCCTTGGCACAAAATGTACAAATCTTGCTTGTGCATCTGTAAGTGAAACATGATGCTCGTAGCATTCGCGCCATCCTGACATATCGTAATCGATTGCGTACATTCCATCGTTCCACAGTACATCAATGCCTTGGCTTTCAAGCAAAGGTTTAAGCGAGTCATACTTGTATCCGCTCATTGGCTCCATCCAAGGCTCGTCGCGGATCACCAAGGTTGTTCCACCCAAAGCCCTGTATACAGGAATGAATGCCACTATGTCACCTATGTGACCAGTGTGCATGAATACTATTTTCTTATGAAACGGATTTTTCATCAGACAGCGCATTCAACATGACCTGCGATCTAACTTCAAGCTGAGAAGACTTTGCGTGATGAATTAATTTAAGAATCGGTATCAAAGAATTTTCAATTCCAAGGATTTCTGCCTCGTCAATAACTTTATTCCCTTCTACAAGAGGCTCTTGAACAAATTTCTTTATAGCGTTGGCGCAATGATCCTTGGTTGCATAAAAGATATATGCAGGCTCACCACTGTTTATGTGGATCGTTCCGTTGTCTTCGTACTCTTTTGCTATTTGTGGAGTGAATTCCTTGTTTGCTACATCGTAGTCAGTCATCCACCCTCCTCCTGCGGCATACAAAGCGCACCAGCGAATGAATCGTGCTACGATCCAGTCGAATTTGTTGAGTAACTCAGGGTGAAGACCCATAGCTGTAGACATCAATTTCTGCTGGAGCTTGTTGTATAGAGGGCTTCCAAGGGCGTGACTCCTGTTAAGCATGACAGGCTCCCATCCCTTATTTGTCCAGCTAGTCTTCCACCAGTTGGCACAGGCAAATTCCTCTCCCTGCTTTGACTGGACGATGTTTTGGTAGTAGGCGTAGACTTTCATCAGTATGTCTTGTAGCCGACATGGAACACAGGCAGTCCAAGGTCGATGTGAGGTTGGTGTCCTGCTTGTTTTGCCCTGAGACAGAACGAAACATCTTCGCCCCTTGCGCTGTCGAATGGGCGGAAGAAATCGTACTCGTAGTCTGGGACATCAATCTTCAGGCTATCTCCAAACTTTTCCTTAATGTCGTTAAATACATTTCTGTGGATCAGTATGCAACCTGTTCCAACCCAATCGACTGGGACGATTGCGTCTTCGTAGGATTTAGCTCTCGGAGCTAGCAGCGGATCGGCGCACATGATAGCTCCTCCCTCCTGACGGCCAAAGTATGCCGCACCCACAAGGTTCTTTCCTGCGCCCATGAGCCTGTGTAGAACGTGGCGTTGGAGCGGAAGGTCATTGATAGCCCTTGCGCCCTGCACCCAGTACCTGAACCATGCAGGCCGTCCGATTGATGGGATGATGTCGTCATCCATCATCAACAGCCACTTGGCGTCGGTCTCAAGGAACTTGTGAGCAAGTCTGTTGCGAGAATGTTCTATCTTTGCGTCACCAATTGCCATGTCGAATCGTATCTTGTCCTTTCCAAAGTCCAGTGCCATTGCAACATTGACAGCGGCAGTGACAGGATTTGAAGACTTGTACCAAGGCCATCCAACAAAGACATCGCGACCTGCAAACTCGCAGCGGTACGATGGAAGACCCTCCTTGGTTCGCGATTCAATAATGGGGTTTTGTACCGTTGGTGCTTCTACCTCTTCCAGTGCCTGTTTTACCTTGCGTCCGCGCTTTGGCTTTTCAGGTTCAGGCTGTACAGGTTCTTGTATTGGTTCAGTTTTTAATTCTGGCGTATTCGCCACAATTGGAACCACAGGAGCCACTGGTTTGCCATCCAGACGCCGTGGGGGCGGCGTTGGCGTCATGAACGGATTTGGTGAGTCCGTAGCCTTCATTGTCCTCTCCTGCATAGGAGTGGAGATAGGGTCAAGGATTGCCATAATTACGCGCCAGCTTCGTCAAGACCAAGATCAATGGCATCGCTGGCATTCATCTTAATTCGTGACTGGATGTCGTTGGATTTGTTGACAGACTGGGTCGTCACATTCTGCTTTGGCATCCTTCCTGATGCCTTCAGCTTGCTGTTCTCATCAGCCAGCTTCTTGACCTGCGCTTCAAGTGCGGCCTTAGCGGCCTGCTCGGCTTGAAGGTTTGCACTCAGGAGGTCGCTGTAGACGGCAGCAGCGGCAATAGACGCACGCTCGTTTGCGGTCTTAGGCCACAGCGCGCTGTTGAACTTGGCCTCAAGTGCCGACACGTTCCTGTTGTGTTGATTGATTTTTTCAATCTGTTCAGGAGTAGCGTTTGCGGTTGGCTCTTGGTAGCGCGCCCAAGGAACTTCCTTGGTAAGCTGATCAACGTAATTTTTCATTTCCGTTGTCTCTTTCTCGTACCAATCCTTTGCTTGGTTCTGACGCTGCTCAAGGATCTGCTCGGCGTTCTCAGCGGCATGAGCGATTTCAGCCTCCTGCTTTTCCTTTAGCTCAGAAACGTCAATCAGGCTGCGCTTTAACTTCTCTGCGTCGGTCAGCCCCAGCTTGTTGATGGCGTTGTTCTGCCACCACTTGTCGTCAATCTTGTCTGGCCCACCAGCCTTTTCAATGCTCTCAACGAGTTCATCCGTAGCACCATTCTTTCGCATGATGTTGTAGATGTTCTCTTTCGCGGAATTGATTGGCTGGGTGTACTTGCTTTGGAACTCAGGATCGTTCTTGATGTCAAAGATTTGCCTGAACTTCTTTAACTCCTCGTAGTCCGTAGGAGCCTGTACCTGTCTTTGCTCGGCCTCGTTTAGACGCTGCCTTAGAACTTCGGCTTCCGCTGCTTGCTTTTTGTACTCGCTCGCGGTTTCTTGGAGCTTCCTCCAGTTGTTTTGATTTTTTTCGGAGAGGTTGCGCGGCTGTTCGATGGCGAGAATTTCAGGGTCGATTTCGGCCTTTGGTTCTTGAATTTGGATGGCAGCTTCAGGTTGCTGGATGGCTGGTTCAGCAGCGTCCTGAACAGGTTCTGAATCGATTTCAATAGGTTGTTGGCTCTCTGTTCCAGAGATGCTATCAAGCGTTGTAGTGTCGTCATTTGATGTTGTGGGTTCTGGGTTTACTTGGGGTTCTGCCCCTGTTTCTCTTTCCGCCTCGTCGAGAAGCGAATCGATTGATTGATGAACGCTCTCGCTGATTGGATCAGCGTTGAGGTTTGCGGCTCCACCATCGCGGTTAGCGGCGGTTGGTTCAGGTACTAGGTTTTCTTCTTCCATAATTGATTACATCGACACAAATGATGCCGACGAAGCATCATCACTTTTGTTTTCGTCTGAGAGTATGTCATTCATCTGGCGGAGAATGAATTCTGCGCCTTCCTTGTACTTTGCCTCAAGGGCAACTTCCTCAATTGTTTTACCGCTTGTTCTTGGGATAATGGAATAAAGGAAGCCAATTAGCTTCCCTCCAGACTTTTGATGATATTCGCGGAATCGTGCAGAGTCAGATGTTTCCCAAGTCATAATTTATTTGTTGTGTCAGAAGACGCATAGGTTTTCTGACTATTGATCAAATATGTCAATATATTTATTGAGTAGCTCTCCTGACTAGAATTGCATTTGGTTCAGCTTGTTTCATGTAGTTTTGTAATGCTGCCATTCTAGCAGGATCAGATTCCATCCATTTTGATGGTTCGTATGTGTCTTTTCCTTGTGGAGTAGTAGACCACTCTCCACCCATTTGTTGTGGTGTTGAATATTTAGATCCAATTGAAAATGTTGGATGATTCGGCATCTTGTATTCATCAGTCATGTGATGCCGTACTGGATCAGGTTGAACATCAGCAATAAACGCCCCCCTTAAATCATAATCCTTTCCAGAATCATGTGGCGCATTAACAGATTTCCATTGCTGGAATTGTGCCTCTTGCGCTGGATTAAGTTGGGTTGTCTGTGCTGATCCACCCATATTATTGCAGCCCCTTGTCAATAGCCTCCATAGAAGACAGCGGCTTCTGGGCATCGCGTCCGTATGAGTTTGGGCTAGATGAAGTTCCCATGAGAGGATCAACTACCTTCTTCTTAATTGCGCCCTTGAGATCCCTATAGGTTCCAACAATCTCATTCTTCAGTTCTTGTGGGGAAACAATCCCCTGATCGCTCATGCCCTGCTTTTTAAGCCTTTCATACGTTGCGGCTTCCTGCTGCTCAGGAGTTACTACTGTTAGCTTTTCATACTGCTTGTCAGGAAGATTATCAACCATTGGTTCAATAGTCTTTGCCGTATACGTCTGCTGTGATTGTGAAGGTGATCCGCCCATATTTTTAGTTGGTTATGCCGCAGTTACTGGCCTCGGAGGATTGGCTACACTTGAGACCAGTCTATCTTGGCTAGGAGTTTGTTGTTGGTATTGATCTAACAGATTCTTTTCTTGTGCTACTGATCCGCCTGCGCGACGACCTCCACCACCACCGCGATGGCCTTG
>Ga0114958_10002483_pt1 | contig 13781 bp, 11 predicted proteins | sample C_130208_EF_Meta_FD_89577 | JGI IMG/M metagenome (GOLD analysis project Ga0114958, IMG submission 89577) | Freshwater microbial communities from Lake Croche, Canada to study carbon cycling - C_130208_EF_MetaG | ecosystem: Environmental > Aquatic > Freshwater > Lake | place: Lake Croche, Canada... | reverse complement strand
TAAAAAATCATCGGCGGTTGCTAAGTGAACTAGCAGTGCTCTTAAAAAATCATCGGCCGTTGCTAAGTGAACAAGTAAGTCCGTAAGCCGTAGGGTGGATTCGCGCTAGCAATCCGCCGCACACACGCAATATCAAAAACAATCGAACAAAAAAACCTCACGAGGAAGCATCCAATTGGGGGTATCTTGTCGCTCCGTATGTGATAGATTGCTAGCGCGAATCCACCTTACACGAATATTCCATACAGATTAAACCGCCGTACGGCCATAAAATAGTAAAATAGTAAAATGATGTAATGATATACTGACATGATCAACTCATAAGCACTTTCAATTTAACATAATTGAAAGTGCTTATGATCCTAAAAATCACACTCCCGAATCCATTTATCGCATTTCAGGATGAAAATAAAATCTAAGCAATTTTATGTAAAGTGCCTTTTCGTCTTCTGGAATGTTTGTGTATTAACTATCGCACACGCCATTGATACTGACCTAGTTGCTTTGCCCGAAATGATAGTAAGCAATGATGCTACTGACAATCCCCATCATGCACCCAACTCAAACACGATCATTAATCGTGCGTCTTTAGACGCTGTAAACCGAGCTGATTTAAATGGGCTCTTACGAGGTCTTCCTAGTACAGGACTATCACAATCTAACGGTAGTACAACATCAGGTGTCACCTTAAGAGGCGCGGGCGGTGGCTTAGGCCTGGTCAATTTAGACGGTATCCCTTTGTTTGGTACCTTTACGGGTTACTTTCCTTTAAGTCATTACCCCTTGGATTTACTTGATCGCGTGTCTGTAGCCCGTGGTAATGATCAAGCACAAGGCAGCAGTCGAACCTTAGGGGGCGCTATTAACCTCACTAGTCGACACTTAAACGATGGCCAAGCTTTTTTGCATAGCGAAGGTGGAAGCTTTGGCACGGTGCGTAACAACATAGGGCTAGGCACACAAAACAAACTAGGGCATTGGAGTTTTGCCGGTGCGCAAGCCCATATTTTTGATGGCATCAGTCAAGCGAGTCCCACTAATGGCGGCAATAACGAAAGCAAAAACTCTCAGTTGAGTTCCGGCTTATTACGCTGGGATAAGGACTTTAATGCGCTAAGTGTTGAAAGTAGCTTGTATTATGTCAATAGCCGCGAAGGTTTTGATGGTCCTGGCTTATTATCAAATGGAAAAGTAGCTTGGAAAGCTGACCCAAACGGTTTAGTACAGCAACAAACTTGGGTCGCTCAAAGTCAAGCCTTCTATCATCTTTCCGAACACTGGGATAGTGTCTTACAAGTAGGTTTTACTCAAGATCAACAGGCTGGAAAAATAGGCACCTTAAAAAATTGCTGCTCAATGAACTTAACGACTCAATTACTGTTAGCGCATTGGAGAAACACCCATAAAATGGCTTTAAATAGTCAACAAGACAAGTCGCTAAGATTAATATGGGGCATTGATGCTCAACAACAACATGGTGAAAATCTTAATAATGCCGCCAAAGTTAATAGCTTAACTAATAGCTTGCTGAGTCCTATCGTCCGCACTGAATTAGCCTGGGGTCATTGGTTGACCAGTACAGAAATGCGTCTTGATCATTATGATCAATTTGGCGGCGATCATGTGCTTTTTAATGTTAATAATAGCTGGCGATTTTTACCGACTATGCTGGCCTGGGCAAAAACCGGCACCGGTTATCGTACCCCAGCGATGAATGAACTCTTACAGCCTTTATTTGGCAATATCAAATTAGCGCCAGAAAGTAATTTTGGCGGTGAAATGGGCTGGCGCTGGAATCCCAATGATTCTTATGAAATCAGTGTCTCTAGTTATTTACAGCACTATCAAAATTTAATTGTTTTACAACAAGCAGCCGCTGGCTCTATTGCGAGCGCCAATATAAATGAAGCCCATGTATTTGGTGTCGAAACTCAAAATAACATTACCTGGAACTCAAACTGGAAGAGTGGTTTTAGTTACACCTATATGCTGGCCAATAATGCGCAAACGGGCTTGAAAGTGCCTAATCGCCCTCAGCATCAAGGTCAAGTCTGGACTGATTGGAAAGTGCGACCTCTAGTAACACTAAGAGTTGATTTAAGCTATCGTCAGGGCTATTGGTCAGATCCGCTTAACACGATACAAGTTCAAGACGCACCTCGTGTTAATGCCAGTATTAATTATCAAGTTACACCTAAAATTAAACTGAACGTGCGCGGAGAAAACATTAGCAATCAACGCACACCAGATTTATATGGTTTTAATTACCCAGGCGCGGCTATTTATGGGGGAGCTTATTTTGACTGGTAACATTCAATAGCGCAGACGAAAGGCTCAGGGCGAAAGATTAAGCCTAGGAGGCTAGCAACTTAAGGCGTGACAGCTGTAGGCCGGAATAAGACTTTTCGAGCGTAAGCGAGTGAAGCGTTTCCGGCATACTTGCCGCTAGATTTGCCGGAAACGCCACCACGCGCTACGCTTGGGTGGCCTTATTCCGGCCTACAGCAGTTGTTGTCCAACGACTATTGCTTTGAACACCGTAGTGACAGGTCGCGACCTGTCACTACACTTCTCAGCTTCAGCTCAGCGTTTTAAAACAGCTGAAGCTGTTTTACTCCAAACACACAAAATACTTGTGTATAACAAAGAGAGCTGGAACTTGGGAACGAGCCGTAATAAAAAGCTTCGATCTCAAAAAATAGCGCTATTCATTTGCTAGTATCGCTTGCGGACTTTTCGTTCAGACACTACTTCGCCTTGCTGCCCCACTTAAAATATATATATCATTAGTGTTTTTACTTAGATGATCGTATATTATTTCCCTTTTTAAAATATTGATTGGCTACTAATTAATACAGCATAGTTTATAAACACTTATGAAAAACAAAGGCTCCATCATCAGCGAATGTTTATTAAAAACCTTCTTGGTCATTTTTATGATGATTCCTTATGGTCATGCGACGGCTACGGAATACATTACTGAGCGCGCTTACTTTGAAGACCCAACTAATTCGCTGACTATCGAGCAAATCAAACAAAAGACCTTCACGCCCTACCAAGAAATACTCACGGGCGGTTATAAAACCGGAACCTTCTGGTTAAAATTAACCATGCAGGCCAATCATCAAGAATTGGTTCTTAAAGTCAGGCCTCCGTTTATAAATGAAATCGAAGTTTTCGATCCAGCGTCACCTGAGAAAAAGCAAGTGACTGGGTCGGACTACCCCTTAAATTCTTCAAGTATTGATGCCGTCAGTTTTAATGTGTTATTACCAGTCTATGGCCAAGACCGAGAACTTTATATCAGAATTAAATCAAAGCAGAGTTATCTAATCTACGCAGAAATTATGCCTTTAGCTCAATATCAGCGTATTGACCATACAGAACAGTTTGTTTATATCACCTACGCCACGTTCACATTAGTGATCACTCTGTTGCTATTTGTAACATGGATAATAACTAAAGAAAAGATGGTTGGTATTTTCATAATCCAACAATTGATTATCTTTCTACACACTATCTTCAAAGTAGGCTTAGTAAGAATATGGTTTGATGGCTATCTTGATGATCATGAGATTAGTTATGTTAGCTCGCTACTTATGGTGCTTATTTTGCTGATTACGACCTTGGCACACAAGTTTCTATTAGAAGACTATGGCTTGAAAGCGAACTATAAAAAAGCCTTTAATTTTTACATTTTCAGTTCGATGGCTGTTATCGCACTCTATTTAATAGGCTCAGCTATTACTCTGAAAATTAACATAATACTCATGTTGACATTCGTTTTGTTTCTCTGGCTTACCTCAATATTGGGTATCAACAAGGACGCTTCTCCACTAAAGCTTAACGACCAGTCCCTGAGAATAATTCAAATCTTTTATGGTATTAATTCAATAGTTTTGGTATTTACTATATTGGCACTTTTAGGCGTCATACATTCAGCTAATATAGCCATTCATTCTGTGTTTATAGTCAACACACTGAGTGGGCTGTTTTTCTTTACATTTTTGCAATACCGCGCTAAATACGATAAGGCACTCACCTTGTCGCTGTTATATGAAAAAGAAAAACTCTCGGCGGCGTTAGAGCAAAGCCAATCTGCAGTCATGATTACCAACCTTGATGCCACTATTGAGTATGTCAATCAGGCCTTCGTTAACACTACGGGCTATAGTCGCGAAGAAATCATTGGCCAAAAACCAAGCCTATTTAAATCCAATAAGACACCCAGAGCCACTTATGATGCCATGTGGGCGGCCTTGTTAGACGGTAAAGCTTGGCAAGGTGAAATTATCAACCTTAACAAACAGGGTGAAGAATTTATTGAGCTGACCTGGGTTTCGCCGATAAGGAAAGCCGATGGTACTATCGGCCATTATTTAGGGGTTAAAGAAAACATCACCGAACGCAAACAAAAAGATGCCCTACTGTTAGCGGCTAAAGAGCGTGCTGAAGACTTAACCAAAACGAAATCACAGTTTCTAGCAAATATGTCCCATGAAATCCGCACGCCCATGAGTGCGATTATCGGCTTTTCAGATTTGGCTTTGCTAAATGAGCTGCCGACAGAGATGCGTACTTATTTACAGGACATTAATACCGCCTCTAATCATTTGCTGACTATTCTTAACGATATTCTGGATATTTCTAAGCTCGAAGCAGGGCAGATGACGCTGCAGCTAGGGCACTTTAATCTGACTGATTTACGAACCACCTTGCATGGCTTATTCGTTAATGTTGCGCAGGCCAAAGGCTTAGCGCTTATTATAGAGATAGACGCTAAGGTGCCAGATACGCTCATTGGTGACAGTGTGCGCTTAAAACAAGTACTGATTAATCTGTTGGGCAATGCCATCAAATTTACTGAACAGGGTTCAGTAACCCTCACTATTAGCTTACAACAACTAGATGCCACTGAAGCTCAGTTATTATTTTCTGTCATCGATACGGGTATGGGTATCAGTTCCGAACAGCAAGATAAGTTGTTTCAGCCCTTTAGTCAGGTAGATGATGGTTTTTCCAGAAACTTTGAAGGTACAGGCTTAGGTTTAACCATCAGTCAAAACTTGGTGCAACTGATGGGCAGTAGCATTAAGCTAGATAGTCAATTTGGTTTAGGTAGCTGTTTTAGTTTTGAGTTGCTGTTGCCGATAGTGGACTTAGCGACTATCGCGCCGCAGCTTACCCTGACCATAAGCCAAAACCCAGAGCCACTTAGCGGCGTGCGGATTCTGGTCGCCGAAGATGACGCCTTCAACCAAAAGGTCATTAATCAAGTCCTGAAACGTTACGGGGCCAGTGTCATTCTGGCCAATAATGGCCTAGAAGCCTTGGTGGCTTTAGAGCAAGACGAGTTTGATGTTGTACTGATGGATTTGCATATGCCTAGCATGAATGGTTATGAAGCCACACTAGCCATTCGTAAACAAGCACGCTATGCCAAGTTACCTGTGATTACCTTAAGCGCTAGCGTAACCGATGAAGATAAACGCCGCTGTCTGGATACCGGCATGAATGATTTTATTGCCAAGCCGATTAAAAAAGTTGAGTTATTAGCGACCTTGGAGCGCTGGTTAAAGTAAGTCCGTAAGTCGTAGGGTGGATAAGCGCTAGCGCATCCACCAGGACATGTCATTGTGTGAGAATAGCATCGAGTTTGTAGACTAAATGACCTCGATCATTCTCGGTGGATGCGTGACCGCTTATCCACCCTACAAAACTATAAGTAGATATCGATCGTAATGTAGGGACAGGTCGCGACCTGTCCCTACGGGTGAAATGTACCGATAATGCGATTTATACTTGTGTAAGTCCGTAAGTCGTAGGGTGGTTTCTCGACAGCAAACCGCCGCACATACGCAATATCATAAGTAGCCTCACGAGGAAAAATCTAGGCGATGGGCTGTTTTGTAGCTGTGTTTATGGTGGATAGGCGCTACCGCTCCTAAACCCTGTAGCATTTATCTGCCATACGGCCGTGTTTTAATTCTTGATAATCAATCATGTATTTTTTGTTTGTTCTGCCTCAGTTTTAGTGGGTAGGCCAGTGACCGGTAAAGTCAAATGAGAGTTGCCGATGGTGTTTGATCGACAGTAGGTAGATAGTCTTATCATAGCGTGCGTACAGTACCAGATAATCGGACAGCAAGTACTCACGCAAAGATTCGTTCTGTAGCTTTACTTGCAAGGCCTTAACGGCGTTGACCACTTCAACAGATTTAACCGGGCGGTTCATGAACGATCGGCCCATATCAGGAAATCGCTCAAGATTAGGAATGACGGTAAAGAGCAACTCATCTAACAATGCATCATAGGCACGCAGTGCCTCGGCTTCAACAAGGAATGCCTCAATGTTTTCGAGGTTGCGTTCAAAGTTGGCAGTGACCTGCACGGTGGTTTTATGGGTCATGCTTAATGCCAGTTCTTAGGATTGAGCGCCACGGCGAATCTTTAACCGCTGGATGGTTTCACGCGCATCTTGCACACGACCCGCTGAAATATCATCTATGCCTTTATTGGCTTCGTCAATTAGCAGCAGATGGATACGTTCACGTTCTAACTGATGATAGTAGTCGAGGCGATTGGCGTCGATTAAAGCAATATAACTTATGCCATTCTTGGTAAGAATCTTCTCTGCACCGGCCTTCACTTGTTCAGCCAATTCAGAAAGATTAGCCCGTGCTTGAGAAAACGGCACCACGTCGCTTGCGGAAATTCCCATAATATTCTCCTTAATCGCACAAATTGTGCAAGATTTTGTACATTATATGGCAAGAAGCAGTCGATGATAGTTATTTTGACTAAAATCATTGCATCGCTATTGCATCTGACGGGACGGGGTTTGCAATCCCGTTCTTAATGTTTATGGTTTCGAAAGCTTTTGAAGTATGCAAACGTTACGATCGGGGTTACAAACCCCGACCGGCATCGATGATAGTGTGAATTTGACAGAGCTGAATCTACTTAATTGCCTTCCCACGAAAGCCGTGGGAAGTATAAGTAGTCTTGTTGAGTATGTTTTGTAGTCAATAGTTATTGTTACAGTGAGCGCAAGAAAACCAGCAAGGATTGTTGATCTTGTGGGTTCAGAGATTTGAAGTTTTGAATAACTGCATTAGCTTCAGAGCCTGGACTGGCATGTTGGTTGATAGCTTGAAGCAAGTCTGCAGTTCGGCCATCATGCATAAGCCAAATACGTTGTCCAACTCCCCAAAGTGGAGCTGTACGGAACTCTTGACCATTGGCCGTGCCTTGACTAATACCATCCGCTAAGCCTTTGCCCATGCTGTGAACGGCAAAATCACTATAGGGATTGAAGCTGATATTATTTTGAGCTGTAAAGGAAGAGTTTTCAGTAACTAGGGTAGGCGTATGGCACAATTGACAACCAATTGAATTAAAAACGGCTTTGCCATGCACTGTTACAGTCGTTGGCGGAGCTGGTTGAGGTGCTGCTGATAAGCGTGAGAATGCCGCAAAGTTAACGATGTCACTAGAATAATCAGAGACCGGACTGCCGCTATTGTTATTTGCAGTTAAATCACTCGTGTCTTCTAGCGAGTTATTAAATTGGCAATTTGGATCAGTTTCACGTTCGTTAGGAAATAGATCATTTGTCACGCCACTTTCCACATTGTAGGCTTCACCTGCAAACATTAGCAGCGACTTGTTTTGTGCCTTCCAGCCAAATCGTGTGATAGTGCCATCGTTACCATTAACATTGTAATGTCCGCTAATGCCTAATTGGGTTTTTAATGGCGCATTTGACGCTAACACATTTTTTAAAGTTAGCTCGGAGACATTCTCTACTAAACCAAGACCATAAAGTGGAGTAGGGATGCGGAAGACAATATTATTATTGGCAAGTTGCGCATTGAAATTGGGTTGTTGTATTTGACAGCCAGGCGCATCATGACGACCTGTTATGACAAAGAGGTCATGAACACCGCCATCTGCACTACCGTCTGGATTTTTTACGAAACGCGCCACACGTACTGGGCCATTTAAATTAATAAATGACGGAATGCTATTTTGAGCGCCATCTATAGTCGCCATTGCAATTTGAGGGTTGTGTGTGGGGCTGGTGCCGCCAACGCTAGGCCAAGCATGACAGGTGCTACAGCCAGTACCATTGTATCTTGGTCCTAAGCCATTTGACACAGCATCAATGTTCAGAAAGCGCGCCTTACTACTGTTGAAAAAACTCATTTCTAGAGAATTAAGCCCAGGAAGAGCGGCTCCTGCTCTGGCTGAACCATTTTGAATGCCGGGGTCATTAACACCTTGATTTTGAGGGGGCGGTGTTGGTAATCCTGCCAATGCAGAAAAGTTGAATAGGCAAGTGATAGCTAGAATGACTAGTGTATTTAAATTTATTCTATTAGGCATTAGGTAAATTTCTCAGTTTAAGGATTAGGGATGAATTAGGTACTACCGCATAGAATATTCTATTTTTCTTACAAAATAACTACATATAGAAGGTACCTTATTATTATTTTTAATCAAGTAATCTCGATGAAACGCAGAGGAATCGAGGGCGACGGCGCACTGTAAATCCTCGATTCCGCCTTGCTTCATCGAGACTACGGACTTTTCATAAGAATAAAGTCCGTAAGTCCTAGGGCAATGGCATGGACTCTGGCGGGACGGGGTTTGCAATCCCGTTCTTAACGTTTATGGTTTCGAAAGCTTTTGAAGTATGCAAACGTTACGATAGGGGTTATAAACCCCGACCGGCATCGGTCATTCTATGGGCGTAAACAGATATACACATATTGATTGATCTTGTGCTGGTAACATAGCTTAAACAAAGGTAGTTTTTTAAAAAAGGCTTATAAAAAATATAATAGACTATGCATCTTTCAACACTCAGCTAGATGTGTTTAAATTATAACCATTCCACAATACTTACACCGATAAGAGATCAATCACACATGAATCGCACAGGGTTAGAAACTTGGCTTTTTTTAGTCTTCGTTTTAGGCTTAACTGCTTGTAGTAATGATTCTTACAAAGACAGGCCTGATATATCGGCTACTAATTCTAGTACGCTACCTACCCAAAATACTTACAAAGCACCGACTCAATACGGAACGTTTATAAAGCCAGGCGAGCTAGAACCTGCCGTGGGTTTTTGGCGCAAAACGTATGCCGTTTGGCATCGCTCTGAAGTTGCTGTGCATGACGACCGCTATATGGATGTGATCTATGAAGTCTTTGTCTTGCCTGGCAATGTAGGCGAAAGTTTAACGAGCCAACAAAAGGAAATCGTCAGTCATAGACGTGAGTTTTGGAAAGCCCAATTAGCCGTTCTGGAAGCTAAAATACGCAATAACGAAGCCTTAAATGCAAATGATAGACAAATCATCGCTAAATTGACTCATAATGGTCGGCAAATTAATTATGTGCTTGCTGGCGCTTCTGAGCGCATACGTTCTCAACGTGGCACCCTTGAGCGCTTTAAACAAGGCCTAGATATTAGTCAGCGTTATGATCGACAATTTAGACGAATATTCAAAGACGCGGGCTTGCCCGAAGATTTAGCTTTTTTACCCCATGTAGAATCTTCATTTCAGTTTTCTGCCAAATCTTCTGCGGGAGCCGTCGGTATGTGGCAGTTTACTAAAGCTGGCGCGCAAACCTTTATGCCCGATAATAATAAGATTGATCTGCGCTTAGATCCTGTTGCTTCTGCTGTGGGCGCGGCTAACTACTTAAAACATGCCTATAAAAAGCTAAACGATTGGCCTGCAGCGATTACGTCTTATAATCATGGTATAGGCGGTATGAAGCGCGCACAAAATCAAGTGGGTCGAGATTTTGTTCAAATTGTAGATACCTACACAGGCCCCGCATTCGGCTTTGCTTCTAGGAACTACTACGCCCAGTTTTTGGCGGCACGGGAAATTGCCAATAATCCTAGGCAGTATTTTCCGTAAGCTTTATCTATTTATCTGGATACAGCTTAGACGTTTAATTGTTCATTGATTATTTTAGTTACTGTAAATACTTAGAGTCAAAACATGAATCATCAAGATCAATACTGGATAGAGGCTACCCAAGCTTGGTTAAAAACCATTGTCATTGAATACAGTATCTGTCCCTTTGCAAAAAAGGAAATGCAGCGGGGCAGTATTTTCTATGCGGTTAGCCATGAGCGAAAAATCAAGACTTGTCTACAACTACTACTGCAAGAATGTGAGCGTTTGAATACAGATGCAAGTATTGAAACGACCTTGCTGATTTATGCTGGGGCCTTTAATTTATTGGATGATTATTTAGATTTTCTGGTTATGGCTGAAGATGTTCTGATTGATGAAGGTTATGAAGGTATTTATCAATTAGCTAGTTTTCACCCGGATTATAATTTTAATGAATCTGATGTTGACGATCCTGCTAATTATACTAATCGTTCACCCTATCCGATGTTGCATTTGTTGCGTGAAAGCTCTATTGATCGCGCCGTTAATAGCTATCCAGATACTAGCAAAATACCAGAGCAAAATATGGTTTTAACTCGTCAATTGGGCCTTGCTAAAATGCAGGCTTTATTAGCGGCCTGTTATCCCAGCACCTAAACTTTAATCGGCTTGATATTGGTTTTAGGTTATGAACTTTATATAGATAGGCACTGTTCGATCATTAGCCGCATTTTTTTCAGACAAACGCCTAATAAATCTATATTATGATGCGTTTTTTAAACACCAAAAGGTTTTATCATGCAAGTAGCTGACAATACGGCTGTTTCAATACATTACACACTCACTAATGATGAAGGCGAAGTTCTCGATAGTTCAATCGATGATGATGCGCTGGTTTATTTACACGGAGCTGGAAATATTATTTCTGGACTTGAGCAGTCCTTAGTTGGCAAAGTGGCCGGCGATAAATTTAAAGTTCGTATAGACGCTGAACATGCTTATGGTGAACTTTCTGATGATATGATTCAGGTTATTCCACGCGAAATGTTTGAAGGTATTGATGAAATTGAAGTCGGTATGCAATTTCATGCGGATGTCAGTCATGGTACAGGTGTCGTTACTGTCATCAGTTATGATGAAAATGAAGTAACCGTTGATGGTAATCATCCCTTAGCGGGACAAGCGTTAACCTTCGATGTTGAAGTATTAGAAGTAAGAGCTGCAACCGAAGAAGAAGCTCATCATGGTCATATTCATGGTGCAGGTTGCCAGCACTAATTACTTGTAAATATCAGTGGCTTTATCGATAGCTAAGGCCACTGATTATTCTGATTAACGCCCGTTGACCTCGTGTTTATCATTTAAGGTCTGCCATGATCTTCTTCAGCTCAGCTAAAACACGTTGTTGTTTATCGAGTGGTAATTGACTTAAGCTCTGTTCAAATTCATTCAAACTATAAGTAGCGGTAGCGGTTTTGTCATTGACCGTGCTTAGCTTGCAATCAGCTAGTACTTGTTTAATTGTTAGCTCAGCATTTGTTAAGGGCATGGAGCTTGATAGCACAGTGCGTATCATAGTGTTGACATGAATAAATAATGTTTGTCCTGTTAATAAATCCTCAGCTAGTTTTTTAGCAAATTCTTCGGTATAGCCTTTGCGCTTGGAATCTGGGAATGTTTTCATCGCGATGGTAATGGCGGGCATTTTGTCAATTTGATAATCGACATTAAAGCGTTTACTTTGCGAGGTAATTAAGTCATTAGCTTCAATGGTGGCCTGTAAAGTATTGCCCTTACAAATCAGTACTAATTTAAGGTAATCATATAAGCCGGGTAGTGGTAGCGGTGATTGTGCATAGCTGAACGATTGATTACTTAATTTATCAACTTCTTGATGATAGCTCCAGACGTTATCTGCCTTCGCGATTATGGGAAGTGTGCTTAAAAACGCTAAAATCATGTGAGTAGAAAAACTAAGTAGGTTCATATTAAGTTCCGTATCAAAGCGTGGACTGTGGTAGGCTAGTTTTTATAATTAAAATAGCTTAAAGAATTAGGGCTGAGTATAGACTGAATGAGACGACTTAGCTCTTTTATAAACTACGTTAATTTCTTAATAGCTACAGGTGAAAATAGCTGTCCTAGTTAAGGCGGCTATCAGCTTAAGACGGGACAGTTTAGCGTAACGTAACCGTCATATCGTTCCCACGCTCTGCGCTCATCGTTATACACAAGTATTCTGTGTACTTGGAGTAAAACAGCTTTAGCTGTTTTAAAACGCTGATCGTTGGATGAGCGCAGAGTTTGGGGGCGATAAAAAACGTGTAGGATGGGTAGAGCGACAGCGAAACCCATCATTTTGCGATGATGTGATGGGTTTCACGTTGTTCTACCCATCCTACGTGTATATATGTGTAATGATGAGCGCAGAGCGTGGAAACAATAAATTTACACAAGCGCTTTGTCCCGTGTTAAGCGGGTAGCCCCGTTAAGGCGTATTATAGAGTGGCGTAGCTAAAATGCGCTCATCAATTTGTTTAGATAATGCTTGATAAACCTCGCTATCAACGGACTCAAAACGTTGCTTAAATTCAGCATCATCCATATGTTCAGGTAGGTCCGATGGGTCTGGCATAAAGTCAGTGTAGTCTTTAATTTCCGACAATTTCTTTTGAAGTTTACGTGCGCTTTCAGGTGATGATGTCGCCATTTCACCAAAGCGAGTGCCAGCTTTATCGGCCGCTAAATCCACAAAACTAAAACCACTACCATCTTGGGCGTCACTTAATTCTTTTTCTTCACCTACCGCTTTTGAGACTTGATCGTTCATAGCTGCAGTAATCGCAGCCGAGCCGATAAAATGTTGGGCAAGATCAACGCGTTTAAATAAAAAAGTAGGGTAGCGCTTTTCTGTGCTTAACGTTGTTAAGGGTATTGATAAAAACTTTTTGCTTTCTTTACGATTAACATAGTTATTAATCGTGATAATGGCCATTTTGTTTTCTTCAATAGCGCTCTCTAAAGTAGAGCGCTGGTAAGCCAAGGTAAATAAAGGTTTTAATAGTTCTGCTAGCGATAAGCGCCATGCAGAATTATGTTGCTTTATGACTTCAGATAATTTTTGTTGATAAATATCAAGATTGGCATTGTTGCCACCTTCAGCGAAAACATTTTGTGCTTGTATGAGCTTTTCTAAGCTGGAGTGATAACTGATGGTGACTTTTTGTTGGTCAATAATAATGCGTTTAATAGGGCGAGTGGCTAAGATGAAATATTCATTAAGTGAGGTATGGCGGATGATGTTGTCGATAACATAGGCTGAAAATTTAGCAGGCAATAATAATTCGCCGGCTTTAAATTTTTTTAAGCTAGGCAATTCATTGTTACCTTCATTACCAAAGCGAAAGCTAATATTTAAATATTGACCCAGATAGTTTTTGGGCAAAGTCATCGTAACGATAAATCGTACTATATTATCTTTTAATTCTATTTTAACGGCACTTTTACGATAGCGATTAAACAAATAATTAGCGGCTAAATTGATATCGGGTTGAGTTAGTTCAATGGTACCTATTTCATCAGGTTTGGTTTTAGAGCCTTCGTACAATATTTTTTTTGCTCTAATAATATCGTCATGGGTCAGCGTCCAGCCAGAAGCAACAGTGGGTGTGTCGCTAATGCCAAAAAGAATCAGTAGTGCGCACAAAATAACAACAGTGCTCAGCACTGTTAAAATAAGATGAAAAATAATTTTCATAAACACGTAGCTTAAGAGACTTCTAGCTGGAATCCTGCAGCTTTAATGTAATCGGCTTCTAAAATCAAGTCAGCATGGGTTAGAGGGGAATTATCTAACCAAGC
>Ga0114958_10002482_pt1 | contig 13782 bp, 11 predicted proteins | sample C_130208_EF_Meta_FD_89577 | JGI IMG/M metagenome (GOLD analysis project Ga0114958, IMG submission 89577) | Freshwater microbial communities from Lake Croche, Canada to study carbon cycling - C_130208_EF_MetaG | ecosystem: Environmental > Aquatic > Freshwater > Lake | place: Lake Croche, Canada... | reverse complement strand
GGGCGGTGGCGCCGTTTTCCGATCTCGGCAATGCCGGAGCCGGGCGATTCGCGATCCATCCGGGGAATCTGGAATTGATCGATGGCGACAAGCTGGAGCTCATCGCCAGCTACGATGGCACCGAGTCATCCGCCGAGCTGTGGATAGATTTTCAGGACGGCAAGAAGGTGCCGCAGGTGCTTTCCAAAGAGGACGGCGCGTTCCGTTACGTGCTCGATCCGGTGAAGCGAGGATTCCGCTATCATCTCCGCGCCGGACGCATTGAGAGCGACGCCTTCAACATCACCGTCTGGCCGATGCCTGCATTGGCGAAGACGCGGGCGACGCTGGAGTTTCCCGACTACACCGGCCTGACGAAGCAGGAAGTCGCGCTCAATGACACCTTGCAGGCCGTCGTCGGAACGAAGGTCTCTCTAACAGGGCAAACCAACACCGCGATCGAGTCCGCCTGGCTGGAGATCGGCGGGGCGCGCGCGGCGGAAGGCCAGATCGAAAGTTCTTCGAAAGGGGGTCGCATCACGATTCCCTGGACACTCGCGAAAGCTGGCAGCAAGGAAGCCGTGTTGAAGCTGAAACATCGGCTCGGACGCGAGGTCGAGGCGCTGCGTTTCAAGATCGAGACGCTCGACGACGAGGCTCCCTCAGTGGTGTTGCTGAGTCCCTCGAAGCGCGATTTGAAGATACGGCCGGATGAGCGTCTTTCGATGCGCTACGAGGTGACGGAGGACTTCTCGGTAGCGAAGGTTTCCGTGGAAGTGAAGGCCAACGGCAAGACTACGCTCCTTGATCAGGCGCTGCCCTTGCGGGTCGCCAACACGAAGCCGCCGCGTTTCAAGGGCGCGGCCGATCTCGCGGTTGGAGCCTTGCTTGCGCAGTTTCCCGGAGTCCTTGAAATGCGTCTGAGGATCCGCGCCGAGGATGGTCGGCCTGCGGAGTTTGGTGGTGCGGGGATCGGCACCTCGGAGTGGCTGAAAATCCGCATTGATCGAAGCGCGGAATCAATCGCCCGACAGCAACTTCGCGAGGAGCACGACGGCGCTCGCGATGAGATCCAGAAGGCGATCCAGAACGCCCAAGAAGCGCGCGATCGCATGGCTTGGCATCGAGAAGAGATCAAGAAGGAGGAAATTGGCGAGCAGGCGAAGAAGCATTTCGAAGAGGCCGGGGAAAAACTCGCCAAAGCCAAGGAGTCGCTCGAGGAACTCTCGAAGCGGATGGAGGAAAGCGTCCATGCCTCGAAAGCGGACGAAGTGAAGAAGGCCTCCGAGCTGCTCCAGCAATCTCGCGAGAATCTGGAGAACTCGACGGCCCAGGACAAACCCGAGCAGCGCGAAAGCAAACTCGATCAGGCCCGCAACGAGGCCGAGGAAGCGGTGAAGCAACTGGAAGCTGTTAGGAACGAAATGGACCGCCAGCGGGAAAAGATCGAGGACCTCGCGCGCATGGAAGAGCTGGCCCAGCAGCAGCGTGAGCTGGCACGTCAGGCGGAAGCGAATCTCAAGAAGGACGCCGCAGCGCCGCCGGACTGGATGCAGAAGCAGGATCAAGCGAAGGAGGAGATGCGCCAACAGGTCCAGCAACGTCCGGATGCCCGCGCCGAAGCTGCGAAAGCCCAGGCCGAAAAGGCGCGTGAACTCGCCAAGGAAGCGCGCGAGCTTTCGAAGGATCAGGCGGAGTTGAAGGATAAAACGCAGAAGGCCGCCACACAGTCGCCGGAGGATCAGAAGGCCGCTCTTCAGAAAGCCATCGCGGCCCAGCAGGAGAAGATCGCGGCGGATGCGGAGGCCGAGCTGGCTGCCGCCCGTGAGGAGGAGAACCCAGCCGCCGACAGTTTGCCGAAAGCCACCAACGCGGCCGCAAAGGCCCGCGATGAGATTCAGAAGGGTGACGCGGAGAAGGCTGCGAATTCAGCGAAGGAATCCTCTCTCGCAATGAAGGAAGCTTCCGCGAAGGCGGATCCTTCCGATGGAAAAGCCCCCGAACCGGGTGGCGAGAAATCGGGCAAAAGCAAGGCTGAGCAAGCCGCGCGCAAGGAGTCGCTGGAGAAGTTGGCCGAGCGTCAGGAGCAGCTCGGGGAAGCGATGGAATCGCTGGCGAAGGGCGACAACGCGAAGGCGCTCCAGCAGCTCCAGGAGTCGCGCGCCGAGGAGGCGAAGGAGTTTGCCGAGGCGGTCGCCGCCGCCCCGCAGACCGAGAATTCGGGTGCAATGCAGGAAAGCCAGAACGCGGCGAAGCAGGGCAGCGAGCAGGCGCAGGCCGCCGCGCAACAATCCGCCCAGCCACAGCAGGCCGCCGGTCAGCACGAGCAGGCCGCGCAGAGTCTTCAGAAAAGCGCGGAGTCGCTCGAACAGGCTGCCAAGCAACTGGATCAAGCCGCGCAGCAAGCGGCAGGCCAGCCGGCGAATCCGCAACAGGCAGCGGTTTCTCCGGGTGATCTGGCGAAGGCATTTCAAAAAGCATCCGAAGCCGCGAGCGGCCAACAACCGTCCGCCTCAGCCGCAAAGGCCGCGCAGGAGGCCGCCGAGGCGATGATCAGCGCCGCGCAGTCAGGTCGGAGCAGCCTTCAGGGCAAGTCACCGGGCAAGCCAGGAAAGCCCGGCCAACCCGGTGGTGTTCCTAGCCAGCCAGGTCAGCCGGGCATGGACCCGAACGGCGACCAACACCTCGCCCAACCCGATCCCGGAGTGCCACCCGAACTCGCGAAGCTCGGCATCAGCGCGCAGGATTGGGAAAAGATCCAGAGCTCGCTCAAGTCCGACGTCGGAGCCGGTGGCGGCGAGGCCATCCCAGAGGAATACCGCACGCTGGTGAAGGGCTACTTCGAGAGCATGTCGAAGAAACCCACCGGAAACTGACGCCATGAGATTCCCTAACAGCTTCCGGCTCGCGCTTATCGGCGCGCTTTCCTGCCTCGTCCTCCATGCCGAGGAAAAGGCCGATCCGGTCTTCGCCGCGTGGAAGGCCAAGGTCGATCCAGCGGTGGAGAACGGCCTGCGCTATCTGAGCCGGGTCCAGCTCAAGGATGGCTCGTTTCCCGACCGCTATGGCGACTCCACCGGCATACCGGCGCTGGTTGGAATGACCTTCCTTTCGAAAGGCCACCTGCCCACTGAGGGGCCGCATGCCGAGGCGATCACCCGCTGCATCGACTTCGTCCTCGCGAACCAGCGGGAGAACGGCCTCTACGAAAAAGGCAACGGCGGCAGCGGCCCGATGTATGCCCACAACATCTCCACGCTGTTCCTTTCCGAGGTTAGCGGCATGGTCGATCCCGAGCGGCAGAAAAAGATCGAGCAGACCCTGCCGAAAGCCCTCGCCCTCATCCTCCGCGCGCAGGCCGTGCCAAAGGACGAACGCAACCGCGGCGGCTGGCGCTACCATCCAGGCTCGAACGACAGCGACACCTCGTGCAGCGGCTGGGCGCTGATGGCCCTGCGCTCCGCGAAGCTCAATGGAGCCCCCGTGCCCGACTTCGCGATCAATGACGCCGTCGCTTATCTGAGACGCCATCAGGACAAGGAGCGTGGCTGTTTCGGCTATTCCGGAAACGAGGACCACGCCCGCACGCTCACCGGCATGGGCCTGCTTTGCCTGGAACTCTGCGGCAAACACGGCACCCCGGAGACCACGATGGCGGCCGACTACGTCATGAAAAATTTCCGCAGCTTTCCCGGCGACCAGTTCGAATTTTACGCCAACTACTACGCCGCCCAAGGCATGTTCCAGATCGGCGGTCGCTACTGGAGCGAGTACGCGCCCTGGATGTATGAGACCTACTTGAAGAAGCAGGAAACCGACGGGTCCTGGGAAAGCCCTGAGGCCGGCCGGGTCTATGGCACCTCGATGATGATCCTCGCCTTCACCGTCCCCTACCGCCAGCTCCCGATCTACCAGCGGGATGAAACGGTGGATGAGACGGAGTAGCCGATCACTGCCTGAAACGCGCGGTTTCTCCGATCTTTTGTCAAAATCCGAGTCGCGCAGACCCGTTACGAAATCAGTTCGGCTAATCTTGGGGTAGGCATGATGCAGCAACATCCACTGTAGAGGCGCCTGCCTGAAATCACCAACCCCAAGTAATGAAAAACCCTCTGATCCGATCCAAAGCCAAGGAGTTCTAGGGCTTCGCCTTGGCCACCATGCAGGCCGAGCTCTCCGGAGAAATCTCCCGTCTCCAAGAACTCGCCGAGCTCAACGATCGCGTCAGCCCCGCTGAAATCAACGCATTGAAATCGCGAACGGACCAGCTTGCCGAAGTCATCCGCAACGCCCGCGTCCGGGTCGACGCGGTGCGGCTGACCTGGAAAGCACCCATCGTGGATCGCTGAACCCTTTTCTTCGCAATGCCCGCGATTTTTACGGAGCCGGTCGCACCTCGACCGCTCCGCGATTGAAGATCTTCTCCATCCGGTCAAGATAACTGGTGACCGGGTCGTGGCGTTTGACGGCATTCACCTTGAGGCGCGCCTTCAGCGTGAGATAGTCCTCAAACGCCCCGCTTGTTTCGCGAACGCGGGTGATTTCAAACCAGTCCAGATAGTCGCGCGCATGACGGGCCTTCTCGGTCATCGTCAGACGACGTCCCTCAAGTTCAGCGAGCCGTTCACCGATCTTCTGCGGCTTCGGTTTCAGCAGCTCGCCGAGGATGACCTGGCACTCGGCAATGAGCGGCCGGAAAGAGGGGAAGCTGCGATAACTGAGGCGCACCAGGGCATCCTGGGACGGACGGACCGCCTCGACGCGGGCGGGGGCTGGCAGGGCGATGAGTTCCTCCCAGCTCGTGCGCAGCGGCTTCTCGCTGGCGATCCCGGCGGCATCCCTGAAGTGGAGCTTGAGGGCGTCCTCCATCCCGGCCTCCGTTTCCATCACTCCGAGTGATTCTGTTAGATCGGGCGCTGACTTGTCGATCCCCACCAGCATCCACCACTTGGCGAGGCTCTGTTCCGAAAGATTGAGTTCAGGGAAACAACGGCGCAGCAGCACCGGCATCTCGCCGCCGAAGTTTGCGGCTTCCGCGATGAATGCCCGGAACCCTTCCTTGCCCAGCGGCTGTTCCAGCAGGGCCATCACCATCGCGCCGGAAGCGACACGGAACGCGGCACGCATCGCTCCATCGAGCGACTCGTGATCAGCCTCGGCAACGGCGAACAGGTCGGCGAGCTTGTAGATGCCGCCGTGCTTGAAGATGGCTTCGTAGAGTCGCCGGTCGCCCCGCTTCTGCTGCCAGCTGACGGCTTCGCGCAGTCCCTCGACCAGCCACGGAGGCACGATCAGGGCCGAGTCGGTGGTTCCCGCGGGCAACTTCCGCAATGCCTGTTCGTAGAGCAGTGCGGTGGTCACGGCGCGTTGAAACCGCTCCTGTTCGATGCCGCGGGCAAGATGGAGGTCGAGCCGGAGCGAGTAACCTCCCTCGTTGGAAAACCAACTGAAGGCGACCGAGCGCGGCGGCAGCGGATCGCCCGCTTGGCCGTGGAGGACGATCGAGATCATCGTCTTCCAGCCGTCCTTGAGGTCGGCGAGTTTCAGGAGATCGTCCTTGGCCTCCTCCGCCAGGATCGCCACGGAAGCGCGGACCCGCGGATCACCACCGCTCACGGAAAACTGACCCGAACGACTGATGACGCGGGCCGGAAGGGCGGCGCCGTTTCCCGTCGTTGGAACTGAAAGCACTGAAGGCTCCTCGACCGGCACCGCTCTCGGCGAAGGATCGGCCTGCACCACTGCGGCCAGAAACAGCAGAGTGATGGCGGAGTGTTTCACCGGGATGAAAGAACGGATTGTTAGAATGAACCACCAGGGGCGGTCATTAAATCGCCGGGCGCGCGCGGATCTAGGATCAGCTTCTCCTTTTCGATCCGGATGCGCGCCATGTGACCGAATGCGAGGTCGAGCTCGTCCTTGTACGCTTCCGCGAGTTTCTGGAACGAAGGCAGAACCATCAGCAGGAAGCCCTGCGGAACCACCAGTTGGCCGAAACGCCCGCCACGGTTCAGCGGCAGATCCTTGATATACGGGCCACCGTGAAGCACGCCTTCGGTGTTCGTCGTGCCGGTCGGCGAGATTGTCTGACTGATCTGAAGATAGGTCGAAATGGTCAGTGGATGCCCGAGGATTCGGCGCTCGATGACCACCTCCATGCGACCATCCTCAAGCCGGACCCATGCTCCATCGAGAGTGACATGGTTGCCCAGCAGGCCACCTTGTTTCGCCGCCAGCGTGTGCGTCAGGTAGCCGTTGATGTCGTCTTCGGAAAGCGTGAGCTCATAGCCACGATCCACCGAGCTCTGAATCGTGCTCTTCAGGTCCCTGCGCTGCGCCAGGGCCGCAGCGGGACCGTAACCACCGACGTCGGTCAAATCCTGAGGTTGGGCGATGAAAAACACCGCTGCCCCCAGCGCGGCGAAGAAGATGACGATGAGCAGTTTGACCAACAAGCCGATGCATCCGCCGCCGGACTTCTGGGGCTTTTCGGAATTCTTTTCGGCCATGGGAATGAGGTATCAGAGCGCAGCGGGAATGCAAAGACGGCGTTCACGCCCCGGACGAAGGCGCGGCGGACGAGCCCCCGCCACTGTCGGATTTCGGGGCGCTGTCAGCCTTCGGCGTGGTCTCGGTTTTAGAAGGGGCACCATCGGCCTTGACTCCGGCCTGGTAGGATGAAGAGCGATAGTCGGTCTGGTAGAAACCCGCTCCCTTGAAGATGAGTCCGGCGCCGGTGCCGAGCAGCCGCTTGACCGTGCCCGCACACCCGGGTTGCGGGCAGCGCTCGAGCTTGGCGTCGTTCATGCTTTGAAACACCTCGAAGCGGTGGCCGCAGGCCTGGCATTCGTAATCGTAGTTGGGCATGATGGTGGGCCGCTTCCTTACCACGCCCACACCGGGAAGCAACCCCCATCCGGCTGTTCACTTGACCCACCTGCGGGCATCCGCCAGAATCAGCCGTCTCCCGACACCATGAACACCCTCTCCCGCTGCTCCCTTTTCGCCTTCCTGACGGCCGTGGTCGTTTCCTGTAGCCCCAGCGGTCCTCATAAATCCGACTACCTGCTCGGATACGAACGCAACAATGGCCCCACCGGCGCCGGTGCCCATCACCCCGCCCCTGCGATCCCGGACGATATTTCCTACTGGGACGGCGACAACGTGACCGGCCCACCTCTCATCAAGATCAGCCGCCCGCAGCAGAAGGCCTATTTCTACAAGGGTAACGTCCTCGTCGGTGTCTCGAAAATTTCCAGCGGCAACGAGGACCACGGAACCCCTCCCGGCCGTTATAAAATCATCGAGAAGGACCAGGACCACCACTCTTCGGCCTACGGCTGCTTCAAGGACAAGGCCACCGGCGCCATGCTCAATGACAACGTCGACATCCGCACCGACAAGATCCCGCCCGGCGCCATCTACTACCCGGCCCCGATGCCGAACTTCATGCGCTTCAGCGGCGGCATGGGCATGCACACCGGCTACCTGCCTGGCTACGCCGCCTCCCACGGCTGCATCCGCATGCCCGACCACATGTCAAAACACTTCTACGAAAACGTCCAACTCGGCACCCCGGTCATCATCGAATGAACCGCCTGCCTGATCCTTCCGCGACGATGGAGGTGTCCTGCTCGGAAGTCGCCACCTGGGCCACCCTGCCAGAAAACGAGCGCCCGCGTCTCCTCGACTGCCGTCAGCCCGATGAATGGGACATCTGCCACCTCGACGGCGCGCACCTGCTTCCGCTTGGCGATTTCCCCTATCGAATCGAAGCACTGAAGGAAGGCGTCGAACGCGGCGTGGTCGTCTATTGCCACCACGGGATGCGCTCCCTGCGCGCCACCGCCTTTCTCCGCGAGATTGGTGTGGAAAACGCCTTCTCCATGGCCGGCGGGATCGATGCCTGGTCACGCACGGTTGACCCCGATCTCGCGAGATACTGAGTCTGATGCGGATCCTTCCCTTCGGAGTTCTTCCGCTCCGCGCCGATCCTGCCGTTTTCCTTTGATCCGATTCGGACTCGCCACTCCCCGCCCCCTTTGAGTAACAATCCTTTGTCCTCCGCGAGCCACCACTCAATCTCACTGATCCACCATTTTCCGATGAAATCCCTCCTCAGCCTTCTGCTGCTCCTCGGCACCCTCTGTCCGGTCATCGCCGCAACAGCGCCCCCCAACATCGTGATCATCTTCATCGATGACATGGGCTATGGCGACATCGGTCCGTATGGTGCCACCAAGCAAAAGACCCCCAACCTCGACCGCATGGCGAGCGAAGGAATGAAACTCACCTCGTTCTACGCCGCACCGGTCTGCTCGGTGTCGCGGGCACAGTTGCTCACCGGTTGCTACGGAGCCCGCGTCGATGTGCCGGGCGTCTATGGTCCGGGCAGCGCAAATGGCCTGAATCCAAAAGAACACACCATCGCCGAGCGCCTCAAGGAGCGGGGCTATGCGACCATGTGCATTGGCAAATGGCATGTCGGCGATCAACCCGAGTTCCTGCCGACCCGGCAGGGATTCGATCACTACTTCGGCATTCCGTATTCGAACGACATGCAGACCAAGTCCACCGAATCCAATCAACTCGTCGTGCCCTTGGTCCGGGACGAGAAGGTGGAGGAACTGCTCACCGACGAGAATCAAAGCCACATCGTCGAGCGCTACACTGATGAAGCCATTCACTTCATCACCGAAAACAAGGACAAGCCCTTCCTGCTCTACCTGCCCCACACCGCCATCCACACCCCGATCCACCCGGGAGAGGCCTTTCGGGGAAAGTCCAAGAACGGCGCAGTCGGTGACTGGATCCAGGAAGTCGACTGGTCCACCGGTCGTCTGCTCGACACCCTGCGCGACCTGAAGCTCGCGGAGAACACCCTGGTCATCTTCACCAGCGACAACGGCCCCTGGCTTATTAAAGGCGCTGACAGCGGCAGTGCCGGCCCTCTGCGAGGCGGCAAAGGCAGCACCTGGGAAGGTGGTGTCCGGGAGCCAACCATCGCCTGGTGGCCGGGAAAAATCGCGCCTAACAGCACGGTCGATGCCGTCGCGGGCACCATCGACCTGCTGCCTACCGCCGTTGCACTTGCCGGAGGCACTCTCCCGGAGCAACCCGTCATCGACGGCCGCGACCTTTCACCACTTCTTCTTGGCAAAACCAAAGACTCTCCCCGGGGCGTCCACTATTATTTCTCAGCATACCAGCTCCAGGCCGTGCGCCAGGGACCTTGGAAACTCGCCATCGCCCCGCAACACGAAACCATGGGCCGGGGCACCGAACCTGACGCCGACACCAAGGCCCCGCGCCTCTACAACCTCGATGCGGAAATCGGCGAGAAAACCAACGTCGCGGACTCACACCCGGAAATCGTCGCCAAACTGACCGCGCTCGCGGAAAAGATGAACGCGGAAATCGGTGGTGCCAATCCCACGGCCCGACGTCCAGCGGGCAAGGTCGAAAATCCCACCACGCTCTATTCCGCCGAGCGCTCCAAGAAGAACAAGACAGACGGCAAATAGCTGCGTCTAACAGGTGCCGGGAGGCGACACCACTCAACGCTCGAACAAGCTTTTCAGCCCATCAAACACGCTGAGAAACGGAGTGATCACCTCGCTCTGGAAAGCCGGGGGAAAAAGCAATTCCAGCGGCAGCACCACGGCCAGCAGCGCTGGGAGTTTTCCAAACGGTCGTCCGATCCTTTTTCCCAAGAGAGTCAGCATTCCGTGGAATGTGAAATACAAGTTCGGCAGGCCGAAGCCGGTGCGGACGGGAAGCGTGATGGCCAGCTCGTGCAGGAGTCCCGCAACGACGAAGATCGCCATCATTCCGGCATTTCCTCCGAACCGGACCTCCACCGACCGGCCGGCAAGCCACTGCATCATCCGCGAATAGCCGACATTCCAGCGGGTTCATTTCCTCGTTCGTTTGGAATTCTCACTTCATCGGACAAAAACCACCCTCACACTCCGGAGGGTCCATCCGGTGAAGTTCCTCCCTCACCCTCCAGTCCTTGCTCCTGAAGAGGACCTTGCTGAGCGCGTGCCGATTCGCCGCCAGGACCCGACAGGCATGGATCGCTATCGGCAACAGACCCGGCCCACCCAGTCTGCGGGCCGCTCCCTGATGATTCGCGCAGCTGTAAAGGCACCAGACCCACGCTTCCGCGCCTCGAAAAATCTGGTTTTCACTCGTTCTCACAATCATCTCCAGGGCCGGGTCCAAGGCTCCCAAGCCCGGAAAGATCCGCTCCGCATGGGCCGCTTGATACGGGATGAACTCAATCTTGAACGCCCGCGGCTGACGATTGATCCACTCGTGAACGCTGCAGCACATCCCGCAGCGGCCGTCATAGAACACCTCGATTCCCTCAATCTGCGTTGGTAATTTCATGGCAACTCCCCTTCTGTATTTTCAGTATTATCTGAACATTCGGAAACTGTAAGATGAATTTTTGGGAATTTCAAATACTTCAACTTGGCAGCGGGGGCGAAGCTCCCAACTGCGGATATTCTGATTTCGGGCAAGCTTGGCGGTTGCCTCCAAGTAGGGGCGTGACTTTAGTTCCCTCGCCCTTCCGCCAGCCAAATCATGAAGTTCTCCTGCCTCCTCTCGCTCTCCACCTTCCTGGTTTCGGCCTTCTCCCTGCATGCGGAGGAACTCACCTGCAGTCACGGTCAACTCAAACCCCCTCAGTCCGGGCCCGACTCGGGCGTGCGACGCTACGCTCCCGATTGCCGGGCGGACCTGCTGCATCTCGCACTTGATGTGACCCCGGATTTCAAGAATCGCGCGGTCTCAGGGCGCGCCACGATCACCTTCAAGCCCGTCGGTTCGCCGCTGGAGGAACTCAACCTCGACGGCATCGACCTGGAAGTCTCCGCCGTCGAATCCACCGCGAAATTGCAGGGATATCAGGCGACACACGACAAAGTGATCCTGACCTTTGAGCAAGCACTGGCGGTCGATTCCGAGCAGACCGTGACGATCACCTACCGGGCCACGCCAAAGGATGGCTTCTATTTCCGAACCCCCGAACAGGGCTATCGCGAGGGCGAGACCCAACTCTACACACAGGGCGAAACCATCCTGGCGCGAAACTGGTTCCCCCTCCTCGATTCGCCGAACGGTAAGCTCACCACCGAGGTCACCTGCCGACTCCCCGATGGCATGAAGGCCTGGTCGAATGGCCGGCTGCTGTCACAGGAAAAGGACGCCGCGACCGGACTGACCGCCTGGCATTGGAAACAGGAGAAACCCCACTCCGCCTATCTCATCTCACTCGTCGCTGGGCAGTTCTCGGTGATCGAGGACCACTACAAGGATCTACCGATCGCCTTCATGGTGCCGCCTTCCGATGCCGCGATGGCGCAAAAATCCTTCGCCGACACCAAGGACATGCTGGCGTTCTTCGAGCAGGAACTCGACTACCCGTTCCCGTGGGAGAAGTATCATCAGATCGTCGTCCGTGATTTCAGGTGGGGAGGCATGGAGAACACCTCGATCAGCACGCTTTCCGACCGCATCCTCCAGACTGCGGACTACGAGACCCTTCGTAGTTCGGTCAGCGTTGTCGGGCACGAGCTGGCGCACCAGTGGTTCGGCGACGTGGTGACCTGCAAGGATTGGTCGACGCTGTGGCTGAACGAGGGCTTCGCCACCTACTACGATGCCTTGTATCAGGAGCACCTTTATGGCCACGAGCAGTTCCTCTATGAACGCTTCCGCGTGGCCGAAGGCCTCACTGGAGAACAGAACCCACGTCCCGTGGTGTTCAGGAAGATCAACGCCGACGGTTACGATCAGTTTGGCGCGCTCAGTTATCAAAAGGGCTCGTGGGTGCTCCACATGCTGCGCAGCGAGCTGGGTCCGGACCTTTTCCGAAAGGTTATCCAAACCTACCTCAAGCGCTATCAATTCAGGAACGTGGTGACGGAGAATCTCGTCTCGGTGCTGGAGGAAGTGACCGGCCGTTCGTGGGACCGTTTCTTCGATCAATGGATCTACCACGGCGGCCACCCCGAGCTCGCGGTGGATTACGCGTGGGACGAAAAGTCCGGAACCGCGCGCGTCAACCTCAGTCAGACGCAGAAGATCAGCGACGAGGTTCTGCAATTCCACTTGCCGGTGAAAGTGCGCTTCAAGGGCAAATTCGGAACCATCGACAAGGTCTTCCTACTTGAGGATCTGGCGCAGGACTTCCATGTCGCCCTGCCTTCCGCTCCGAAGATCGTCCGGATCGATCCCGATGTCGGCCTGCTCGCAACGATCCATTTCTCCCCGCCGCGCGAACTCCTCAACGCCCAGCTCGACGACGACAGCGACCCGCTGGGCCGTGTGCTAGCAGTGCGACAACTCGGCGAAGATCCCCGCGCGGACGGAGTCGGGCGACTCTTGAAAATCCTGAGCGGGGACGGGCGGTGGTTCGTCCGCGCCGAGGCCGCCAAGGCGCTCGGAAAGATCGGGACCGGCCCAGCCTTCGCCACCCTCGGCCAATGCCTCGAACAGGCCGACGCCCGCGTGCGCAAGGCTGTCGTCGACGCGCTCGGCTCGGACATCCGTGACGAGTCCCTCGATCTCCTGCTCAAGCACCTCTCGTCCGAAAAGAATCCCGACATCCGCGGTGCCATCCTTCAGGCACTTTCCCATCACCCGAAGAAATCCTCCGGCGCGAAATTGGTCGAAGCCTTGGAGTCAAATTCGCTGCGTGATCATCTCTTTGGTAGCGCCGTCGCCGCCATGCGCATGTCCGACGACCCCAGTTACGCCGCTCCCTTGTTCGACGCGATCCGCAAGCGGCAGGGTGAGCTCGAAAGCCAAAGCCTCGGCAGGGCGCTCGCCGCGCTGGCCTACCTCTCCCGCAACCAGACGGACAAGAACGAGGTCTTCGATTTCCTGCTCAAGCAACTCGAAAGCCCGCGAACTCCAGTCGCAGACGGCGCTGCAACGGCCCTCGGGGATCTCGCCGACCTCCGCTCCCGTCCGGTCCTCATCACCCTGGCCAATCGCGACAACGAAGCCGCAAAAAACGCCCTCAAGGACCTCGCCGAAGGAGTGAAGCCTGCCGCAGCCATCGTCGGGCTCCAGGACGAGGTTTCGAAGCTCCAGAAGTCCAACAGTGAGATGAAAACCCAGCTTGAAACCCTCACGAAGCGGATGGAAGCCGTCTTGAATCGCCCGAAAAAATAAGGTGCCCCTTCTCCAGAAGTTGCTTTGCCCGCCCCCCCCCAGCCCTCGATCGGCAAAATCGAACAAACCGGAAACATTCAGGATGCAGTTCCGTATGGTAGATTTTAATCAGTCATCGAGCCGACGCGCTACGCGACCCTCTGAGTGACGCTGTTTTGATCATGAAATTTTCCCGCTTTGTTCCATCCGCCTGTGCGGTCATTCTCTGCCTAGGGTGCAGCCTCCCTTCCGGATTCACCCGCACAAGTGCCCCCCTGCCAGCCGCGTGGAAAAATGCGGGAAGATTTCCGGTGGCCGCTCCGTCGAAAGACCTGTCGCGCTGGTGGGGGCGTTTCGAGGATCCCACGCTGTCCCGGATCATCGCCGATGCCTTGAGGAATAACCCGGATCTCGCCTCCGCCTCGGCCCGCGTGAGGGAAGCCCGTGCCCGCCGGAATGCCACCGCGTCCTCGCTTTTTCCAAATATCGGCGGATCCGGTTCGGTCGGTTCCAGTTCGTCCCAAGTCCTCGGCGGAAGCAGCAGTGAAAGCACTGCGTCGTCCGCGGGACTGAATGCCTCATGGGAAGTCGACCTCTTCGGCAGGAATCGCAGCAACGTCGGGGCAGCCTCCG
>Ga0114958_10002481_pt1 | contig 13787 bp, 12 predicted proteins | sample C_130208_EF_Meta_FD_89577 | JGI IMG/M metagenome (GOLD analysis project Ga0114958, IMG submission 89577) | Freshwater microbial communities from Lake Croche, Canada to study carbon cycling - C_130208_EF_MetaG | ecosystem: Environmental > Aquatic > Freshwater > Lake | place: Lake Croche, Canada... | reverse complement strand
CCTACAGTAGATGCAGCCCCGTAATAGATCATAAAACTCACCGACTCACCACAACCTAAATCCCCAAACGCAAAACTAAGCGAAGCTCCATGGTTAGTTGGGCCATTTCTCGAATAATCAACATTTTTAGTATTGGTATTTACCCAGTAGTCATTGGTGACTAATGGATCTGGATTTCCAAAACCATTGTCTCCAGCGTAAATCACGTGGGGAAGTGCTGAGGCAAGGGAAGATGCAACTCCGCTATTAGTAACAAATGCATTGCTTAAGCCATTTGGGGGCGCATCCCAGTCCATGACGCGACGATATCGAATGTCAGTTAAAGAACCTCCCGAAATATTACTAATCGTCACCACCCCCTGAAACAACTGGTCAGGCGCTTCTAAAGAGGGGCCATAACGTTGATTGACTTCTAGCATGGGGTTGCCCTTAGAATCCATAATCCATACCGTAGATAAAATACTCGTGGTATCCACCACAAAGTTCTTCACCTGGACATTCACGATGCCTTGATTACTATTACAATTTGAAAACTTGACCTGTGCATGGCCTGATGTTGGCGTGCCATAACCATCATTGGCACTGACCCCCCAACCCTCACAAGGCCACCCTGGTGAGGTCGCATCCGCCCATCCCGCTGGATAGGTTTGGCCATTCGAATCTTTCCAACTATTGGCCCAATAATAAGCGATCCCCATACTTCCGCTGGCTCCGTTAGTCGTCAGGTTAGTCCCAGCATTGAGATGCCCTTCTGGATTAATCCCTAAGGCAATTTTTCTATTTCCAACATCGGTTGAATTGTAAATAATGCCGTAGGCAGGATAGGTAGAGGCAGCTAGGGAAGCTAATGGAATCAGGCAGACAAACACTACCCTCAGCATCATAATAAGCAAAGCGGGAAGATTAAACGTTGATGTCATGCCAGTATTTTTCATGGGATATAATCGAGCACAATCTCCAACAATGATCTACTAGAATTAGAGTTCCAATACTTACTATTGATTGTTCCATCTGAATTATATTGCACATTAAAATTCCCGTCTGCGGTAATTTTGACGGTATAAGAAAGATTAGAACAATTGTCACACGTCCCAATTTCTTTGCCAACGCCAGTAATGCTAGTCGCAGCGACTTTTTGGATTACACATGATTTAAATCCACCCCGACCAGCCATGTTTTTAAATTCGCTACTCCTATTATCTGCAACCCCTGTAGGTGCTGTATCCGTCAATAGATTATGTTGGTAAAGGGGTCCTGTCGAGGGATCTGCCAAATCGAACGCAGACCCGACACCAGTCACCCAATTAATCCCATCATTTGTTTTCAACCAATCAGTTGCTTGATCTACACAAGTTTCGGCAGCGTTAATGGCTTGAGGCTTCAATGACACGGCGTTGGATAAATCAACATAAGCTGATCCCATATAGGCAATACCAGCGGCCATCAACATCAAGACCAATAGCAATAGCAATGTCACGATTAAAGCAAATCCTGACTCGACATAACGCATTCTTGAAGAATTATGGGACCAAGGATACATTCTTAACCCTTGCTATAAAGTTAAAATTCTTTGAAACAGAAATTGTCGTTCCTTCTATTTTATTTGGCGAACCAATTTGCAAATTAATTTGGACAGCTTGAAAAATTCCTGAAAAAGTCCCAGTGGTCTTAGCGCTCAAACCTGTCACAGTAAAATTATTAATCCAATCCAAAATAGGTTGCCCCTTAGAGGTTCCTGAATATTTTGACGTCGAAGAGCTTAAATTGCATCCTGATGCGGGGTTATTACATACACGCCAATCACGCATCAATCTATTACGGGTCAACCCAGTAGTACTCGAAGTGTATGGCTCTAGAGAGTAATGGATCAATGCACGATAGAGGCTATTACTCGCATCGTAGTCATCATAGACCAGTACAAGGTCACTTGAAGAGATGACGACCGCTTGGGCTGCTTGCATCGTATTAGGGGATTGATAATCCTTATAACCCGCCATACGAATATCTGACTGCATCAAATCTACGACCCTCAGTGCATTTCGGTCGACCGATGTTTGAGCATTGAGTAACTGCTGCTGTCTTGCTAAGAGGGTATAGCCCGCATAAGAACCTGCAATCACAATTGAACTGACAGCCAGTGCGACCATCAACTCGATAAAAGTATATCCCTCATCGGCTCTAGGCAGGCCCTGCCTAATAATCCTCATGGTCTAATTTTCCGAGTATAGAAACTTTTAACACCGCCACCTTCAGTGGCCAGCGTTATATTCACAATGAGATTCGTCGAGTCAAGCAACACATCGACCTGACGAACTTCTTGACCCGATTTTGAATTGAATGCCCCCACCGTATTATTTAAATCCAAGCACCAAGACTGCCTAACATCCGTTGCAGGATAATTACAGGTTGCGAGACTACCTGTGTAATTAGTTGGCGTAACAAAGGGGTTCATAATATCTGTAGTGGATCGTTTACTTTCATTTGCGATTGTCTGGGAGATTCTATCTGCCATCAGATTGAGATACATTTTTTTCTCAGATGAAACGATCGCCTGCTGTGAAATTGTAAAAAAGAAATAAAGCCCACTAAAACCAATGGTAAAGATCAGCATAGAAACAAGCGCCTCCACCATCGTGAAGCCCTGCATTTTTTTGCAAGAAACCCTGCGCTTAATCAAGCTCACTCCAGGAACCCTTTGTCTTATTCCAAATAAAACGTTGAACAAAAGAGGTCGATTGATTGACAAGAATTCGATAGGCAGGGTAGTTAACGCGATCATTTTTATAGTTAATTTCTATATCAATATTGCCCCCCCCTTCAATTCCAGAATAAGCATTGGCAACAAAGATTCCACGTGTTCCCTCGCATAGCGAAGAAACAATATTTGTTTTCCCAGAAAGAACATTGAAATTTGGATTGGTTACTAAGGGATCCTCAACAAGGAGCGCTGAAAAATTAGGATCTACGACACTATTGCTTGACTGATAATTAGTCGACACCTGATAGCTGAGAACGCTGTGATTAGTGCACTTCAGTAAAGCAGTTCCATTGACGAGCCTAACTCGGGTCTTTAAGTTTTCAATCTGCGCCAATACAGACTGATAATCAGCCTCCACTTTCGCTTTTGCGGTCCATGATCCAATGGACGGAATAATAAATGTTCCCATTACCCCTAACAATGCAATCACCACAATCAGCTCCAAAAAGCTCGCCCCACGCTGCAACTTAGAAAGTTGACCCTCGATTGATATTGATCTAGCAAACAAAGTCATATCTAGATAGTATCTACGTAGCACACGTTAGAAGCCTGTCCTAACATTCTGCTGATTGATACTGAAAATGATGCTTGATTTCTTTTTAGACTTAGCATACGCCACATAATCATCTGACTGACTGCCATTACATGTCGCGCCAGCAGTCCCAGTAATGTAAAAAACATAGTCATTCGACGTACCCACCACGATTGGTCCATTATTTGGCGAAGTCGAAGACATTAAATACTGATTAATACTCGCAGCATAGTCCCCAACAGTTGGCGTAACGTAATAACAATAGTTAGAAGCGAAGTAATTCTTTTCCATCATATAAATCGCTTGCAATGTGCTTTGCGCGGCCTGAGCCTTTGCTGAACTCACATAACCGTTATACATAGGAATACCAACGGCAGAAAGGATCCCGATAATGCCAATCACGACAATAAGTTCGATTAAGGTAAATCCGACGTTTTCCACTTTAAGCGTCATTTATTACACCCTCTTTTCAAAGTAACAATCAAAAAAGTCCCACTACAAAACATATCAAAATCTAATCTGATGATCGCAATTTAAATAATACTCATTAATTAGCAAAGATTAATTGCCATCCCCGGTCTCACAGCCCTTACTAAAGGATTAAGATCCATTAATTGGTCTACTTTTATCCTAAACCGCATTGCTATCGTTGCTAAAGTATCCCCATAACTTGCCGTATATTGTGCACGATGGAAACTATCACCACAACGCGGTTGTGCTGAAGTGTTTGAAGCATTTTTAAAGGTCACCTTATTTAATAAAAAATAATGCGAAAAAAGAGGCGTCGGGACGAGGATACTTTTTTTAGACTGTATCCCCGTTTTGACATCAAAACCATTGACGTATTTCAACACCCAATCGTTCACTGGCTTCACTTCCGGGTATTGATTAAGGTAAGGGTCTAAAGATGACGGATCAATCTTAATCAAATATGGCTGATTGGGATATTTTTTGAGTGATGGTGCATTCCAACCCTCCTTGATAACGCGATTAAAGGCATAAAAAGAAACAAGGTATGCTTGAGTTTCAGGAGGTAGCAAGAGTAAATTAATTTCGCCTTTCGAATTCTTTAGACCCTTTTTCAGAGCGATATCCACTGAGTTACTTCCCCAGTTGTATGCCGCCAAAACCAAATTCCAATCATGGAACTTTAGATAAAGAAATCTTAAATATTTTGCTGCAGCTAGGGTAGATTTTTGAACATCAGCGCGTTCATCCCCCATGATAGGGTTTCTCAGACCCCAATCGTTTCCTGTAGATGGAATGAACTGCCACAATCCCAAGGCATTTTTAGGCGATCTCGCGAGTGGGTTATTGTCACTTTCAATGAACGGCAAGATTGCAAAATCAACAGGCACCCCTTCTGCAACTAAAGTGTCGGCATAAAACTTAATCAGCGGGGTCGCATTTGCAATGCGATTTTGATTGATATAGTTGCTGTTAATAGGTGGCTGAGGTTTTAATAGAGATTCACTGGACATGACCTGAGAATTTGCAAGCCATTGATAGAAGGACTCATCTTGTAATTGAGTTGTTGCCCAAGATGGGATTGTGAAAAGCATTAAACAGAAGCCGAGTCTTAACATAAGACGTTATCAACTTGTGACAGCAGCACCCATATTAAATATCGGCATGTACATCGCTAAAAGAATAAACCCAATCACCACGCCCAAAAATACGATCATGATCGGCTCTAATAATTGAGAAAAATTTGCCACAGCGCTATCAAATTCTTCTTCATAAAATGTGGCAATCGTTGTAAGCATGTCGTTAAGTTTACCTGTCTCTTCTCCAACCTCCACGAATCCGCAAAGTGCTGGGGGAAAGCATTTGGCTTCCCGTAATGCCCCTGCAAAAGGTTTACCTGAATAAATGTCACGCTTCACTTGATCCAAGGCCTGCCGGACGTACTCATTGCTAATTGAGTTTTTAGCGATCTCCATGGCCTCAATTAAACCAACTCCCCCTGCGATTAAATTAGAAAGCACGGTAGAAAACCTTGCCATGATCGACCCTTCAAGCAATTTTCCGAATAAAGGCATCGATAATTTTCTTTCATCCAGTTTGATTCTTAACTTAAGATTCTTTTTAAACGCACTTTTAATGACTTGATATGCCACAACCGCAGCAGCAACCAGCGCGATCATATAATAACTTCTAAAAAAATCACTAATCCCCATGATGATTCTTGTAGGCAATGGTAACTTAACACCACCCGCTCCGAAAATACCAACAAATATAGGCACCACGTAAACCATCATAATCGCTACAACAACGATGGCGACTGTTAATAGTGCAATGGGATACATCAAAGCACCCTTGAGCGATCTTAAGATCTTTAATTTCTTTTCCAGGTTAATGGATATTTTTCTCATGAAAGTATCCAAACTACCGCCTGCCTCGCCGGCTTTAACAAGGCTAATATAAACATTATCAAATAGCTCAGGGTAATCCTCTAAAGACTTAGACAAAGGAATCCCTGCGTTGACTTTGTTGATCACGCTTTCGAGTATTTCTACTAATACTGGATTTTCAGACTGAGATTGGAGCATTCTTAATGCCGGAACAATTGCAAGACCCGCTTCAATCATTGCAGAGAACTTTTTTGTAAATAACAATAGTTCCGACTCTGTAATGCGCTTTTTTAGAAAAGAATCAATGCTGCCTTTTTTTTGTGAAGCGGTTAAGTCTGGCTCACCACTGTGAATTTCAGTGATGATGATGCCATCACTTTTTAGTTTAAAAACAGCCTCGTCCTGAGATAAAGCTTCTATCTCACCAGATTTGAAGTCATTTCTCTGAAGGCCCTTCCAATAAAAGATCATGATCTTCCAACACCGCCAGTAATCTGTGGAATAGCACGATGATATTCTTCTAGTGATATTTCACCGGAACGCACATGATTTAAAGCCACTTCAGAGATCAGTTCAAAACCTTGTTTTTTAGCAATTTCATAAAGCTCACTTTCACTCTTGTTATCTATGATTGCTTTTTGAATTTCTGGCGTAATCTTAAGAACCTCATGCACCGCTCTTCTGCCAGAGTATCCAGTTTGAGAGCAATGTTCACATCCCGTTCCTTGCATGAAGCTTACGCCTTTTAACGAAGGGATTGATTCGATTACTTTTTCACTTACCCCATCATCAACGTGAGCTTCCGAACTGCAATGCGTGCAATTTTTTCTGACTAACCTTTGTGCAACCACTAAAGATATCGCACTCGAAACCAAATAGGCTGGCAGACCCATATTAATAAGACGATATATTGCCCCTATTGCACTATTAGTATGTAAAGTGCTTAAGACCAAATGACCGGTAAGTGCTGCTTTTGTAGCGATATCTGCTGTTTCAGTATCTCGAATTTCCCCCACCAAAATAATTTCAGGGTCTTGTCTTAAAAACGATCTGAGCGCTGTTGCAAATGTCAGTCCAATATCTTCCCTGATCTGCAACTGGGAAATACCACTAACAGTATATTCAATCGGATCTTCTGCTGTGAGAATATTGACATCGGGATGATTCAAATAATTAATTGCACCATATAGCGTAGTCGTTTTACCACTCCCCGTGGGTCCAGTCACCAAGACCATTCCTTGCGGGGCAGAAATTGCTTCAGTAAAAATTATTTTTTGGGCTTCACTCAGCCCTAATGAATCAATAGAAATTGCAACTGCGCTGCTATTTAAAACCCGAATGACTATACGCTCACCCATCGTGGTGGGTAAAACAGAAACACGGAAATCAACTTCTGCCCCAGCCTTAGTCTTAAATGAAATTTTTCCGTCTTGCGGTAATCGGCGTTCAGCGATATCTAGATTTGCTAATATTTTGATGCGTGCAATGACCGCATTGTAATTTTCGTTAATAAATTTCACATATTCTTCAATTTGGACCATCGTTCCATTTTTTCTAAAACGGATTCCAGCGCCATCTTTAAATATCTCAAAGTGAATATCACTCACCCCGGTATCAACCGCGGTGGTCATAATATCCTCAACGGCATTAATGACATCTCCGCTTAAATTAATGATATTTTTCTTATCTTCCTTACGGCGATTGTAGGTCGGTGGCTTACCATCAAGTGAGATGACCACCTCTGGAATGCCTGGCAATTGAAGCTGTGGAAGCTTAGCGGCTTCTGACTTAAGGGATTTTGAGGGCTTACTCTCTTCGACTAATGGCGGATCCGCAACTGCTTTTTCATTACCCTTATCTAAAGTCTGCATGAGCAGATTTATTGAGATGAACTTAGCTGATACTTTTCGACCAGTGAGTAAATTTAAATTTTTCAGAGAATTTAATCCACTGGGCGCACATACCCCAATGTCAATGCTAATTCCATCATCCCCAATAGGCACTAATCCATTTTTAATACAGAACGCATAGGGGAAGTTTTTAATGTAGGGTTTCATGGGCTTAACATTTGATGCCACCAAAATGCCATACTTTTTTTCTAACGCCTTGAGCAGCTTTTGCTCAGAAACCAAGCCATCTTTCTGAATTAAATCATAAAGGCTATCGCCAGTATTTTTCACGTGCGATGCGATTCGATCAAAATCAACCGCTTCAACAATGCCCAGATCTAAGCAAACGTGCGCTAGCTCATCCTTTAAGTGCAGAATAATCTCTTCGTTACCCATTAACTAAAGTACTCTCGGTGCAAGGAAAATATAAAGTTGATCTTTATTTTTCTTATCAGTCTTACTCTTGAATAAATTACCAATGAATGGCAACTTACTCAGGACAGGAACCCCGTCCTCACTTGCAGTAGACTCCGTTTTATTAATACCGCCAATCATCGCCACTCCGCCATCTTTGATCAATAGTTTAGTTCTTAAATTCTTAGTTGAAATCGCCGGCGGAATGTTCACATTAGGCGTTCCCAAAGGAGTGTCTTTATTGACATTAATATCCAAATAGACATTACCATCCCCAATAATCGACGGTCTCACTTGTAATTGAAGGGCCGCGGTCTTGAATGAAATAGAAGGTGGAGACCCAACTGCTGAGATCGTACTATAAGGAACCTCTTGACCATCCGTAATCGTCGCTTGTTCATTATCAATAATGAAGAGTTTAGGATTAGAAACAATTTTGATCAGACTTTCTTGCTGCATCGCTTGAAGTTCCACCCTAAGCGCAGTGCTTGCACCGGCAAGGGTTAAGGCTAGCCCTCCTAATGGGCTACCAATACTATTGTTTGCGCCAGTGCCAGAAGTGCCACCTGTAATGTCTGAGCTCGTCGCAACCTTATCTATCGTACCCGTGATTGTTCTGGTTCCCAAAATCCCTGTTTTGCCTGTATTAAAGACTCCTACGCGACTGCCTAACTGCGCTTGAAAATCATCCGTGGCTTCCACAATAAAGACGTCAACCAGGACTTGTTTAGTCGGCCTATCTAAATTGGCGATCGCAGTTTTAATCCATTCCATGTCACTGCTACTTGCCTGAATAATAATTGAGTTGGTTCTTGCATCGATCACAAAGGTTGCCCGCGCTGAGTTGGCCTGAGTGCTCTGCGTTCCACCCGCATCAAGCGAAGCCACTACATCCTTTAACTGAGCGGCAAGAATGTCTGGTTTGGTGTAATAAAGTCTGACAATCGCAGTAGTTTTAGTATCTAGGTTGTTATAGGCTTTAAGAAGATTCTTTTTTGCAGAAATCGCTTTGAGCATCGACTCACTCTGGCTTGTCGAAAAATCTTGTGCATGCACTGTCACAACATTGCCATCCTGATTAACTTCGCTAATCAGATTTTTACTCTTGAGTACAATATCTAATGATTCTATCCAACTCACATCCTTAATGTTGAGCGTGATGTCGCCCTTAACTTCATCACCCAATACAAAATTGATACTCGTTAATCGATTCAGCAATTCAAAATAATTTCGGAGTGGGACCACATTAAACTCTGCGGAAATAGGAAAGTCCTTCCAGCGACCGTCTTTAAATTTAACGCCATCTTGCTTTCCCTTGATTTCGACGAAGTTGCGAAGCGTGTTTGTCTCATCAAGCGTAATTTCTTTCGTCCGGGTAATGTCGGTATCATCAACACGGTCTTGATTTTGAAGATTCACCACATCATCTCTGGTTTTTTTGGAGCTAGCTTGCACATCCCCTTTAACAACACTAGCCGGTGGCATACAACCTGCAAGACTTAACAGCGCGAACAGCAACAAAAACTTTGTAGGTTTCATGGCAATAACTCTTCCCCAACGTGGGTTTTAAATGATTTTTTTGAATTGGTAATGACATACCCTGGAATGATTTTTCTAATACGCAGTAGTGGTGAAATTTTTTCACCCTCTTTAAAAACTTTTGACTCGCCCGTAGGGAGCGAAACGACACAGTATCGTTGATGCTTCGAGTAAATAATGCCAGATAAGAAATAACCAACTAATCTTGGCTCAACCAATTTTCCATCGACTTTACCTGTTGAATTCATCTCAGTTCTAATTGGTTCTGGCGATTGAAATGGATCTTTTTTGATCATGGGTTCATTCGTCTCAACAGGCAGGGCTGGCTTTGTATCAGCTTGAACGAATGCAGCCCTGATCATTTTCCAATCGCCATCATTTCCATATTCAAATTGGCCCATCGTCTTATTTTCAGGCTTGATCACTGGTAAATTTAAATTTAACGGGCGTGAAAACTTTAAACTCAAAGCAACATGCAGTGAGCCATCTTCTTTAACTTTACTCAGTTTCAAACTTTCTAACTCGGTTGCACCGATGAATTTATTGACCCCTCTCGTAAATCGATCAATATTCGCATAAGTGCCGGCGGCCTCAATTTCTACCAACGCATCTTTATTAACGAGATTGCCATCATTGGAATTGAGTCTAATTAACTTTAAGTTATTTTCAGAAATTGCGGCACTTAATGCGCTGGCTAATTCTGATCGACTTTTAGGACTCGATTTCAGATCTAAAAAATATTGATTATTATTTTTTACGAGTGATTTAAAGTTAGTTTCAAGTACTTTTCTGTCTTGCTCAATCTGATGTAATTGTTGTTCAGTCGTCTGATAACTATCATAGTTTTCATAGATGTTAGCCATCATATAAATGAGATAGATAGACGTCAACGCTGCAAGCACCGTCAATGATAATGTCAATTTTGAATCTTCAAGTCCACTTCCATCTAGTGAGAATTTGAAATTAAGTGTTTTTTTGAGATCCATCTTATTCAACCTGATAAGTGATTTTAGACAACTGATACATGTCTTCTCGATTAGTTTCAACTGCCATCAGTTTTACGTTTTTAAAGATGCTCGACATATTATTCATTGTTGTAGATACTAAGGAAGCATCAACAGCCTTTAAAGAGATCTCTGACGGCAATTTCCTTTTTTGGGAAACATCAATGACGTAGACCCCTGATGGCAGCTCTTGCAAATAAGACAAATTAAGTATCTTTTGATTTGTTTTGCCTATCTTCTCTAACAAATGCTTAGAGGCATCAAAATCCTCTTTAATCCCTTTAAATTCATTTTCAGCAGCAAATTTCCTCAACTGCAAATCTTCAGCTTCCTGAGATGAAGGAAAAGTAGTGGCCAGATAAAAATATACGCCAAGAAGTAATAACATAAAAACTGAAGAATATGTCGCAAGCTGAACCATCTTGCTACCCGTTTCAATTTTTAACTTTTCTTTTTCAACCATCTCCTTGCGATTAGGCAGAAGATTGATATTTGCAACAGCAGTAATAAATTTATAGTATCCAAATATATCTAGCCGCCTAGTCGCAAGGCCTAGCGCAACCGTTAATGAAGATAAATTCTTTTCAGATTCAACTCTAGACTGGAGCTGCGCAGGAATATGGATATGGTCAAGAGGATTAAGTGGCACAACCTTGTATTCAACAACCTCCCTTTTAAGGCCTTCATAGATCAATTCAAAATTCGGCAAGGAACTGACCAAATTAATTTTTTCAATGCCAGCAGCACCACTTTGCTTAATAAATGATGCAACCGATGCTCTAATCTGAGACCCTATACGATTAAAAACTTCCTCGGTTAAATCTGCGCCACCTTTTTTCAAGGCCAGCAAATCATTTTCCGCGACAAAGATGTCATAGATAAACGGCAGATTTTCGTAAACAAAAACAGCATAATTTTCTTCGCCGCTAATTTCAAAGAAAACATTCAACGCTGAGGACTCATCATCAGCAAATGTTTTCATAATGTTTCTTAAAGCAAAGCAACGAACGTCAACGATAAGAGGTTCAAATCCTGCTTTACGAACTAGATCACAATAATGTTCAATTTCATCAATACGAGAAGCAACAAAAAGAATCGACAACTGATTTTTTTCCAAATCCTTTTTAATGATTTGCCAGAAGATTGAATATTCGTTGAAGTCGCCAGGAATACTAATTGTATTTTCCCAGAGCGACCCATTCTCGACTGCAGCATTTAGCTCGTCTTCAGCAAGATATGGGATTTGAACAACTTGAATAATCGCAGAACTAACGGGTAAAGAAACCGCAGCATTAACGGTATCGAACTTTTGCTCAAGCCGGCAATTCTTAAGCAGTCTTAAAATCTCTTGATCTTTAGTTTCCTTGTCTTGCGCAAGCCAGTTTACTGACTTGCAAGAAATCTTTGTGAGCGACCATTGATTTCTATTTTTAGTGAGCTGAACAGTTCTAATATAGTCATGCGCAAGATCAATACCGACGATATCTTGCTGAACAGGCGCTGATGAGTAAAGATTACTTCTCAACTTATCGATTAATTTTTTAAACACTTTTTCCTGACTTTAATTTTTATGAATCTATGTAAGATTTAAATATATCTATTATTTTTTATATCACACGTCGCTGACAGAAATTTTCTTTTCCATCGAGAGCGTTTTCATATAATTTTCCATGACAATCATTCCCTCACCCCTTGCGGTTTGCATAATGTTGGGGATCTGAAAAACCTTATTTTCTCTCACCAAGTTTCTAATAGCAGTGTTACATATCATCAGCTCAAATGCAGCGACTCTTCCCGCGATATCGATACGCTTAATCAGTCGCTGAGTTAATACGCAACGAAGGGATGATGCTAGTTGTGAACGTATTTGCTCTTGCTGTGCTGGGGGGAAAACATCAATAATTCGAGTAATTGTTGATGGCGCATTATTGGTATGCAGCGTACCGAAAACCAAATGTCCTGTTTCTGCAGCAGTTAAAGCGAGTTGAATCGTCTCCAAATCTCGAAGCTCCCCAACCAAAATAACATCAGGATCTTCACGTAAAGATGCCCTCAAAGCTGATGCAAAGCTTTTAGTGTCTCGCCCAACCTCTCTTTGGCTCACAATACATGATTTAGAAACATGCTTAAATTCAACGGGGTCTTCAATCGTGATGACATGCCGCTTTTGTGTGGAGTTAATCACATCAATAATTGATGCAAGGGTAGTACTTTTTCCTGATCCTGTTGGTCCGGTAACGAGGACCAAGCCCGTCTCCAATGTTGGGACGTTGCGAATATAGGCAGGAAGATTAAGGTCCTCAAAACTAGGAATGTGAGAATCAATCCGTCTAAAAACTAATGCGATTTGACCGTTTTGCTGAAAAGCATTTATTCGGAAACGCAAACCATCTTGCTCTGCCGCAAAATCGTAATCTTTAGTTTCTACAAAACGAACAAACTCCACTTCCGATAGCTCTTCTTGAAGGAATGTTCTCATTTCCTCCGAAGAAACTACTTGTTCGAGTTGAACAATCTCACCATATTCGCGGTAAGCCAATTTTGCGCCGGCCTGCATATGGATATCAGACAGCTTGGTATTTCGGGTTAGCTCAAGGATTAGATCCCACATCTGAAACTCCTAGGGGCAAAAGCCTCTGCTTAAGCTATTTGAATGAATACAGGATTTCAATGGATTCAAAAGAACAACAAATTAAAATGGATCAACCAAAGCCTAAAAACTCCTTAGCACATGCAAAACATCATTGTTTATAACATGCGCTAAGAAATTAGACTTAATTTTTATTCCGCAATAGAAATGTCGTCTTGTTTCATGTCGCCGCTAAGCGCCTTGTTACCATCACTGCGACCCAAACTTGTAATCAAAGTCATACCGCCAGAAGCGCTTGTTGCTAGCGACATATAGCCCCAAGAGGTTGAAGGCGTTGCAGCTGGCGCAACCCCTAAAATATCCGCTGCACTTGGAACATGAGGATTACCAAATTTATCTGTTAGGTATAAAGAAAAGTAAGTAACTGCATCTGTATTAACTGCGATAGGACAAGCCGCAATACTCTTAGTTACGCCGGCTTTATTTACAAATGAAATGGCTGTTGTACCAGAATTACATTTGCTAATTTCAGCCATGATGTAATTTCGTGCATTCACATGATTTGTTTGAGCTGCATTATATCGTGCTTTGGCCTGAAAGCCCTGATAAGCAGGGATACCAACTGCAGATAGAATACCAATAATAGCAATTACCACAAGCAATTCGATCAAAGTAAAACCTTGCTGACGATTTTTAATTTGCATAAT
>Ga0114958_10002478_pt1 | contig 13789 bp, 14 predicted proteins | sample C_130208_EF_Meta_FD_89577 | JGI IMG/M metagenome (GOLD analysis project Ga0114958, IMG submission 89577) | Freshwater microbial communities from Lake Croche, Canada to study carbon cycling - C_130208_EF_MetaG | ecosystem: Environmental > Aquatic > Freshwater > Lake | place: Lake Croche, Canada... | reverse complement strand
TGAGCTCACAGGTGTGATTTCAACTGAAGTAACTAATGCTTCTACGACTCAACTCTTAGATGTAAAGAGCCGAAAATGGGATTACTCATTAATTGAACTTGCCGGACTGCGCAAAGACATCTTTACACAGCTGCATGAACCAGGTGCTGAAATTGGTTTCATAAAAGGATTTGGCGCCCTTGATGGAATTAAAGTTGTCGCAACCGCATCGCATGACACTGCAAGTGCAGTGGCTGGAATCCCATTTGGAGATAGAAATACTGAAGCCTATATTTCAAGTGGCACTTGGTCACTTGTTGGAATTGAAAGCGAATTACCGGTTACATCTCAAGAAGCGTTGGCAGCAAACCTCACCAATGAACTTGGAGCAGCTAACACAGTTCGAATCCTAAAAAATGTTACTGGTATGTGGCTTTTGGAAGAGTGCCGTAGAACGTGGCGAAGCGAGAAGGAAGAATGGTCGATTCCGCAATTAGTAGAGGAAGCCAGCAGAAATCTAGAGTTTGACTCTCTTATCGATCCTAATGATCCTCGATTTAGATCAGCCGGTGAGATGCCAGAAAGAATTGATGCATATTGCGTCGAAAAGGGGATAACGCCGCCGCGCACAAAAGGCGAATTTACTATCTGTATTTTGCGAAGCTTGGCCGCGGCATATAAAAAAACTATTGCTGAAATTGAAGGTGTAACGAATAAGAAAATATCCACGATTCATATCCTTGGTGGGGGATCGCAAATTTCACTTCTCAATCAATTAACTGCAGATGCGTGTGGCGTCAGAGTTAAGACAGGTCCAGTGGAATCAACGCTCTTTGGAAATATTGCAGTACAAGCACTAAGCGCTGGAGTGGTTCCTAGCCTAGAAGCAGCGAGAGCGCTCATCGGCAAGAGTTTTATTAGTGAAGTATTTACGCCCAATTAATATAGGCAGCGACATCAGGGCTCTTGCCGGCAGCAATATTGGCAAATAGTTTTTCAATATCTGCCTCAGAAGCTGGGTAAGCAGTTGCAATCTTTTCTAAACTAAGTCCACCTGATTTCATTAACTCTAAAGTTTGTACAATTCGATGAGCTACCCAGCCAGAAACAAAGTGCACTGTAAGTTCCTGCTTTTGCAGGTGGGCCATATCAGCCCAGGTATTTGCACCATCCGGAGTGTGTCCACTAAAAATGATTTGGCCGATGCCCGTGCGAGAGTTGCCAAAAGTTTCTGCAGCCCATGTTGCTGGTAGCGCTCTGTAGTAGAGCTCAAATGCTTCTGGACTTTGGACTGTATCTATCACCGCAATAGGTGCAAAGTCAGATAATTCTTTCTGAGTGACAGTATTTGAATTAGCAGTTGCAATTCCCAGTGAATGAATCTTCGTTAACCGCGAATCGTGTCTTCCCACTAGCAAAGGTTCAAAGCCGCGAGCCTTCGCACATAGTGCGCCACTTGCCCCGATGACACCATCACCAATTACCAATACTGGATCTCCAGGATTTGCGATGATGCGCGACGCGGCGTTAAAACCAACTTGTGCAACCACCCCAAAGGCAGAACGTTCTGGGGGGATGCCAGTTGCATCAAAGACTTCAAAATCTTCACATATTCCATAGCTTGTATGTGCACCCCAACCAGCAGTTGCATCTGAGTAATTAGCGCTGGCTGTTGCGAAAACTTGCTGTCCAACTTTTACATGTGAAACGCTCGAACCGATTGCCTCCACGATTCCACTGCGTTGATAGCCAGGAACTAGCGGAAATGCGAAATTTCCCCATTCAAATCTTCCAGATATGACCCACTTATCAGTTCCTGTACTTACTCCTGAGGAGATAGTCCTAATTGCCACTTGCTTCTCGCCCAATTCAGCAATGGAAACATTGGCTAGTGCGCTCTTATTTGCAGAAGTAGTTACTACTGCTTTAGAACTTGGCAAGAATTCCACCATCTGGAATCAAAGAAGATCCAGTAATGAAACTTGCGCCGCGTGAGAGTGCAAAGGCGATAACGTCGGCAACTTCTTCTGGTTGAGCAATGCGGCCAATAGCATTTTCACTTGTTGGAAAACCTAATTCAGCAAGAGTTTTTCCTTCACGCTCTGCATGCTGGCGCAACATAGGAGTATCGGTTGCACCAGGAAGAATGCAGACGACTCGAATGTTATCTGGCGCCAGATCTAACGCCATGGTCTTTGTGAGAGCAAGAACTCCACCCTTAGCAGCGGCATAGGGAGCAACGCCTGTAGATGTTGCTTGGGCATGGATTGATGAGATATTTACGATCGCACCTCCGCCTGCACTACGGATAAGAGGAAGCGCATATTTAGCAACCAAATAGAGGCTCGTAAGATTTATCGAAATAATACGCTGCCATTCATCGAAGCTACAGTTTTCTACACTCATATTGAAAGCACCTACTGCAGCATTATTGACTAGTCCTTTGAGGCGAATTCCTTTTTTCTTAACCGCTTCACCAAGCGCCTGGCACGCCTTCTCACTTGTGACATCTGCTGTGATTGCCGAGGTGAGTTCTCCTTTAGGGTCAATTCCAGCCAGAATCTTTGCAAGCGCTTCGGAATTCTTATCAACTGCAAAGACGAATATTCCTTGGTTGACCAGATTTTCAACTGTTGCTGCTCCTATGCCACCGGCTGCACCAGTGACAATGACGGCATCTCCTTTTGTAGCGAAAGATTTCTCTCTCATGCCACAACACCATTTTTGAAGCGATCAAAGTTCTTAGGATCATAGAGTGGAATGACAATCGGAGATTTGAGTGCACGAGCATGTGCTGCCATGCATTCATACATATTTTCGGTAATTCCAATTGGATGATTGTTTACAACATTTTCCATAACAAAGAAGGAATCACTGAGAACTGCAGTTCCGGCCTTGGTATCAACTTCTACAGCGATGGAAGCGCGGTGATGTCCGCCAGACCACCAGGTACGAAGTCCCGGTGCGATGGTCTCTTCATCTTCCAGTAAAACAACGCGATCCCATGATTTGCCGACAAGCTCAGAAAGAATATGAGGAGGAAGACTTGTATCGCGGCCATCGTGTGGATGTTGGTGAGTGGTGTGGAAATGAATCCATCCACGCTTTGAAATGTGAATCTTGGCATTTGGAAATTCAAGGACATTGCTTACTGAATATAGCTGTAGGGGAGTCAAGAAGATGTGTGTTACATCTTCTGGCTTAACATTATGTTTCGCAAGTTGATCAAGGATGAATTCTCCTTCTTCACGAGCAAATTTAACGCGCTCACCAAGGAATGCAACCCATCCTTCATTCATTGGCCCTAAATCTTTCGCTGGACCAGTATTTACCAGAGCAGTAATCCCATTACCTTGAATCAGACCAACCTGAAATTGCAGACGGAACCACTTATCCCACTGACCCATCCAGAATAGCTCTGGGCCAGGTACTTCACTTCCGCCCATTGAAAGTAGTGTCAATTGATATTGCATTTTTTCACTCCTTTACATCTAGTGTTAATTAATTTGGTTGGAGCGCAATCTCAAGATCGTCACGGACTTGATTCATATGCATGCGCATTGCAGCTTTTGCTAATTCCGAGTCGTGGCTCACCACAGCTCGCATGATTTCTTCATGCCAGTAGTTAGCATGCTCGTTTGCAATTGGATGCTTTGCATTTTCGACTCGAACTTTAATTCCAAGATTCGCAATGGAATTATGCAACTGGTTTAGAATTGGATTCTGTGTCGCACGAGCGAGGGCAGCATGCCAAGCGATGTCAATCTGAGCACGAGCGTGCTCGTCACCGAGGCAAAATTTCTGTTCTTCAAAAATGTCTTGAAGCTCCTTCAAATTCTCAGGGGTAGCATTTCTGGCTGCAAGTGCGGCAATCTCCGGCTCGAACATTTCACGAGTTATCTGTAGATCGTCAAAATATGAGCTGTCTACGTTAAGCGCTACCCAAATAGGATCCAATATGTTCCATTGGTGCCGTGGGGAGATTACCGTTCCCATTCCCTGACTTACCTTGATGAAGCCTTTAGCCTCCAGACTTACAATCGCTTCACGGACTACTCCGCGAGTGACGTTATAGGTAGCGCACAGTGTCATCTCAGATGAAACGGTAGACCCTTCATCAAGTTGACCTGAGCCAATTTGAGAAAGAATGTCTTCAACGATCTGTTCGCTGAGTTTTCTGATTGACACTGTGCGCCGCCCTATCTACTTCTTAGAAGTTGAAGTTGTCGATATTTGCAGCAGTGAATTCTTGCGGTGGTCCCGCAATGATTCCTGCATTTTTGCCTATAGTCCAGGCTCCTGGTCCAACTCCCTTGTATGAGAGCTTCCCTCCTTCTTTAGGCGTAACTTTCTTAGCCTTCATTGAAGCGATTAGGTTTGCAGCTAGCGCTCCTTGTACAGATGGGTCCCATAATGAGAATGACTTAACTGTTCCATCCTTAATATATTGACGCATTTGGTTTGGAGTTCCAAGACCAGTTACTTGAACTTTGCCCTTGAGAGGTGAAGTAGAAAGTACCTGTGCAGCAGCAGCGATACCAACAGTTGTTGGTGCGTTGATTGCTTTGAGGTTTGGATACTTAGCAAGAAGAGCTTGTGCTTCAGTAGCACTCTTCTCTGGAGCATCATCGCCGTAAACGGTGTCAACTAGCTTGAGGCCAGGTTGTCCGCCGCCCGCTATGTACTTACCTGCAGCCACTAACCAACCATTCTGATCTGGTGCAGTTGATGTTGCAGATAGGAATGCCCAGTCGCCCTTGCCACCAATAACGCTGGCAGTTTGGTCAACTAAGTACTTTCCTAGAAGGCTAAAGTCAACTGGTGTAATTGAAGCTTGACGACAAGCGACGTCAACATCACCATTGACAGCTAGAACAATGATTCCAGCCTTCATTGCACGCTTCAGTGTTGGACAAAGAGCGCTTGCATCATTTGGAGAAATTGCAATTGCATCAACTTTTTGCTGAATTGCAGCTTCGATAAATGGGATTTGATCAGTAGCGCCAGCTTGTGCAGGTGCTACAACCTTGACGGTCATATTCAATCCCTTAGCAGCTGTATTGAACCCCTTAACGATTGCATCGAAGTATGGGTTACCTAGGTTCTTTGGAATATAGGTGACCTTTATCGTTGTAGCTGCTGTTGCCGATGTTGTCATGATTGACGCGCTTACTCCAGTCAGGATGAGTGACATACCCAAGACTGGAACTAGCGCTTTATATTTTTTGTACATTCCTCTAGCCTCATTCCGTATTCCAATAGCGATGTACTTCATCACTATTGATCAATGACTCGCAAGAAAAAGACCGTTAGGCCTTCGCTTGCGCCTCATTAAATCTCTTTTGCCTATTTCTCTTCTCAACATAGTATGAACGAATTCTTGGTACCAAGACAGTGAGGATGAGAAGTAATCCGATTGCGGCATCTTGAACTTGACCATTGAGATCTTGAATAACCAGAGCTTCACGAACAGCCATGATTGCGAAAAGTGAAACCACTGTGCCAGATATTGCACCCCGGCCACCAAAAATATCTGTGCCTCCAAGAACAACCACTGTTATTGCAAGTAGTTCAAGTCCGAGACCTACATTTGAGATAGTTGAACCCAAACGGGATGTGATCATTACTGCACAAATTCCAGAGACGGTCCCACTCAATGTAAATGCAATTAAGCGAACTCTATTTACATCTATTCCTGAGAACTTACTTGAAGAGGGGTTACTTCCCGACATGATATTTTTTATTCCGTAATTGGACTTATGCAGTATGAAGTAAAAGATTATTGCTGCAACAAAAAATAGCGTCAGGGGAGCAGGCAAACCAGGATTTCCGCCAATGACGAGTCGTTGATCAAAGCCCACAAAACTCTCTGGATAATTTGCTACAACTTTATCGCCTAGCATCACTTGGGTCAGTCCGCGATACAGGGCAAGTGTTGCAAGAGTTACCACAAGACTTGGAAGTCCAAGCTTGATAACAATCAATCCATTGATTAATCCAAGGATGAAACCGGTAAAGATTGCAGCTACACAGCACCAGAATATTGGAACTCCACCAGAAAATAATTTAGCTAGAACGCCAGCACTTGCGGCGAGAGTTGACGCTACAGATAAGTCGATATCACCATTGATGATTACAAAGGTGAGCGCCAGAGCAAGTAAGCCAATCTCTATATATCGGCCTGTATTGAAGATAATTGAAGATGGTTGGAGGAAATACTCTGATCCCAAAGAGCCATAAACCATTGCCACAGTCAGAATCAAGATTGGCCCAATTAAGTAGCCTGGGACCTTAAAACGAGAAGGAGATTTACTCAGCGTTGACATTATTTAGCCACCCTCTGGTTTCTGATTGCGAGCAAGAAATTCTCTTCCTGCCGTCTTCGGACCAAATTATCAATCGCTACCGCTAAGAGAATTAGAAATCCAGTTGCACATGCTTTCCAGAATGGAGACACCCCTACAACGGTTAAGCCATTGGACAAAATTCCAATCAAGAAGCAGCCAAGCGCTGTTCCAAGTGCTGTTCCTGAACCACCAAAGATATTTGTTCCACCGATGACAACAGCTGAGATCACATCGAATTCAAGTCCACGACCCACATCTGCCGGATTGATTGTCGCGTAACGGGCGGTATACAACACCCCGCCTAAACCTGCTAGTACTCCGATAAAGACGAAGACCATAATTGTTATTCTATTAAATGAGAGACCGCGAGAAATTGCACCCTCTGGGTTACTTCCTACGGCGTAGATACGTTTTCCAAGGAGTGTTTGAGATGAGACAAACCAAACTAGAACAATCGCTAACAACGCAAAGATCAATAGCCAAGGGATACCAATCGGTGAGGTAGTGGCTAGCGAAATAATGTCCTTGGGAACATCTTCTGGATCGATTTGCACATTATCTGAAACTAAGAATACTGCGCCTCGAAAAATCGCGAGAGTTCCAAGGGTTGCGATGATGGATGGAATCTTTCCGAAACTGACTAGGAAGCCATTTATTAATCCACAGATGCCTCCAACCACCATGGCAATCAGGATGAGACCCATAATTGGAAAGTCAGGTCGAGATCTTGCGACCATACCCATGACCATTGCCGCCATACCCAAGGTACTGCCAACGCTCAAATCAATATTTCTAGTCACAATGACTAAAGTCTGGCCGGCACCGACAACCATCAAGATTCCGACTGAAGAGAGAATTGCGCTTAAGTTATCCGAACGGAAGAAGCGTGGTTCAATCGAGCCGAATATAGCTAACAGGATCAGAATGAAGAGAAAAATTCCAAATTCGCGCTTCTTGAAGATATAACTAATTTTTGAATTCACTTTTACCGCCATGATTAGTTGCCCCTGCCTGCAGTAGTAAGTCCGGAAGCTAGTCGCAGTACAGCCTCTTCTGAAATTTCTGAACCTGAGAGTTCGCCAGCAATACGGCCATTTCTCATGACGATTATTCGGTGGGAAAGTTCAATTAGTTCGCGCATGTCACTACTTACCATCACTACTGACATTCCTGCTGCCGCTGCATCATTTAAGATTTGATGAATTTCAGATTTAGACCCAACGTCAACACCACGAGATGGCTCGTCGATGAGCAGAATTTCAACTTCTTGCTTCAGCCACTTAGCCAAACTAACTTTCTGTTGATTTCCGCCGCTGAGTTCACGCACTAGTTGTGAGGCACTCGATAGTTTGACGCGGAATTTTTCAATGAGTTCCTGGCCAACCACTTTCTCTTTTCCAAAATTTCGCTTCCCACCTTTAGAAGAAAGGTTCAGATTTGTAATCACTAGATTCTCATTTATAGATCGATTTAAGAACAATCCATTATGTGCGCGGTCCTCTGGCACTAGCGCCACCTTTGCGGAAATTGCTTGCTTGACAGATTTAATGCTTCCATGGGTAGTCGAGATAACCTCGCCAGCAGTTCGCTTACGCAACCCAAAAATTGTTTCAAGTAATTCACTTCGCCCGGCACCAACCAGCCCACCGATACCAAGGATTTCTCCTTGCTTGACTTCAAATGAAACACCGGAGACGAATCCTGGGCTTTCTAATTCGGAAACCTTCAGCGAAACTCGACTGCTTGCTGACTTAGAGTTTGTGGTCGAGGCAGCGATATTGCGACCGACCATGAGCCTAATCAATTCATCCTCTGTAGTCTCAGAGGACTTCTTTACGGCTACTACTTCACCATCTTTTAAGACAGTTATTCGTGTAGAAATCTCCAAAACTTCTTCCAGGCGGTGGCCGATAAATACAATGGCGACACCGCTGGCGTTGAGCTTGCGAATTGTGGCAAATAGTCGCTGCACCTCTGAGGGAGTGAGCGAGGCAGTTGGTTCATCCACGATAAGGAGTTTCAACTTCTTGCGCAGCGCTGAAACTATGTCAACCATCTGCTGATCTGCGACAGAAAGCGCCTTGACTGGCGAGTGAACGCTGAAGGAACATCCGAGCTCAGCAAGCAACTCTTTTGTTTCTTCCTCAGCTTTCTTCCAATTAAATCTCTTATTCTTTTCCCGTATCTGGTGGTCGACGCAAACATTTTCCAAGACTGATAAATCTGGAAACAGTCTTGGCTCTTGGTGAATTAGTGCAACACCTGAGTTTTGGATTTCACGAATATGAGCGAATGTGCGGTCATGACCTTCAAATTTAATGCTTCCAACATCCACTGGAACCAAGCCCGAGATAATTTTTACAAGCGTGCTTTTCCCGGCACCATTTTCCCCAACAATTGCATGTATCTCATTTTGAGCAAGATCGAAATTTACATTATTAAGCACAGCAGTTTCGCCGTACCACTTCGAAATGGACTTACACTCTAAAACGTTAATGAGATTTCCTTTCAATCTGTTTGGACTAACCCATTTTTGGTTAACGGATATCACGTCCTAGACAACTCACTTGTATGACAGTTGTCAATAATAAAAAAGAAAAATCTTTCATTTTGTGGGAAAAGTGCTAGATTTATTTTGCGCAAAATAGCGTGCTTGTCAGAGGAGTTGAGTTATGAATATGCGAGTACCTATAAAAATAGACTGCTCAAGGGTTGACGCTAGGACGCAGTTTTCAATATTTAAAGAATCGCATACTGGCAATTTTGATTGTGGCGGGGGTGTGATTAGTCAAGATGCATGAGATCGGTGGAGTACTTCCTGTCATGACAGTACCTTTTTTGAGTGATGGAACTGTCGATCTTGCTTCGATTCCCAAGCTCGTTGAGTATTGCATCGCCGGCAAATCTCATGGCATTGTAATTTTTGGACTTGCAAGTGAGTTATATAAATTAAACGATAGTGAACGCATAGAAATTCTCAAGAAAGTATTAGATTCTGTAGATTCGAGAATTCCTGTCATTGTTGGAACTGAGCACAGCGGTACTAAGGCTGCGGTGGCTAGAAGTGTTGAGGCCGAAAAATTGGGAGCAAGTGCGGTAATGCTCTATCCGCCAACATTTGTTAAGCCAGATGAAGCAAATGTTCTCTCATATTTCAAAGCTGTCGGGTCAGCCATCAACATTCCAGTGATTATCCAAGATGCCCCTGCGTGGACAGGTGTTCCTCTCCCCGTCTCACTCCTATCTCGGATCATTCAAGAGCAACCAAATGTAAATTATATTAAATTAGAGTCACCTCCAATCGGAGATAAAGCCAAGTTACTCAAGAATGCTGGATTTCATGTCATTGCTGGGTATGGCGCAATTCATTTGATGGAAGATTTTTCTTCTGGAATTGATGGATTTATGCCTGGCTGTGGCTTTCCTCAGATTTTCGTCGAGATAGATAAGTTGTTTAAGTCTGGAGATATTCAGCAAGCGAAGACATTGCATCAATTGGTGCTCCCATTACTGGTTTTTCAATTAACGAGCCTTGATACTTTTATAGAAATCCAAAAACTTTTACTCAAGAAACTTAATATATTCACAACTTCTTATTGCCGCGAACCGCATGTATCCCTTAGTGCGGAACGAATTGCCTATCTCAATATCCTGCTTAAGGAGATTGGGCTTAAAGATCTTGAAGGAGTTATATAGTGACCGCGCATAAGCCAAGAATTGCCGTTGTTGGCACGGGCTGGTGGTCGACCGAATTTCATATTCCATCGCTTAAGAAGTACGCAGATTGTGAATTAGTGGCACTTATAGATCCCAATATAGAGAAACGTCGGAAAGCCGAAGAGATGTTCGATATTTCGGCGGGTTTTTCGAGCGTTTCTGAGGCGCTATCCGCAATGAAAATTGACGGGGCCATTGTTTCCACACCATCGACATTGCACTATCCAGTAGCAAAAGAATTACTCGAAAATGGTGTTCATGTAATGGTTGAAAAACCATTTACAACTGTCGCCTCCGAAGCACATGAGTTAGTAAAATTGGCTAGTTCGAAATCACTTCACCTAACGGTCGGCTATACCTTTCAGCATACAAACGCTGCAATGGCTCTTAAGCGGGCATTGGAAAATGAAGAAGTTGGTGAAATTCTCTTGGTCAATGGGCTTTTTGCAAGCATGGTGGAGGCCTACTATCGGGGCGTTCCAGAGGAGTACAAGGGAATATTTAAGTGGGCAATAACTGGTCCAGATCCGCAAACTAATTCGAATCCGAAATTGTCGGGTGGTGGGCAGGGGCAAACTCAAGTAACACACGCGATTGGAATGATTCTTTATGCACTAAATCAGAGAGTTACACAAGTTGCTGCTTTCATGGAAAATCGAGACTTAAATGTCGACCTCCTTGATGCCATAGCTTTTACGTGTGAGCAAAACACATTAGGAACAATTGGTTCGACAGGAAATCTGCGTGATGGCGATAAACATCAGCAAGAGTTTCGATATTACGGAACTAAAGGGTACATCCTGCACGATATGCGAAATGGTCAGCTACTGGTTCGAAATGATAAAGGAAATGAATATGAAATTTCCGGTAATGACATTGGAGATATCTACCCAGCACTCCAAACATCACGACACTTAGTTGATTTGATAACGGGTAAAACGCAAATTAATTTGGCGCCGGGGCTGCAATCTGCATGGGCAGTTGAATTTATCGAGGCTGCTTATGAGTCGTCCATGACAAAAAGCATCGTTAAAGTGAGAAATCTATGAAAAGATCGGGGACACTAGATGAGTAAAATCACGAGAGTAAGAACAAGAGTAATTGGGTTCTCGCAGGCGCCTTCCACACTTCGTCGGAATCAGGTGAGTAATGCCACGCTGTTTGAGGACTTCCTAGCTAAAGATGGTGGCTGGTTCGGTCCAAGTTTCTGCACCGTTGTAGAGATTGAAACTGAAAAAGGTGTCATTGGTACAGCAACAGCTGGTGCATTTAATGGCGCAGCTAAAAGCATCATAGATATGTACATACTTGATCTCTTAAAGGGTCAAGATATTGAAAATCATGAAGGTAATTGGCAGCGTATTTATCGAACTCTTATTCGATTTGGAAGAAGTGGACCCGCTGTGGCGGCGCTATCGGCCCTTGATATTGCGATGTGGGATGCACACGCAAAGGAAGCTGGTGTCCCTGTCACAGAACTTCTTGGGGGTACCGTCCAAACCAGAGTTCCTTGTTATGTAAGCCGGCTTTATGCCATGGAAGATTTAGACGAACTAGCTGATGAAGCTCGTGGTTATATGGCGCAGGGCTTCACTCGGCTGAAGCAACGCTTTGGTTTTGGACCAAAAGATGGTTATGAAGGAATGCGTCGCAATGTTGAATTGATTCGAACTGTAAGAAATGCGGTGGGTCCAGATGTTGAAATCGCAGCCGATGCATATATGGGCTGGGACTATGGGTACGCAATAGAGATGTCTAAGCGCCTTCGTGAATTTAATCTCTCGTGGATTGAAGAGGCACTCATGCCACAGCTAGTAGATCGTTATGCCGAATTACGTAAGGCAACTCCTGGACAACGCTGGAGCCATGGTGAACATAGTTATACAAAGTGGGATTTTGAAGAGTTAATTAAGAAATCTGCCGCAGATATCCTGCAACCCGACTTCAATCGTGCAGGTGGCTTAACTGAAGCTCGCAAGATTTGCGCGCTGGCAGAAACAGCCGGACTTCCAGTATTCCCACACTCAAACGAGGCGCATAACACTGCAATCATTTTCTCCCAGAGTTCTGCAGTTTGCCCGGTTGTTGAATATTTCCCGAATGTTTTGCCTGATACCGGAAACGAACTCTTCTGGAATCTCTTTACTGGATACCCAGAAGCCAAAGATGGTTATCTCTCAATTTCAAAGAAACCGGGGCTGGGCGTGGAGCTAAATCAGGAAGTTGCTTCTCGGTTGGTCGTAGTGGATGACAGTTGGAAAGAAATTTAAATTAACTGCCAAAAGGAATTGTGAAACAGATGGAACTAGCACTCGTTACTGGCGCATCAAAGGGAATAGGCCGTGAAATAGCGCTGGCACTTGCAGCTGCGGGCCACACAGTAATTGCTGTTTCTAGAACTCCTACGGCGCTCTCTGAAAATATTGTGAATATTTGCGGTGATGTCAGTGATATTGAATTCGTAAATTCACTACAGCAGCAAGTGTCAGCAGATCACGGAAATGTTCAAATCTTGGTGAACGCAGCAGGAATATTTGGTCCCATTGGTTCCGTTAAAGATGCTGACCCCAAACAGTGGGTTGAAACCATGATGATTGACGCACTTGCCCCCTATTTCACATCGCGTGCTTTCTTACCCGCAATGCTGGATGCCAAATGGGGTCGCATCATTAATGTGAGTTCGGCCGCCGCCCTGCATACTCCTGGAAAGTTCAATAGCGCTTATGCCACAGCGAAAGTTGCCTTAAATCAATTCACTAGACACTTGGCCGCAGAAATTAGTGGAAGTGGTGTTACCGCGAATGTAATTCATCCAGGTGATGTGCGCAGCGATATGTGGGCCGATATCAGTGCAAAGGCAGATGCACTTGGTGAAGCCGGTGCAGAGTACAAATCTTGGGTTAATTGGGTTGAAAAAACTGGAGGCGATGATCCGAAGAAAGCTGGCCAATTAATTCTCAAATTAGTAAGTGCCGACAGTGCGGCAGTAAATGGTCGCTTCTGTTGGATTGATAACCCGTTACAAGAACCAATTCCTAGTTGGGATGATCCAACTGATGAACGACCCTGGATTTAGCAAGGAAATTTAAGACTCAATTATCAAAAGAAATGGGGAATAAAATGGAACGTGTTGTGTTTATGCAGTGGATTAAGGAAGGTTGCCAAGAGGCATATGAGAAAGCGCATAGCCCTGGAAATCTCTGGCCGTCGATCATCGCAGAGTGCCAAGCAGCTGGAATGCACAACTACACCGGTTATATCGGTGGTCCAGGTAATCGCATGGTTGTTGGGTACTTCGAAGTTGAAAGTGTTGAGAAAATGAATGCATATCTTTCAAAGAGTGAAGTCAACACAGAGTGGTCAAAAATCATCACGCCACTTATGGAAACAGGTGGCGATGTGGCAAATGGCTCAATGGAATTTATGCGCCCAATATGGAGAATTGAATAGTGAGTATGCTTTACTTAAGGCACTTGACCACTTGAGTAATTAGATTTGTCCAACCCCGTTCAGAAACCCCGCTCACAAGGCGGGGTTTCTGCATTTCTTCGAGGTGCATTAGACTTACCTCAGTTGTTATCGGGGTCGATGTAATTTCGAACCGGCGGTTATAGTCCGCGACCCGCACACATCCAGTGGGCGGTTGACTCAGTGAAACTCTGAGACCGACGGTTAAAGTCCGGATGAGAGATAACAGCGGAATCGGTGCACCATGTTTATCGATGACGCCTACGCGCATCTATATG
>Ga0114958_10002476_pt1 | contig 13806 bp, 14 predicted proteins | sample C_130208_EF_Meta_FD_89577 | JGI IMG/M metagenome (GOLD analysis project Ga0114958, IMG submission 89577) | Freshwater microbial communities from Lake Croche, Canada to study carbon cycling - C_130208_EF_MetaG | ecosystem: Environmental > Aquatic > Freshwater > Lake | place: Lake Croche, Canada... | reverse complement strand
TAAATGATTTTGTTTAAACCTCATTTTGCAGGAAACTGCCATTTTCAGAAATAGAACAAACGTTTTGTCGTGGGTTCGATCCCCGCACAGCCACCAATAAAAAGAAATGGTTACGTGAAAACGTAGCCCTTTTTTTGTCCAAAATTTCAATGCAGACCTAATGTGTGGTTTTTTGTTGGGTGAGTGTCAGTGATTTTTAGCTTTCTTATTTTGACATGCGATTTTAATCGTCCTATGCTAGAGGCAAGCTCGTAAAAATAAGTTAGGCTGCTAAGCTTGAATTAATTAAATCTATAGCCGAATTGGAGAAAGCAAATGCATTTAATTACGCTATTTAAGTTGTTTTGGTCGCCTACTGCTGGTTGGCAAGCTCTTCTTAAAACAAAGCCTTCGATTCCAAGACTATTTATTTTGCATGTTGTGCCTTTGGCATGCATTCCACCATTAATGATTTTTTTTGCAGCAAAGTCTTCAAATACTTTCTTGCTGGTTGATATGCTCGCACCACACAAACTTGCTTTGGTTGGATTAATTTTCTTCATGATCCAACTAATGGCGGTTCCAATGATGGCTTTGGTTATTAAGCAACTTGGCGAAATAGCGAATATTCAACCTTCTTACCAATCTGCGTTTACTTTGGCTGCAGTCGCGCCAACCCCATTGTGGCTTTCTGCCTTAATATTATTGGTCCCAAACTTCTTAGTATTAGTGAGTTTGGGGTCGCTTGCCTTGATGGCGAGTAGTGGCCTTATTTTTTATGGCCTGCCTGTGGTGTTTGGAATTAAAGATAAAGATAATGCTGTCATGTATTTTGGAGGGATTATGATTGCAGGAACAATCGCTTTAGCATTCCTGATGCTTTCAACCTTGGTTATCTGGGGAAGCCTGCAAAATCTATCAATTTAATTAGGCTCACGTTCTTCTAAGCTTCTGTACAACTAAGATTATGTAACGCTGACGGTCATTTGATTTGCATTTGAAGCTATTTCCGATGATTTATTGAGTAAATGATCATGGAATATTTTAGCGATAGGGCTGAGCTTTCTGCCTTTTAAAGTGACAATATGCCATTGGGATTTAATTGGAAAATCATCAAGATCTAGAATGCTGACCATATCTTTTAAGTCGTGTTCGTTTAGTGAGTGAACCGATACTATAGAAAGTCCTAATCCTGCGCCTACTGCGTGTTTTATAGCTTCATTACTTCCGAGTGTTAGTCTTATCTTCGGAGTCATTTTTGTCTGTCTAAAAAACATATCGCAGGACATTCGTGTTCCTGAGCCGATTTCTCTCATCACGAAATATTCATTAGCAAGTTGCCGTAGATTTATTTTTTTATTAGTTAATGGATGATCTTTGGCCGCAATGCAAACTAGTGGGTTGTCTAGAAAAATTTCATCTTCAATATCTAGATTTGCAGGGGGTTGAGTCATTATGGCCATATCATCCATATTTTTTTCGAGCCTTGCTACGACAGCATCTCTATTAAGCACCTCTAACGCAATGTCCACATCTGGATAATTTGAGCTGAAGCTACCCACTAAAGATGGGATGAAGTATTTCGCTGTGCTGACAACGGAAATTCTTAATGTGCCGGTCTTTAATCCTTTCATTGCCGAAATGGTTTGCTCTAAGCTTTCCCATTCTTGGGAAATTGTTTGAGCGCTCGAAGCCAAGGCTTTGCCTGCTTCCGTTAAATAGATTTTTTTACCTACAAACTCAAATAAGGGCATTCCAATTGAATTGCTTAGCTCTCTTAACTGCATGGATGCGGTGGGTTGTGTGACATGCATTACACGTGCGGCGGCAGTTACGCTGCCTGTTTCAGCTAATGCTTTGAACAGTCTGAGTTGCCTGAAACTTACATTCATAGATTTTATTCTATAGTTAAACTAATAAATATCGATTTTACTCTATTAAAAACAATTCCTACAATTCCTTAAGCATAAATTTAAATGGGAAGAAAAAATGAATAACTTTCTTGATCCAGCAATTCTGTTTTTTGTCTTTGGGGTTGCCGCTGGCTTAGTTAAATCGAACTTGGAAATTCCGCAACAAGTGACCAGATTCTTATCTCTTTATTTATTAATGGCACTTGGTTTGAAGGGCGGTTTTGCTTTGCATAATTCGGGCATTACGTCCGAAATTTCACTTATTCTGGGATCAGCAATATTACTAGCTACCTTAATTCCGTTGCTTTCTTACTTTCTGTTGAGTCGCAGTCTCAATAAATTAGATGCTGCTGCGATTGCGGCAACCTATGGCTCTATTAGTGCGGTGACATTTATTACCGCAAGCCAGACCTTGGACCAAGCTGGGATTGCATATGGAGGTTATATGGCAGCCGCAATGGCCCTAATGGAGTCTCCAGCGATTATCCTTGCTATTATTCTGGCTAACAAAGCAAGGGTATCTATTTCTACTAATACAAACCAAGGCAAACCACTTCTAACCATTTTGCATGAGTCATTTACCAATGGCGGGCAGATTTTGTTGTTGGGATCTATGTTGGTTGGCTATTTGAGTGGAGATGCTGGTCATAAGGGGATGGCGCCATTCTCAATTGATTTATTCAAGGGGATGTTATCTTTCTTCCTTCTTGACATGGGGCTTCAAGCTGCAAAAAGTTTTGGCTACTTAAAGGGTACGCCGAAGATAACTATTCTTTATGGACTCGTTGCGCCATTTATCCATGCTTCTATTGCGCTACTGCTCTCTAAGTTGCTTGGCTTTGGTCTTGGCGAAACCATCTTATTAATGGTTCTTGCTGCTAGTGCTTCTTATATTGCAGTTCCTGCGGTTCTAAGACATGCATTGCCAGAAGTAAAACCAGCACTTTATATGGGCATGTCCTTAGGGATAACATTCCCCCTTAATATTTTGATTGGTATTCCAATCTACACCTACATAGCAAAATATTTTGTAGTTGGCGCTTTATAAAATGCTTACCCCATATTTAAATCAGCAAGCTTCATTGCTGACAAAGCATGGCAAAGAAGCCCTTATTGGTGATTTGATGCATGAAAATTTAGGTCTTGAAATTATTCATGTGGACTCTTTTGATACTGACTTATTTGGAACATTTACAAGAGATGTAGATAGAGCAGGAAATCAACTTGAAGCGGCTCGGGCTAAGGCAATTAAAGGAATGGAAATTGCTAATATAAAATTAGGATTAGCAAGCGAAGGATTATTTACTGGCGATCCATTTTTAGCGAAGTTCCCTTGGAATAATGAACTGGTTATTTTGATTGATAGAAAAAGTGATTCTGAAATCACAGGCTTTTCTTCAAACTATGCTCAGTCTTATTCAGCATTAATTTCAAAAGATGATGATATCGAAGAGCATCTTAAAAAGGCGGCTTTCCCATCTCACCATTTAGTATTAAGGTCTGATAATTCTGAAGCAAAAGACTTTAGAAAGGGGATCAGTTCTAGGGATGAGTTTAACGAATCAATCAAATATTTCTTTAAAAAAAGTGAAAGTGGAAAAGTTTCTTTAGAGAAGGATCTTAGGGCATTTGCTAACCCTACACGAATGGAAAATATTAGAACTGCAACATTAAATTTAGCTGAAAAAATGCGTTCTTTATGTCCTGCATGTGACGCTCCTGTATTTTGGATAACAGGCAGGATTCCAGGTCTTCATTGCGTAGTTTGCGGGAACGAAACTAATGAAACAAATGCTCATATCTAGAAATGATCGAAAGCAGAGATTTATTTGCAGACCAAGGTAAATATGAGCTCTGTAACCCGTAAAACCCCTATACAAACTTCACCACTCAGTCTTGGGCTTTACCGGCTAGGGATTGAAATTATTTGTCTCTTAAATATTACGTTTAGCGTAAAAGCTTCCAAGAGCAGACGCCGGTACCTGCGCGGACAATAAAAAAAAGACAGCCTAGGCTGTCTTTTTTTAAACAACAATTCTTAAATAGAATTATTTGTTCATTACGTACATTGTTACTTCAAAGCCGAAACGCATTTCTGTAGCTGCTGGTTTTGTCCACATAATAATTCTCCAAATGTTTGTTTAAGTTGCTTTGCAGTCATTGCATCGCGTTGAATGAATAATACGCCTTACATCAAAAGTCACCCTATCAGTGTTCATGAATAAGCACTAAGGATTTTCATTAACTTGCTTTGACGATCGAGTCTTCCTGATAGCCTATACTCAGATAAGGTGCAGCTTAGCCGACCAAGCTTTGAGTTCTTTTTCTGCAGTCTTGTACTCTGGATAAATTCGCTCGACCGTTGCCCAAAACTTAGCAGAGTGGTTCATTTCTTTTAGATGCGCTAACTCATGCGCCACCACGTAATTAATAATGTGGGGCGGGGCTTGTAATAAACGCCAATTCAGCCTCACTTCTCCGCGACTATTACAACTTCCCCAACGTGAACGTGCGCTACTTAAAAAGAGTGGTGGTGTTTCCACTCCGAGCTTCGCAGCTAGCAATGCAATACGTCTTGTGAAGTCAGTCTGCGCTTGTTTTTTGTACCATAGCAGCACTTTTTTAGCGATACTGGCTTGGTTGTTGGGGGTGGGCAGTGCAATTGATATGCGGCCTGGTTCATATTCCAAAGCGCGACTCACCGAATCCATGCGAACAGATAGTTCAATGGCATTGCCTAGCAATAGCAGTGATGCGCCATTTTGCCAAATGAATTTCTCTAGTTGGTTTTCTTGCTGAGATTGTAGTTTTTTGACTATCCAATCTGCTTTGCTCAGCAACATACGCTCTAACTCTTTTTGCGAAAGCCGCGTTGGAGCATGAACAATTAAGCCATTGTGATTGATTTTTAGACCAACAGTTTTGCGTGCGCGACGCTCTAGGGTGTAAGGAATTGCTTCGCCATTGGGGATAGGCAAATGGAGCTGTGTCATCTTAGCGGTTTCTTAAAAGCGGCATTTCGCTTTCAATCCATTCTTCCACCATTTGATTCAGCGCATCAGGCTTTAAGCCAGAAGTTTCAATCGGCTTACCAATGCTCACCGTAATCGCGCCTGGTGTTTTTAAGAATGAATTTTTACGCCAAAACTCACCAGCGTTATGTGCCACCGGCACGACGGTCGCTTTGGTATGGGTGGCCAGCCAAGCGCCGCCGATATGGTATTTTCCTTTTTTGCCTGGTGCGATGCGTGTGCCTTCAGGGAAGATGATGACCCACAAACCTTTGGCTAGTCTATCCATGCCTTGGTCAACCATTTGCTTGAGTGCTTCACGACCTGCGGCACGGTCAATCGCGATGGCGCGAAGTGCTGCGAACGCCCAACCTAAAAAAGGAATCCACAAAAGACTTCGCTTCATCACCCAAATTTGCGGCGGGAAAATAGTTTGAAAGGCGATGGTCTCCCAAGCAGACTGGTGCTTGGCTAAAACGATACAAGAGTGGTTGGGGATATTTTCTTTGCCGATGACGCGAAAGCTTAGGCCACAAGTGATTTTAAGCCAGAACATTGCAAGGTAAGCCCAGCTGCTGACGATGCGTGAATGCAGGACTGCTGGTAAAGGAAAAAGCAAGATTGCCAGCACTGAGAAAATTGGCGTGATTAAAATCATGCCAAGATTGAACAATATCGAGCGTATTAATCTCATCTTGTTTTGTCTCAAGTTTTTAAGAAATGATGTGTTGAACGGCTTCAGCCAAATCAGCAAACACTAAAGTGCCTTCTGGCAATCCATCAGCCGCTAGCGTTTCCTCGCCTTTGCCTGTGCGAACTAACATGGGTTGCATGCCAAGTACCGCCCCCGCCTGGAGGTCACGTAAAGCATCTCCTACAATTGGCACGCCTTTCATGTCTTGGCTAAAACGTTTTCCTATCTCTTCCATCATGCCGGGTTTGGGTTTGCGGCAAGCGCAGTTGTCTTCAGATGAGTGTGGGCAGTAAAACATCGCATCCACTCTGCCCCCAAGTTGGCCAAGCGCCTTGTGCATTTTGTCGTGAATCGCGTTGAGCGTCACCATGTCGAAAAGACCCCTGCTAATACCAGATTGGTTAGTCGCAATCGCCACCCGATAGCCACTTTGGTTGAGTAGGGCGATGGCTTCTAAACTACCAGGGATTGGAATCCACTCGTTGGTGCTTTTGATGAAATGGACGGAGTCAAAATTAATTACGCCATCTCTGTCTAGCACAACGAGTTTCATGCTTATGCCGCCAGCTTAGACAAGTCAGCCACGCGGTTCATGGCTTGATGCAGTGTTGCTAGCAAGCCTTGTCGGTTAGCTTTAAGCGCTGGGTCATCAGCATTCACCATCACGTTATCAAAGAAGTCGTCGACAGGTGCTTTGAGCGCTGCTAATGCTTTGAGAGAGTTAGTATAGTCGCCGCTTTCAAATAGCGCGTCAGCTTCTGGTTTGATTTTAGCGAGCGTTGTTGCTAAGGCTTTTTCTGATGGCTCTTGCAGCAGGGCGTCATTGATTTTTGCATCAACAATGCCTTCGATTTTCTTCAAGATATTACCAACACGTTTGTTAGCAGCAGCAAGCGCTGGCGCTTCTGCAAGTGCTGAGAATGCGCGTACAGCCTCCAAGCGTTTTGGAATCTCGCTCAGCAAGTTTGGGTTGAGGGCTAATACCGCATCCACCTCTTGAGCGCTTGCGCCTTGTTCACGTAAATTCACACTCAGGCGGTCAAAGCAGAACTCGGTAATTGCGGCTAAAACGCCTGCTTGATCTTCCACTTTGAATTGCTGAAGGGCTAGCTCGATAATCGTCTCAAATGAAATATTGAGTTTGCACTCAATCAGCATGCGGATAATGCCCAATGCCTGACGGCGAAGTGCAAATGGGTCTTTATCACCAGTCGGTTTTTCGCCGATGCTGAATAAACCAACCAGCGTTTCTAATTTATCTGCAAGCGCTACCGCCACACCCACTTGATTGCGCGGCAATTCGTCACCCGCAAAACGTGGTTTGTAGTGATCTTCAATCGCAAAAGCAATGTCGTTATCGAGTTTTTCATGTTGCGCGTAATAACGGCCCATGATGCCTTGCAACTCAGGGAACTCACCTACCATGTCGGTTAGTAAGTCCACTTTGGAAAGTTGCGCGGCTTGCTCGGCTTTAGATGCTAAGTTGGCATCGCCAATCTTACTTGCAATCGCTTTGGCTAAATCGCTTACGCGTTTTGAGCGCTCGGCTTGCGTGCCTAGCTTGTTGTGATAAACCACTTTCTCTAAGCTGCTAATACGAGACGCCAAGGTTTTTTTGCGGTCTTGGTCAAAGAAAAATTTAGCATCTGCTAAGCGTGGTCTAACCACGCGCTCGTTACCATCAACAACTTTGAATGGATTTGCTGGGCTAATGTTAGAAACGATTAAGAATTTGTTGGTGAGCTTGTCGTTAGCATCGAGCAACGGGAAATATTTTTGATTCGCCTTCATTGTCAAAATCAAACACTCTTGCGGGACTTCCAAGAACTCAGTTTCAAATTGACCTAGCAGCACATTAGGACGTTCAACCAAAGCCGTCACTTCATCGAGCAATGCATCATCTTCAATCGGTTTAAGGTTTTGCTTTTGTGCGGCGGCAGTTAGTTGACGCACAATTTCAGCGCGGCGAGCATCAAAGCTAGGGATGACAGCGCCTTCGTTTTGCATCTGCGATTCGTAGCTATCAGCATCTGTAATCACCACAGGCGAGACGCTTGCCTCAAAGCGGTGGCCTTGTGTGCTGTTGCCAGATTGCAAACCAAGTACGCTGACAGGCACGACTGTGTTGCCATGCAAAGCCAATAGGCTATGTGCAGGGCGCACAAAGTTGACGCTCTCCCAGCCATCGCTTAGTTGGTAGGTCATCACTTTAGGGATCGGCAGCTTGCTTAAGCCCTCTTCAACGGCTTTTTGAAGGGCTTCAGCGAGTGATGCGCCTTTAACCAGTGCGTCGTAAAAAAGGATGTCTGCCTTGCCGTCGTTTTCACGCTTGAGGTTGGCGACAGCGGACTCGTCAGCACCCAACGCATTCAGTTTTTTGACTAGTGCAGGGGTGGCGTTGCCATTAGCATCCAGACCAACAGTCACTGGCATCAATTTCTGTGAAACCGCTTTGTCTTCGGCTTGTGATGACACTGCAGTGATATGAACGGCTAAACGGCGAGGTGAAGCGAAGGCTGTTGCTACGCTAGTTTCTGCTATTAAAGCCTGTGCCTTTAGGCTTTCTAGTACAGAGCCAGCGAAGGACTCGCCTAGTTTTTTGAGCACTTTAGGCGGTAGCTCTTCGACAAATAGTTCGACTAATAGATTGTTGCTGCTCATGCTGCTGCCTTTTTATTTTGTGCTTGCTTCTCTAGTTCAATTTTTTCTAATACTTCATCAGCCCATGCTTTTGGCGCCATTGGGAAGCCAAGGCGGGCGCGGCTATCTAAATAACCCGCAGCCACTGCACGGGCCAAGTTACGAATGCGGCCAATATAAGCCGCGCGCTCAGTCACAGAGATTGCGCCACGCGCATCGAGTAAGTTGAAGGTGTGTGCCGCTTTAAGCACTTGCTCATAAGCAGGCAAGGCTAGCTTGTTTTCAGTGAGGTGCTGCGCTTGTTTCTCGTAGGCATTAAATGCAGTCAGCAAGAAATCCACATCGCTCTGCTCAAAGTTGTAGGTCGATTGCTCGACTTCATTTTGATGGAATACATCGCCATATTTCACATCAGCTGAACCATTCACACCTTTTGAGTAAACCAGGTCATAAACGTTATCAACGCCTTGGAGGTACATCGCTAAGCGTTCTAAACCATAAGTGATTTCACCCGTAATCGGTTTGCAGTTGATTCCACCCACTTGTTGGAAGTAGGTGAATTGGGTGACTTCCATGCCGTTAAGCCAAACTTCCCAGCCTAGGCCCCATGCACCTAGCGTTGGGTTTTCCCAGTCATCTTCTACAAAGCGGATGTCATTTTGTTTGAGGTCGAATCCAAGAGATTCTAGTGAGCCAAGGTAAAGCTCAAGAATATTCGCTGGGGCTGGTTTAAGTACGACCTGGAATTGGTAGTAGTGCTGTAAGCGGTTTGGATTTTGTCCGTAGCGGCCATCTTTAGGGCGGCGGCTTGGTTGCACGTAAGCGGCTTTCCATGGCTCTGGACCAAGCGCGCGCAAGAATGTGGCAGTGTGAGAAGTGCCTGCGCCGACTTCCATGTCGTAAGGTTGCATCAATGTGCAGCCTTGCTTATCCCAGTAGTTTTGCAGGTTTAAAATAATCTGTTGAAACGTCAGCATGATTGGTTTTCTTGGTGTTATTAAAGCCGCAACTTTGCGACGTAAGTGATAACTCGCGATTTTACTTCTTTTTGCGCGCCCATAAAAGAATTAACGCGATGAATAATAGGCTAATAATCGCCCAATTGCCCCAGCGGATGAAGGGCGTGCTGCCTGTGTACCCTTGAACGGTCCCGTTTAAGATGACGGTAGTGAATTGCGGGACGGTTGCAAGCACATCGCCTTTTTTGCTGATGATCGCTGTCGCACCAGTGTTGGTGGCGCGAAGCACCATGCGACCTGTTTCTAAAGCGCGCATTTGCGAGAACTGTAAATGCTGCTCTGCCGCGTTTGAGCGTCCATACCAGGCATCGTTGCTGGCGTTTACTAGTAATGTCGCTTCAGGCAATTGGCGGATAATTTCTTCGCCAAATACGTCTTCGTAGCAAATGTTTACCGCTATTTTTTGTCCCGCCATTTGCATAGGTTTTTGAGCTTGGCTTCCTCGGCTTAAATCGCTGAGCGGCATATTGAGCCAATCTCGATAAATCCAGCCAAACACTGACTTAAGTGGAATAAATTCACCAAATGGGACTAAGTGCGACTTGTGATATGTCTGAACAGCATTGTTGCTTGAGATGCCCAGCATAGTGTTAAAATAAGCCTCTAATTTTTGTGAGACGGCGCCAACCAAAATAGCTTTGTGGTCTTGTATGGCGATAGTTTTGAATGGCGACAATATTTGGTCTTGCACCATGTCTTTTTGAGTTAAATCAATTGCTAGCGGCAAGGCCGTTTCTGGAAGGATGACTAATTCAGCTTGTGCTTGTTTGGCCATGCCTAAATACTGATTCACAGTTTGGATGGCGATAGCCTCATCCCATTTTATTTCTTGAGGGATATTGCCTTGGATTAAAGCAACTTTCGTGGGGTTACCAACAGGCGAAGTCCAATTGATTTGGGTGGCTGCCCCGCCTACAATCCAAATGGTCAAGAGTCCAATCATGGCTTGTCTGCGCTGTTTTTTTTGTGCAATTAAAACTAGCAAACTTGCGCTAGCAGTCACTGCGAAGCCTGACCCAAACACGCCAAATATTGGCGCATAGCCAGCTAGTGGGCTAAAGGGTGCTTGTGAGTAGCCAAGCGCTAGCCAAGGGAAACCAGTAAAAATCCAACCCCGCACCCAATCACTCAGCACCCAAAGCATGGCTGCGCTAGCGAGTGGATGCGGCAAGCTTTTTGCTAGGTAGCCAACGATTGCAGGGAATAGCGCCAGAAATGCACATAAAAGAAAAGTGGCTAAGCCCGCCATCCAAAATGGCATGCCACCGATGTCATGCAGGCTAATATATATCCAGTATATGCCAGCAATGAAAAAGCCCAATCCATAAGCAAAACCTATTTTTGCGGCTTGCTTAGGTGAGGTGGTGAGTTCCCATAAATAAAATAAGCCCGCAAGGCTGATGATGGGAAGGATGAAAACATAAAATGGGGCAAAGCCAAACACGCAAAGGGCGCCCAATAATGAGCTGGTGATCTGTGGGGGTAGGTTAATTCTTTGCATGATTTAAGTACTTGTTGAGTTGGGTACTATTCTACGTGCAAATTTCTGGGAGCAGATTTAAAAATTGATGATAAGTCGGTATGGGGCTTTTTTATAAAAAATATTAGCTAAAGCAGATTATTTTCTCGAAAAAAAGCGACTTAAAAAGCCGCTTTTTAGATTGTGTGAAATGCTACTTTTTGCCTGGAGTCACTTTCACTGCATCCGCTGGTACTTCTTTCCCATCATTATTCATAAACACGACCATCACCACTTTATCATCTATAAAGTCTAGTTCAGTGGTTTGATAATACTCACCTTTGTCATTAGTGTTTATGTAGTGATACTGCCAGATAGATGCAAAGGCTTTACCAGCAGAGGACTGAACATCTTCAACCATGCTTGGCTCGCCAAGCTGTTCGATTATTTTTGGCTTATCAAAACCATTGATTTTTTCAACAAACTCTTTATCAGCAGTTGGAATTTCGGAACTTATTTTGGCTGTTTCTGCACCAGCAAATACAACACTAGAAAGGCTGATTAAAAATGCAAACGTAACTAACTTCATGGCGAGCTCCGAATCATGTGTATTGTTGTGAGCGGAAGATTGAAAATAAGTTCAAGTTGCTTGGCTATTCTGAAGCTTCCTGAACTTCTAATTCTTCAATAAGAACAGAATGAAGGCGACGACTATCAGCCCTCAGTGCCGTAAATTTAAGATTGTTGAATGTCACCGTTTCACCCCGCTTTGGTAGGTGACCGAACTGACTTACTACTAAGCCACCGATGGTTGAAAACTCTTCATCGCTAAACTCAGTGCCAAGCACTTCATTGAAGTCAGCGATTTCAGTCAAGGCCTTTACACGGTATTTACCTTGCGTATCACGAATAATATTATCTTCAGTTTCATCAAAATCGTATTCGTCTTCAATGTCGCCAACGATTTGTTCAAGCACGTCTTCAATGGTAATCATGCCTGCAACGCCGCCGTACTCGTCCACCACGATAGCAATATGGTTACGGTTGCTTCGGAATTCTTTGAGCAAAACATTGAGGCGTTTTGATTCCGGGATAAATACTACCGGGCGCAACATATCGCGCACATCAAAATCCTCGCCGGCGTAGTAACGCAGTAAATCTTTAGCTAATAAAATACCAATAATATCGTTTTTATCATCATCAATCACAGGGAAGCGTGAGTGCGCCGTTTCAATCACAAAAGGGATAAATTCTTCAGGTGTTTGTGTGATGTCAATCACATCCATTTGTGAGCGAGGAATCATCACGTCACGCACTTGTGTTTCTGATACTTGCAAGACGCCTTCAATCATCGCTAGTGCATCCGCATCTAGCAGGCTTTTTTCAAAGGACGCATGTAATAACTCAACCAGTTGCTCACGATCGTCAGGTTCGCGCAGTAAGAAATGACTCAACCGCTCCAACCAGCTTAGTTTTTCTGCTTCAGCCATGATGTTTGTTCTCGTTTTCCATTAAGTATGAAAGATTATTCGCTATCAGCATAAGGATCTGCATAGCCCAATTTAGTTAAAATTTGTGTTTCTACACTTTCCATCAATTCAGCTTGTTCTGCAACATCGTGGTCATAACCATGGGCATGTAAAACGCCGTGTGCAGTTAAATGGGCAAAATGTGCTTCTAAAGTCTTGCCTTGCTCTCTTGCTTCTTTTGCCACCACGGGGGCGCAAATGACAATGTCCGCCATGATGAATGGCTCTTCCGCCAATGGAAACGTCAGCACATTCGTCGCGTAATCTTTTTGGCGGTAGGCATTATTAAGCTCACGGCCTTCGGCCTCGTCCACAATCCGCAGGGTGATCTCGCTATCAACACGGATGGTGTTGCGTGCCCATCGTTTAAACTGCGTCGCAGTTGGCAAGCCAGCGAGTGCGCTAGCATATTGCACATCCATAGAGAGCATCGGTAGTTTACTCATGGCTTCTATGTTTCGGGTCGTGTGGTTGCGCATGTTTAGACGCATCGAATTTTTCATAAGCATTCACAATTTTTTGCACTAAAGGATGGCGAACAACGTCTTCTGACAGGAAGTGTGTAAACGCGATACCTTTGATGTCTTTGAGCACCTGCTGCGCCTCTACTAAGCCGCTCTTTTGGCCGCGCCCCAAGTCAATTTGCGTCACGTCACCAGTAATCACTGCTTTTGTACCAAAGCCAATGCGCGTTAAAAACATTTTCATTTGTTCAGGCGTAGTGTTTTGGGCTTCATCTAAAATGATAAAGCTTTGGTTGAGCGTTCGGCCCCGCATGTAAGCAAGTGGTGCTATTTCAATTGCGCCACGCTCAAACATCTTATTCACGCTGTCATAGCCGCCCAAATCATAAAGTGCGTCGTATAAGGGGCGTAAATAAGGGTCAACTTTTTGGGATAAATCTCCAGGTAAAAAGCCTAGTCTTTCACCCGCTTCAACAGCTGGGCGAACTAGGACAATCCTTTTGACTTTGTCACGGGTCAGCGCATCCACCGCACAGGCAACAGCCAAGTAGGTTTTACCCGTACCTGCTGGGCCGATGCCAAAGGTGATGTCGTAATCTTGCACTTGTTGCAAGTAACTCACTTGGCGGGGTGTGCGGCCATGAAGGTCAGCACGACGAGTCATTAAGGTCGGCATCGCCGCGGTGGTGATGGTGTCTGGATTCAGTTTATTCACTTCAACCAAGCCCAATTGAATATCTTCCAAATCAATCGCCTGTTTTGAGCGCGCATAAAAGGTTTCTAAAAGCTGCGCGGCGAGTCGCGTGTGGTCCTTATCCCCAATAAGTTTGAAATGCGCGCCACGACGTGCGATCTCAATGTCTAAAGCGGATGCAATCTGTTTGAGATTTTCATCAAGCGGCCCGCAAAGGTTTGCAAGGCGGTGGTTATCTTCTGGCTGTAAGGTGATTTCCATTATTCAATCGTCTATTCAAAAATAATGCCAACTAAACGGCGTGGGTTAGAGACATCGGTAATTGTTACGTTCACAAATTGGTGTATGAGGCTTGCATCACCTTCAATATCCACCACACGGTTGTTGTCAGTTTTGCCTGCAAG
>Ga0114958_10002475_pt1 | contig 13812 bp, 11 predicted proteins | sample C_130208_EF_Meta_FD_89577 | JGI IMG/M metagenome (GOLD analysis project Ga0114958, IMG submission 89577) | Freshwater microbial communities from Lake Croche, Canada to study carbon cycling - C_130208_EF_MetaG | ecosystem: Environmental > Aquatic > Freshwater > Lake | place: Lake Croche, Canada... | reverse complement strand
TTCCAAGCCACCCGTGCGATTCGATCTTATCCTCATCGCTTGCTGTCTGCCAGATCTCGGTCGAGCGGAAGTGGGAGCGGTTCGGATTCGGATAACCGACACCCTGCACCATGCCAAGACAACCTTGGGAATAGAGATCATGGAGACCAGTCAGTTTCGGATGGAGGCCTGCATAATCACTGACCTTGAGGATATCTGTCTTGGGAATCGCGATCTTGGGACGGGCCATGTAGTAGGCATCATCACCATAAGGAACGAGCGTATTCATCCCGTCGTTGCCTCCGGCAAGCTGTAAAACCACCAGGATCGTTCCATCCTTGCCTGTTGTGATCTGTCCGGACGTGGCAGCAGCCATGGTGTCCAGGCAGAGGAAGGTCTTCTCCAGAAAAAGAGGCACCGTGTAGGCAAGCGCACCACCCAGAACCGATGTCCTGAGAAAGTCACGCCTGGTGTGGAGGGATTGTTCCTTGGGGGATTTCATGAGGGGATGGTGGGGAGGAGTTGAAGGGTTGAAAAGTTGATGAGGTGATGAGTTGGGACTTATATAACGTTAGCACCTTTCTACCGATTCGAGGGATTCCATTTTTAGGTCAATTGGTAGTCGGGGGTGCTCATCATGAGTTGCATAAGATCGCGGACGACATCATTGGAATAGGGCCTCGGGTGCTTTTCCAGATAGGTCAGATAGATGGCGCGATCCTTCGTAGAAAGCGGGTAGTTAAAGACCCGGAATGCAAGGGGATCCAACAGCTTATCAGAGCTGTCACGGATGCTCATCGGAGCAATTTTTTCCAGAGGAATGACAGAAGTCTTGGTATTGCCTCCACCAAGGATGCGCGCCTTCCCGCTAAGCAGATAGGCAGCCAGATTATACCGATAGAGTAGGCTGGAAGCACTGATCCATGCCCGACCTCCGTCCCAGCCCTTGACGTTCGGTGGGGCAAAAACAACCTGACCCAGTGTGGAGAAAGAGTTCTCCAACACCTTGGAGTCTGGAAGAGGTATCTCCAGCATCTTGGTCGTCTGCATGATCCATTGCACGGGGCTCTTGATCTGATGGTGAACGATATGCGGAGAATAGAACGCTGAGCTACTGAAGATCTTCTGGAGCGTGGCTCCAATGTCGTAGCCGTTGGAGAGTAGAAGTTCGGCGATCGCTGTGAGGGTTTCTTCAGAAGGATTCTCCGCGACGAAAAAGCCCCAGAGTTTTTTTCCAAGGAATCTGGCACATTGAGGTTGGGCCACGATCGCATCAATGATGTCATCCCCAGTGAAGTTCCCTGTCTTGCCCAAAAAAGTCTTTGCTCCTGGATCAAACTCCCTTTCATGAAAGTGAAATTGTCCTGTCTTGTAATCGATCCGGTATCCGGTGAAGGCACGGGCTGATTCTTGGATATCCTTTTCAGTATAATGCCCCTCCCCCAGGGAAAAGAGCTCCATCACCTCGCGGGCAAAGTTTTCATTCGGGTGGTCCTTTTTACTCTGAAGAAGATCAAGCCACCAGATCATAGCCGGGTCACGAGAGAGTGCTTTGAGCATGTCGGGAAACTTCCCAAGGGCATAGCGGCGTAGCGTATCGTTCTGCTGCCACATGAGATATGAATTGCGCACTTTTTCATGGCTGGTGGCAAAATGGCCGTGCCAGAAAAGGGTGGCCTTCTCCTGAAGCGGGGCCGATGTGTAACGCATCCTGTTCAACCACCAGAGGCGAAGATCAAGTATCGAGGCGGCCTCAACTTTGCGCTCCTCCTTCGCTACCGCCTGGCGCTCTTCTTCGGTTGGGGCAGCTTTTTCCCGCTGCTTGTACACCAAGCGTTGATCCGGCATGAATAATTTCGGTCTTGGAAAGAGGTCACTGTCATCATCAGCCTTAATGAAGGAAGCCACAGCCTTTACTGGCCCCATGCTGACTAAAGCGTCAATCTCCGAGGGGGTACCGCCAAATCCCGCCCTATCGAGCAGATGGGCAGCCAGCTTTCGGTCCCAGAGATTCTCAGGAATGGGGGAGAACATCATTTAATAAAACACCAAGGCCTAAAAAAAGTTGCAGGACGATTAGAGGAATTTTCATCTTCCTAAACGTTGCGAACCCGAGATTGCCCTCGCGGGGTCGGATCTCCATCTCATAGAATATTCTTTCATGCGTTTTACGAATCTGACGAGGAGTGCCGGGATCGGTTCCAACTGTTACCGCCTCGATCTTCCGGAAGGGCCCGTGATCCTTGACTGCGGAATGGATCCCGAGCATGTAGGCCATGACGCAACGCCACTGCTGGAGGTTGTGGAGAATGGATCGATCCGCTCGACGATCCTCACCCATGCCCATCAGGATCATGTCGGATGTCTTCCACTACTCCAGTCCGGTCAGCCTGGAATGCCCGTCCTTATGACACTGGGCACTGCCAGGATTGCCGATGTCATGCTTCACAACTCAGTCAACGTGATGAACCGCCAGCAGGAGGAGCTCAAGCTTGTCGACTATCCCCTCTTCAGTCACCGCGCTATTGAAATGGCTTCCCGCATGTGGCGACACTGCGCGCTTGAGCGCCCACTCTCACTGGATGGTGATCGCGTCGTGGGAGAGACCACCTCGACAACAGTCACCTTCCATGACGCGGGACATATCCTAGGCTCTACCGGCGTAATGATCCGTTCAGAGGGTAAGAAGTTCTTCTACACCGGCGACGTGAACTTCGAGGATCAGACTATCCAGACGGGAGCTCGCTTCCCCGAGGAACCGGTCGATGTTCTGCTCATGGAGACGACGCGGGGGAATGCCCCGTTGCCCGAAGGATTTACTCGGGCCAAGGAAGAAGTCCGATTTGCAATGGCCGTCGCCGCTGCTCTTGAAGAAGGAGCCAGCATAACAATCCCGGTATTTGCACTCGGAAAGACCCAGGAGGTCATGGCCCTACTCTGGCAGATGCAGAGAGACCGTGTCATCCCCCCCACTCCTCTCTATGTCGGAGGACTCAGCAGTAAGATCACTGCCGTCTATGACACCATGGCCACGCAAGTGCCCAGACGTCTGCCGAATCTTCGACTCATGAGTGACGTAGCCCCGTATGTGGCGGGCGGAGCCGAGATTCAATCGCTCAACCCCCGCAAGAGAGCCATCTATGCCCTCAGTAGCGGCATGATGACCGAAAATACCCTCTCCAATGTCTTTGCCCGGAAGGTACTGCCCGATCCTTCCCAGTATCTCTTTTTTGTCGGTTATGCCGATCCGAAATCCCCAGCCGGACATCTCAGGAGTGCCGAACCGGGGAGCAACGTGCAGCTTACCGCAGTTGGAGCACCCGTTCCTTTCCACTGCCACAGAGAGGTCTTCACCTTCAGTGCCCATGCTCAGAGGGATGATCTTCTCTCTTATGCGATCAAGGTCAGGCCCAAGACCATCCTTCTGGTCCATGGAGACGAACCGGCAGTCGAATGGTTCAAGCGGGAGCTCTACACCGCCCTCCCGGACACGAAGGTCATCGCCCCTCCCCCGGGTCAGAGCATCGAGTTATAGGATAAACTACCTAATTTCCTAGCAAGGAAGACTTAAGATCTGGTGCCACGGGATTGGATCCAAACCAAAGGCTGAGAAAGGACTTCTGGAAATCGCGGCCTGGGATAATTCCCTTCTGCACTCCGTGATCGAAGACAATGGTGTTGGTACCAACGAACTGAACCTGCTCGACGCCGAGATTCTGGAGAGGACCGAGCATAGCAATGAAGGCATCCCTGTCTCGGGCAAAGCCGGGATAGGTATAGCTCACACTCTGCGCAAACTGGGAGGTCCAAGCCTTAGCCACATCGGACTGACCGACGGCCCTCAGGAAGGTGAAGTCGAACTGCATCGGCCCCTGCGAATGCATCATGGATGACGCCGTCCTGATCACGGCAGGCGTGTAGAGGGAGGCCACGTAAATCTTGATGGGGATCATCAGAAGGGTGAAGGTACGGAGCCCAGCGCCATTCAGCTGAAGATTCGTTCCCGCAACCTGTACAGTAGCTGGAACGCTCACCCCTTGAATCTCAAGGGCCTTCAGAGGCAACGCACTCAGAAGCAGAGAAAGTATGGGAAGAGTGAATCCTCTCTTCATTCCTAGGCGCCGTAACTCTTGGTAAACTTCTTCTTCCCCTCGTCTTCCACGATGGGAGCGGATTCCTGCTTGAACTCAGGTTGAGCAGAGACTTCGGGAGCCACAGCCTCAAGGGAATGGTTGTCATGATCACAATTCTCGTCATGGACGTGCCCGGTGACTTCCCCATCCTGCGCAACCTGAACAAAGGCCAACTGAAGTTCCGAGAGGACATTTGTCAGGATTTTCTCCTCATCTTTATTGAGGTTACCGCGGGACTTCTCCCTGATGATCTCAAGGTGGTCGATAAACATCTTGGCAGCCTCGAGATTAACCTCGGCCTTGCCGGTGGAGGGATGAGCCATCTGTCCAAGGCAGAGAGCGGCCTGTTGGGCATTCATCATAACGAGTTCAATGAAACGCTGGGTGAGATCGGCGGAGTTGGTGGACTGCTGGATTTCGGCCATAGGGATGGGTGTTTAGGAGTTTAGGCTCTAGGTGTTGAGGGTTTTTAGGGGATGTGTTTTCGAGATAGATACTAATACCCTAGAGACTAAATCGCTAGAGTCTTTCGGGCTAGGGCGTCTTGATGGGGTTGTGAAGGGGTTCGGCGGCCTTTGACGAAGGTGGGCCGACAACAACCTCAACGCTCTTGGCATCACGGAAGTACTTGTTGGCAACGCGCTTTGTGTCCTCGAGGGTCACCTTTTCGATCTCGGACTTGCGGATCTTCTCGTGATTGTAGCCAAGGCCGAGGAGTTCATTAGTGGCGCACATGCCGGCCAATGCTGCACTGGACTGGTTCCTGATCGCCTCGGCTCCGAGCAGCTTCGCCTTGGCACGGTCAAGCTCGATCTGGGTGAGTCCTTCTGCCGCAAGTTTATCGATCTCATCGTTGAACTCATGCTTGGCCAGATCGACTTTCTTCGGGTCGGTTCCGAGATAAAAAACGAAGGCACCGGGTGCCAATCCCGTAGAGTTCGAGGCGCCGACAAAATACGCGAGACCGAGCTTTTCTCGAATCCGGACAAAGAAGCGTGAACCTAGATCGCTAGAGGCTTCCTCTATCAGTTCCAGGGCAGGTCGGTCAGCCGCATCGATCGTTGTACCGAGGAAGCCTTTCATGATAACCGACTGCTGTTTCTGCCTCTCCGCAGAGGTTTCGATGGACTCGGCTACGGGTGATGAAACGGGAGGTTGTGAGAGGGCTAGCTCACCGGAAGGGAGAGAGCCGAAATCCTTTTTCGCCAGAGCTAGCACCTCATCGGGCTTCACCGCTCCGAAGATGGTGAGGACTCCATTTTTGCCCACAACTTGTCTGTCCCTATAAGCCTTCAGATCGGTAGAGGTTAGCTTGGAAACGGTTTCTGGTGATCCGGTGGCGCGGAGTGCGTATGGGTGGTTTCCGTAAAGACGAGGCTTGAGAAGATTCCGAGCTGTGGTGGTAATCTGATCATCCTCGGCTTTGATGGCTGCCAATTGGGAATCCTTCTCGAGAGTAACTTCCCCCTCAGGAAAAGTAGCATTGAGCAGGACATCCGAAAGAATCTGCATTCCTAGAGGTAGATCTTCTTTCATTACCTCGACGGCGACGGAGAAGCTGTTGTTCCCCGAGGTAGCCCCAATCGATCCCCCCACATGCTCTACGGATACAGCGATCTGCTGCGCGGTGCGGCTCTTGGTCCCCTTGGTGATGGTGCTGGCCGCAAGCTGGGAGACGCCGTTCTTCTCAGGAGTCTCGGCCAAGAGGCCTCCGCGGAATGACGCGATGATAGAAACAAGCGGAAGCCGGTCATCCTGATGAACAAGGACGCGGAGGCCATTGGAAAGGACTTCCTTGTGAATTTCAGACTCAGCAGGCTTGGGGGCAACCCCCTCACCTGATTTCGTCTGATTGATAGGGTCGAGCGAGGTGACGGTGAGTCCCTCGGGCTTGAGATAGAGAGAAGCGACGCGGCGAACGTCATCGGGTGTCACCTTCTCGATCGACTCGAGGTATCGCTTGCCGTACTCCGCATTACCGGTCATGAGCCATCCGTTGCCATAATCAGAGGCACGGCCCCTCATGGTGGTCAGTCCGTGATAATGCTCCGAGAGAAGTCCCTTTTTGGCCTTGGCAAGTTCCGCAGGAGTAATCCCGTCGCGGGAGAGTTTCTCAACCTGAGAAAGGATTTCCTTCTCAGCGGCATCGCGTTTCTCGGGATCAGCAATCGCCCCGACATAAATGAGTCCTTCCTTCGGCGTCAGGGTGTAGAGCCCGGCGCCGATCTGGTGAACCAGTCCTTTCTTCTCGCGGACCTCGGTGTTGAGAATGGAACTGGTACCTGTTCCAAGAACGGCCGAGAGAACCTCGACGGCAGGTCCATCGGGACTCGTGGCACCGGGAGCTCGCCAGGCTATATTCATACGGCTGAGATCCGTCGGGAAGTTGTCCCGTGCCTCCTGCTTACCGAGTTGAGGGGGCTCCTCGGCGACTGAAACAGTCTCCAGTGCAATGCGCGGATACTTCTCGAAGAAGTTTCCCACTTGATCGCGGATCTCAATGGCATGCACGTCGCCGACAACGACGAAGCAGAGATTATTCGGAACGTAGCGGCGCTTGTAATAATCGAGCACATCCTGACGACTGAGCTTGTTGTAAATAACAAGATCGCCGATCACCGGCTCCTTGAAGGGACTGATATGATAAGCTGTCCGGAAGAGCAACAAAGAGGCGGTGCGATCAGGATTGTCATAGCCCATCGCGAATTCGCGCCGGATGACCTCCTGTTCCCTGTCGTACTCAGCTTCGGGAAGCGTGGCATTCATCATGGCATCGGCCAGAATATCAACGGCCTTGGCTGCGCCGGTGGCAGGGACATCGATCCAGTAGACAGTGCGATCGTAGGATGTGTAGGCATTGATGTACCCACCCTGATCCTGCACCTGACTCGCAATCACTCCGGGCGCGCGGGAGGTGGTTCCCTTGAAGAGCATGTGCTCCAAAATATGTGAGAGACCAGCGCCAAGAAGCTTCCCCTCGTGGATTGATCCGGTTTTGCACCAAGCCTGAACGCTGGCAACGGGAGCGCCCTTGTTCTCCTCCACGATCAGAGTGAGGCCGTTAGCGAAGGTGAAGACCTGAGGCTTTATATCCAGGGAGGGATTTGCCTTTGCAAGATCATCGATGATCGCCGAAACATCACCCTTAACTCTCTTGGAAGGCCCTTGATGGTCAGTGGCGGCATTGAGGATTGGCAGTGAGAGGAGGGTCATGAGTAGCGAGAGTGTTTTCATTTGGTAAAAAGGGTCCGCTGATTGACCGAAGTCGAATCAGTGGCAGGAACTGGGGGAGGAAGAAACGGAACAACAAAGGCTTCATGGAAATCAAATCCACTCTCGAAATCATCGATACGGTCATTCTCAGTGCGACCGAAGGCTCCAGCCTCAACAAGGCTGAAAACCATCTCCCCGATGTCGCGACAGGATCCCACTCCCCAATAGTGAAGGACAGTCGGGGCCATCGGTCCGAATTCCCTCAGTGCCATGCGCCTGAAGCCCTCTAGTAACTCTTCGGCAGAAACATGCGATGAGGTATGCTGTTGCTTGGACTTGGAGCGTTTTTTGAGAGTGGCTTCCAATGACTCCCGCAAAAACTGATACCCCTCGGGGCGATATTTGTCGTTTTTGGCAACTGCGAGGGCAACGGCCTCATTAAATCCTGAAACTTTCATGAAATGATGCGATGTGATCAGTGGGTGGAAACTGAATAGGGAGTTGTTTGACTGGGAAGCATTCGATTCATACGCAGATGCCTGATTCCCGCTCCCACCAACAAAGCTGCCAGAATGAAGATCATCACTGTCTGCTCCTGCCGTGTCAGATTCAACATCCTCATACGATATTCCGGACGGGCGAAGGTGCAAGTGTCACGAGAGTATTTCCTATCATTTACATGCCTCTTCACACGGTCTCTCACCATCCGCGGGTTTCAACCGCATCAAGATAACGGCCCACCGGACCTTTCCGAACAGGAGTTCCTGGAGATTTTAACAATTCATCAAAGAGTCCGCTGCACATGTGTAGTTTTGTAGCCTCGTACCAGTCCAGATAGGAATCGATTTTTTGCGAGCGCATGAGAATCGATGCTCTCAGCGAAATGAGGGACGCAAGCCGTTCACTGAGTTTCTTACCCGAAAGACTTTTGCCTGATTTCAGGAGATCCAATGTCGAGTCAATGAGGGGAATCACCAGGGGATTGGCCTGAAGACGCAAAGCACTGAGTTTTGAATAGATGTCTTGGAATGTGAAGTCCGCCCCCTTCTCCTTGCGAAGCTTCTCAAACAATGGGGCATCAAGCGGGATCGCTTTCGCAACTGCATCGTATTTGCGGAGACTCTCCGAGAAGGTCAGTTCTGCAAGAGAGCTTTTTTCTTCACGCGAAGAAGTTGCCATCTGTAAAAGCCACCTCCTCTCAACCTGCTGCATCGGCCAACCGGAGGGCCAGGTCGACGAGGAGCCCAAAGAGTCAGGGTGGTCGCCGGAAGAGTTAGCTCGCACCCATTTCCTAAAGAAGTCGCTCCCCTCACCCTTCAATCCAGCCTGAAGAAGAGATTCTGCCCTCGCATCATAATTTGCTTCCAAGACATGGTTCTCAGCATCAGGTGGGCGCTCTGCCAAAAAGGCCTCGATTCTCGGCGGAGCCCCTCCTTGTAGATAGGAGGCGAGGATGGTCTTTTGATTCGCAGTATTCAGACAGAGGGAAGCCAATCCGTGAGAAAGCCATGAAGGAAGTTTCGGAATGGAGGAACCAACTTGAGGGGCGTTCCCCACATAGTACTCACGGAGAATCATCGATGTGACGAGAAGAACCCCTGACAGGGTTCCCGTTTTAGTGACGTCTTCTTCCAAAAGGTCAACCTGAATCCTGGGCTGGCCCCCCTCCAGAGCATCGACCCTGAGAGTTGGCAAACCCTGAAGGAAAGATTCATGACCATGAAACTGGACCAGGACCGGAGGATAATCCTGCGGCTCAAAGCGGGTTGCCTCGTAAAAACGTTTCTCGACACCACTCAATAAGCGCTCCCCAGTGCGTGCGATAGATGGATTATTGCATTGCAGGCGAAAGATCCCCTGGGGAGTAGTACTCAAGGCATTACCTGCTAAGGCATTATGAGCGCGTAGCAGGATGGAAATCCATGCCATGAGGACGAGGAGGATTCGGAAATGGTTACCTCCTCCGGTCATGTGATTAGGCCAGCTAAGGGCGCGTGCTCAAGTCAAAGTAGCCAGGACGAATCCTCAGTGTATCGGCAGCTTTCATCACCTGCAAATCCTTGGCAAAGGGGAAGGAGCAGGAACTCATGAATGGGGTCATTAGCGAAAGGAAGGACTTATTCAGGGGCAATAATCCGAGGCTTCCTGACTCAGGGATGAGGTCCCAATGACGTGAGCCTCCTGAGAGTCGAAACGATTCTGAAAGATAGAGCGGATAACTCAATATGCTGATGGTCACCGAAAAACGAAGACCATCATTGGCGAGAATTACCGAACTCTCCAGCAATTGAGGCATGGGGATGAAATCAATGGGCGACGACCATTTCATTCTTCCCGCTTGAGCAAGCGCCTGATTGATGAGCGGTTGGGCGATTGTCACCTGCACGCCCCTTGACCATAGGATATTTTGCTCAAGGACAGACGGAGCATTAGGAATAGGCCGGGAGTCAAGAAGCGGCGCTTTCGGATCCATCATGGCCAGAACGACTGCTACGCCAAGGGTAACCAACAGGAGATAACGGAAGATTCCCCAGAGATGGGAAAAGAGGGTGCGCTGCTTGGGCTCTGCATCAGATCGTTGAACGCGACCTGCAGCGATAGCCACTGATGTCGGAAGAGGTATACTGCCATCACTCTGAGGAATTTTTGGAAGGATAGCTCCGCAATGACTGCAGTAAACCAACGAGGAGGAGTTATCCTGAGCGCAGGTGGCGCAGCGGATGATGCTCATGACTTCTTGAGAGGGGACTTCTTGGCCTTTGAGGAATCGGGCGCGGATGCTTTCTTTGTTTCGGTCTTAGATGTGGAAGTTTCGACCTTATCGGCCTTGGCCGTGGCAGAAGAGCTTTCTGCAGGCTTTGAGGGTGCTGCTTCACTTTTTTTTGCACTTTCCGCTGCGCTCTTGTATCCCTCGCTTCGATAATCCGTAATATAGAATCCTGCTCCCTTGAAGATCAGCCCTGCTCCCGCTCCGATCAGTCTTTTTACCTTTCCCTTCCCCCAGGTCTTCATGCAGCACTTTTCCTTGGGGCAGGTTTTGTAAGCATCATCCTTCATCGACTGGAAGGCCTCAAAGGCCTTTTTACACTTGGAGCATTCGTATTCGTAGGTCGGCATGGCTAAATGCTATTGGTTAATCGTCTAAACTGCTAGGTTCCTTAGAGTAACTCGGCGATCTGCACGGCATTGAGGGCTGCTCCCTTCAGGAGTTGATCCCCACTCACCCAGAATGTCAGGGCATTCGGCAGGGCACAATCCAGACGAAGCCTTCCCACACGGCAGTCGTCTTCCCCGCTGCATTCGATCGGCATCGGGTAGATGTCCTTGGAAGGATCGTCATAGAGAATGATACCCGGCGCCGCCATGAGAATCTCCCGGGCCTTCTCAATCGAGACAAATTCCTCGAATTCAGCGGTTACCGCCACGGAGTGGGCGCGATAGACAGGAACCCGGACACAGGTAACGGAAGCGGTGAAGTCAGGAAGATGCATGATCCTACGTCCTTCGTTTTGCATCTTCATCTCCTCACGTGTGTAACCATCATCCAGGAACGAATCGACATGAGGGAGAACATTGAAGGCGATATGGTGGGGATAGACTTCCTTGGTGACGGGACGCCCCCCGGAGATAGCCTCCACTTGGTCACGGAGTTCCTCAATGGCTCGTGCACCCGTGCCGGAAACGGCCTGATAGCTTGAGGCAATGATCCTTTTAAGTCCGAAGGCCTGATGTAGGGGATATACCGCCATCAGCGTGATCGCCGTGGTGCAGTTGGGGTTAGCCAAAATCCCGGCATGCGAGGCGGCATCAGCGGCGTTGATCTCCGGAACGATTAATGGGACCCCAGGGTCCATCCGGCAAGCCGAGGAATTATCCACGACTATCGCGCCTGCCTTCACTGCATGTGGAGCGAACTCCTTGGAGATCCCTCCCCCGGCACTGAAGAGCGCGATATCGATTCCCTCGAAGCTCATTTCATTGAGAGGTTCCACCACGATTTGTTCCCCACGGAACTCCAGACTCTTCCCAGCTGAACGAGGTGAGGCAAGCAGGCGCATGGAAGCAACGGGATAGTTACGTCTCTCCAGAACCCTTATCATCTCGATGCCGACGGCTCCGGTCGCCCCTACGATGGCAATGTGCTTGTGAGAGGAGATATTGTTACTTTGGTCTGTCATGCTCATGATGTAAGGTAAAAATTGCCTTCAGCGGGCCCTCTCTGCAAGCATCCAGAAATGGGAAGCCATGATATCCAATTCACCCAAGGAGACCGAACCGTTGCAATCCATCGTTATTGAGATAGAACGGCAGGTTCTCGAACTCCGCAACGGAGAACAACTTACCGCGACTTATCCCATTTCCAGTTCGCGCTTCGGACTGGGAAGCGAAGAAGGAAGCTTCCGCACGCCCACAGGGTGCTTCAGGGTCTGCGAAAAGATAGGTGACAATGTTCCTGCTTGGATGGTCTTCAAGGGACGCATCCCGACAGGAAAAATCGCAGCGCCAGGCGGCGAGGAGGATCTTATTCTGACCCGTATCCTGTGGCTGGAGGGACTCGACCTAGAGAACAGCAACTCACGGGAACGCTACATCTACATCCACGGCACGAATCAGGAGGATCTAATCGGCACTCCTGCCAGTCATGGCTGCATCCGTCTAAAAAACCAAGAGATGATCGATCTGCACGACCGGGTCACAATCGGTACGGAAGTCCACATCAATCCCTGATTCCAACCGCGAATGATGGAGTAAAAAATTCCCGGGGAATTTGCTTTGTTGGATCGCCCTGAGACCTTAAATTCAACCTTTAGCAACCAGCTTAGAAAGGAGGCGAAATTTATCATGACCATCACCAAGATCGCAGCAGTCGTCGCTCTCGCGGCAGCTACTCTCACCCTCGGCGCCTGTGCGCAGAAGCAGGCACCTGCTCCCGCCACCGTCGGCAAGAGCAAGTAATTGTAGCAGAGGGAAGTTATCCGGATCCCGGATAATTCTATCTCACTTAAAAGCCGGGCCGTTCATTCGGTCCGGCTTTTTTGGTATCTGTTTGGCTTTCACATGAAAGAGCCATCGGAAAAGATCGTACTGATCTACGCAAAAAACGAAGAGCTGCCCCGCATGGATTCGAACCATGAATAATGCCTCCAAAGGGCACTGTGTTACCGTTACACCACAGGGCAATCGATTTTAATTTAATCTCCTGAGAGTTCGCTCGGCAACGAGAATCCTGTGCTCTTCAACGGGGACGCCCTACGAGCCTTCCAAATAGCCTTCTCATAAGCCTTCCTCTCTTGTTCATTCATAGGACGACACTATGAGTATGAAACTTCGCAATAGGCTTATCGCACTGGTTTGCCTGATTTTTTTTCTCTCCATCGGAGCGGCCCTTTTCCTGACAACGACGAACCGTAAACCTTTTGCCATCATCCTTTTTGTTGCTGACAACATCGCTCCCTCAAACCTGGCGGCTGCCAGACTTTTTTCTGGTGGAGGTGACTCCAGGCTTCAGCTTGAGGATTTTCCTAATACTGCGATAGCCCGCAATGCTGCAAACGACTATTCCGTTCCAGATGCCGCCTCCGCCTCCACCGCGATCGCAGCGGGGAAGAAGGTCAACAGGGGCGCTCTTTGCATGGATGCAAAAGGGTCATCACTTCCCAGCCTGCTGGAAGAAGCTGCGACTCAGGGTCGTGCGACTGGACTACTCAGCACTGGGACGCTCACGGGAACAACTGTTGCCGCCTATTACTCCAAAACTCCCAATGCCGGAGACACAAATGCTACCTTGACCCAGTTCTCAACGCATCAACCCTTCGACTTTGTCGCGGGGGGCGGCGGTGATGAGATACTCGCGGCCCTGGGTGCGCATGCATCTCGGAAAGGAGCAAAGGATCCTGCCGCCATGCCATCAGGAGCTGGAGCAGTCAGTATCATCCGATCGGTTGCTGATCTGGAAAACCAGCCGTTCTGGAAAAAAGTCCCGACACTGGGAATCCTTCCGGTCGCTTCACTCTCCCAGAATGGATTTGGAGAAGGAAATCCCGAATCCCCATCCCTCTCCGATCTTGTGCGCATCGCTATCAGAAATCTTCAATCCAACCGCAAGGGATACCTTCTTGTCATCGACGATACGATGATTGGAGCCGCGGCCTTATCCAACGATGCGGAGTCGATGTTCGGACACATGCTTTCATTCGATCGGGCCATCGCGACAGCACGACGCTACGCAGGAGAGAAGGCCCTCGTGATTGTAACGGGCCGCGAGAATATCGGAGGCATGACCTTAAACGGATCCCCGTTTCTTCGAGACAAGGGCATTTCAATTCTGTCACTGAATAACGAGGGCTATCCATCCATCTGCTGGTCCACAGGACCCGGTTTCGCTTCCGAACAATCCCCTTCAACTTTCCACGCAGGCAAAACGAACAGACTGTCGGTAGGCATCCTGACTCAACCCTCCGCCTTTAGGCTTCCCTCGTCTGTAGGA
>Ga0114958_10002471_pt1 | contig 13821 bp, 8 predicted proteins | sample C_130208_EF_Meta_FD_89577 | JGI IMG/M metagenome (GOLD analysis project Ga0114958, IMG submission 89577) | Freshwater microbial communities from Lake Croche, Canada to study carbon cycling - C_130208_EF_MetaG | ecosystem: Environmental > Aquatic > Freshwater > Lake | place: Lake Croche, Canada... | reverse complement strand
GCGGCCTGGCAAGAAGCGATCCAAGCTTTGGTTGACTCATCTGCAAAGGGGGTTCCGTCAGCGAAGGTCAACCGTTCAATGCCAGGTAACCGCGCAACAAAAGCAAGTACCTCGTCAATGATTGCATTGCGCAGACCTGTGGCTTTAGGGCCCATTGCACCATAGGCCAGAGCAGACTGCCGATCAAGATCAAGCCAAAAAGGGTAAGTCGCTAAACGCCCTTCGCAGAACGCTACGATCCCCTCGGGGTTGTTTGCAGCGCAAATTGCCTCATAATTTTGAATTTCAGCGAAAGCAGGCGCTGCAATCAAAGTCGTTTGCCCTTGCGAAGGCGGCAAGGCCAGCAAGGCTCCTCTGGCCCCAAAGCGCTTCAGGCCGATTGCCAGAGAGTTAAAGGGGTCAAATGTTGTGAGTTTTTCACTCACGTCGCCCAAATACGCGAGCACTGGGCTCAGTGCAGTCACTAACGCATCGGAATCTGAGACATTGGCCAGGTTTGCGAACTGCGGCCCTGCACCCGACATGCCCATCGCCCCCTGTACAACGGTTGCAGGTGTCGTCGCGACGCGCGTGGCAGTTGTCGGTAAAGCGGTTGCCGAATTGGGTTGAGCAGTGCTCACGACCGCCGCACCCTCGGTGTGAAGTTCTTGCGCCACCGGCGCCTGAGCCACAATATCCAGACGCTCGATTAAGCCTGCTAATTGATTCAGTGGGGGTGCTTCTGGATCAAGCTCTGAGAAGGTTCGATCAATCTCTTTGACACGCTCGACGAGCAACGCGTGTTCTTCTGGCGATAGGGCAGCGATCGTCGTTGCCTCAAGCCAGGCCGTCACGCGGTCTGCCCACCAAAGAAAGGCGTTGCGCCTGCCACGCAACCGCTTAATCGATGGGTAACCCGTCTGCCAGAAATTCTTTAGCAGGCCAGCAAACAAACCTAACCCGGCAGAAAGCCCTTCAACACCCGCGCGCTCGATCCACGCGGCCGACAACCAGGCGGCCACTAAGAAGTCTTTTGAAACCGTTGTCAGTAGTTCAGTCGCCTGTCCCTCAACCGCTGGCCAATCGGGCGGTCTCTCAGAAGAAACACTACTTAGGCGTTCAACTTCAGCGAAGGCCTTTTCATATTGCGGCGTCTCTCGGGCTTCAGTTCCGCCGGGGGCTTGCTCAGAAATTGGCGACAGAAGCGCCTGGAAATCAATCGCCATACTCAAACCTCAACACGCACAAGTGATGGCTGCAAAAAATAGCACAAGTTTGATTGCCGTTAACCCAATCTAACAAAATCAAGTTCTGAAATTTCGCCACCAGGAAGCGCACCAAACGCAATTGCGTCGGGCTCGCCTTCTAAACGAATAAAGTAACTTTGATCTGCTGCAATCTGATTTTGCAGGCCCCAAGCGTTGAACGCAAGGCCCTCAGTCTCAAATTTTAGGCCTCGCAACTCGTATTCATTAACAGACCGCTCTGGCAAGCGCCCACTCGCGCCAACTGCGTGAAAGGTGATGTCTGCGCCTTGCCCCGATACGCCTGCGATAAACCCTTGCAGCGGTTCAGTGGTGTGGGGGCGTATTTCAAGCCAAACACCCAAGCGTTCTTCCGCGTACACCGTCAGTCGAGCAGGTAATGGCGATTTTGAGGGTGCATGCGCACGCGCCACTGCCCGAGCAACCCATTTGTCGGTAGGCCCCACCACCAACCAGTCAGCCAACACAGCCTGACCAAACGATTCAGCGGGGGCAGCGGCAGGGGCTTCACCTTGTAACAAAATCACACCGTCTATCTGTCGATTCGACAAGCTTTGTAGCGATAGTCTAAATAACGCTAAGGCGCGCCGATTTTCAGGCAACGCATAGACCGCGTGTGTCACCACGAGCAAAATCACTGCAGCGTTTGCCTGCGCAGCCTCTTTAGCCGAGGCTAGCCACGCTTGCTTCTCTTTTTCGGGCCAATGCTGCCCTTTCACATTGAGACCGTATTGACGTGCTGCGCCCGCTACCAACTGGGCAGCGGGGTCTACGCCTTCACCCCAGGCAATCAGCCACGCGCATTTATCTGCCATTTCGCCCGCCTTAAGAGAAGGTCGCGACAAAGTCGCCGGCGGCATCTACATCCAAGACTGCGCGCTCTGGGTTGGTGTTCTTGGCCATACTTTCAAGCAAGCTATTTGAAAGCAAGGGTAGAACGGTACCCTTTAGGATGAAATCAATGTTGCGGGCACCCGTTTCAACCTCGGTACACCGTGTGGTGATGGCCTCACGCGCACCCGTTGTAATCTCAAGAGCGATTTTATTATTCGTCAGCATGCGCTGAATCACTTTCTTTAGCTTGAGGTCGACAATGCCGCGTAAGGCATCCTTTGGCAGCGTGTAAAACGGAATTGTCGTCATGCGCGCCAGCAGCGCGGGTTTGAAGTGATTCGACAAGATTGGTCTGACTGCTGCCATCACGACCGCGGGGTCTGGACGCTCATCACCCGAACACAATTCAGTGATGACGTCTAGGGCAAGATTTGAGGTCAAAAATACCACTGTATTTCTGAAGTTGATCTCACGACCTTCACCGTCAGACAAGATACCTTTATCAAACACCTGATAAAACAAGTTCACGACATCAAGATGCGCTTTTTCAACTTCATCAAGCAGCACCACGGTATAGGGTCGTTGACGCACGGCTTCAGTTAACACACCGCCCTCGCCATAACCCACATAGCCCGGAGGCGATCCCACTAAACGGCTCACAGTATGCTTTTCTTGAAACTCGCTCATATTGATGGTGACAATCGATTGTTCACCACCAAACATCATATCGGCAACCGACAGTGCAGTTTCAGTTTTACCGGTTCCAGAGGGGCCTGCTAGCAAAAACACACCCATGGGTTGGTCTGGATCGCGCAGGCCTGAACTCGCAGATTTCAACACTTCTGCAATCGCCGCGATCGCATGACCTTGCCCCTTAATCCGCGCTTCGAGCGACTGCTCGAGTGCGAGTGCGTTCGCGGCATGGTCACGCATCATCTTGCCCAAGGGCACGCCAGTGCGGTCTGACACCACTTTGGCTACGGTATCAGGCGCTACCTCAATAAACACGAGCTTTTCGTGTGCCTGCAACTCGGCGAGTGCTGCTTCTGCACGCACAATGTCTTGAACAACGTGCTCAAGTGTTCGGGCAGCGCTCGAATCAGTTGTGGAAGCCTGATTGGTTGCAGCTGCACTTTCAGCCGCAGGTGTCGGGGCCGTGTCCGCGGCAGCAACAGATGCAACCGAGTCTGCCGGAGTCAGACTTTTCTTTAGCTGTGCACGCTCTTGACGCAGACGCACGACGGTACGTGCGGCTTCAAGCTCTTGCTCAAAGCGCGCGCGTAACCCATCTAACGCTTCGTTCACCTCTTGCTGCTCGGTTGCGATTGCCGCCAAACGGTCAGAATCGACTCCCACGCCATTATCTTGGTCACGCAATAAACCAAGTTTCTCTCGCTCAAGCATTTGCAATTTGCGTTCACGGTCTTCGATAAAGTCGGGCTTAGACGATAAGTTCACTTTGATGCGTGCGCAGGCTGTATCAAATAAATCAATGGCTTTATCAGGTAATTGACGGCCAGTAATGTAACGATGCGAAAGTTCTGCAGCTGCTTGCAAGGCATCGTCACGCACGATGACTTGGTGTACGTCTTCATAACGAGATTTCAGCCCGCGCAAAATCTGTACGGTCATCTCGACAGAGGGTTCGTCGAGCTTGACAAGCTCAAAGCGTCGCGCCAAGGCTGGATCTTTTTCAAAATACTTTTTGTATTCACTCCAGGTAGTTGCTGCAATCGTGCGCAACTCGCCTCGTGCGAGTGCCGGCTTGAGCAAGTTTGCCGCATCATTTGTACCGGCACTGCCACCCGCCCCAATTAGTGTGTGCGCCTCGTCAATGAAGAGCAAAATCGGCTTGGGTGAAGCCTTGATTTCGTTGATCACACCGCGTAAGCGATTTTCAAACTCGCCCTTGACGCCGGCGCCCGCTTCAAGCGCACCCATATCTAAACCTAGAATCGTGACATCTTTAAGAATGTCAGGTACGTCACCCTCGATCACACGAACGGCTAAGCCTTCGATGACGGCGGTTTTACCAACGCCCGGATCACCCACACAAATTGGATTGTTTTTACGACGACGCGCCAAAATATCAACCATTTGACGAATTTCAGCGTCGCGACCAAAAACGGGATCAATTTTTCCGGCACGCGCTTTGGCGGTAAAGTCTTCACAAAACTTTTGCAGCGCACTACCGGCCTTCTCGCCACCACCACTGGCTGCGCCACCTGTACCCACTTCGTTACTCATTGAGCCCGATTCACCGGCCTCGCGCGAAGTGGCGGCGACCTGCCCCAGCAACCCCATTACTTTTTGCTTGTTTAAGCCGTCTAGCAATTTTGCGTACGAATCTGTGCCATAAAAAGACAGGCGCGAGACGAACGCAGCAAATAAGGCTCCGGAGCGGATACGGTTTTCAAACAACTCAACCGAGGCAATCAACCAGCCATCAGCAAAAAGCTCTGGCAAAAGCGGTGAAAACTGTGGCTTGCCACCGTTACCGGTTTTGAACGACTCGATCGTTTGATCAAGGGCCCGCATCACACGGCCTGGATCGATGCCGGCTTGCTTGAGGATAAGCTGAACGTCGCCTTGCGGGTCTTCAAGCAGGCGAGCCATCAGATGTTCGACAGTAATTTCGTAATGCGTCCGGCTTAAACAGGTACCGGCCGCGTTTTCGAGCGCACCACGGCAACTCGTATTCAATCTGCTGACTAACGGCGCAAAATCTACTACTTGCATCACTGTCTCCTGGGTTGTTGGTCGATCACCGGTTCAAGATCGTAAGTTCATTTGCCTCGGTATCTTGCTGGCTTGGTTCTTTCACTATTCTCAACGACCGAGCACCGGTTCAAGGCTGACTTGCCCCGCTGCGTTAATACGAAGAAACATCGAAAACTCTTTCATCAGAGTTCCTGGTATCGTGCCAACGTCGAGTTGACCCGTCAAAATAAACTTCAACGTGATGATTTCACGCTCTTCAACAACTTGTTGAATCGTTGGTCGCAACAAGCGTTTTTCATATAAATCAATCTGCAACAGAATGTCACGCTGAATCTCACTCACATAACCCACAGCAAATGAGCCCGCGATATTAGACATATCAGGCAGTCCGTACTCTAAGTCAACGGGCACAGAACCGCGACGCACATTCAATAGGCGGGAAAGATAGCCTTGAATAGAAATTTTTACAATGTCTTCAGGAGGGCGCCGATCATTGCGATTGGGCTGCTCCTGTCGACTTAATCTCTCAAGCAATCTTTCCTTTACCACCTAAGCCCCTCAACAACTTAAACTCGAACTTAAGCCTTAGGCGAAGCCCATGAGTCTTCGGCTTCGATGCCGTCTGGAGTCCAGGTGTCAATGATCGTCTCGTATGTGAAGGCGATATCTTCCATGTGACCCATGGTTTTTTGATTCAGGTCCAAGCAATTTGGTACCCAAGTACGGGCGCTAGTAATGATCGCATTTTTGAGCTCTGTGGTGTAGTAGAGCTCTTCTTTACCAGCTGGTGATATGCGGTAGTACGAAAGCTTGACTGAACTCAACTGCTCACCAGACGTTAACGCCTGAAAGAGTTTTGGTGAAGCCATATCAATTTCTTTAGTAAGAACCAAAGCACCGTGCACACGTTTGCCAGTTGGCAAGCCTGTTTGTGGTGACTTAGGGATCTCGATCAGGTGCTCAACAGCTTGGATGAGCATTGTTTTTTCGTGGCCCTTGATGGTGCAGCTACCGTCGATAGCGCCTTGAGTATTACCGGTGACTGTCAGAAACATTGGGGTTGGCATTGACGACTCCTGGATAGGTAAACGGTTTGTGATGAACGATCGGATACAAGGGGCTCTGTTAGAGCCCCCTTTTTACTGCGACTACTCTGCTGTGATTGCGCCTTTAATTCTTGTCGAGTTTGCCAACAAGTGAGAGGGTAAACGACGCGCCCATGTACTTAAAGTGAGGCCGCACACGCATCGAAACCCGATACCAACCCGGGTCTCCTTCTACGTCATTGACCTCAATCACGGCTGAACGCAAGGGCCGGCGACTACGCACTTCGGGACCCGGAGCATCCATATCCGCAACATACTGACGAATCCAGTTGTTCAGCTCGGTTTCAAGGTCTCCACGCTCTTTCCAGGTACCGATGTTTTCGCGTTGCAGCACTTTAATGTAGTGCGCCAGTCGATTAACCACAAAAACATAAGGTAACTGCGTGCCCAGCTTGTAGTTTGTTTCAGCCTCTTTGCCCTCTTTGGAATTACCAAAGAACTTTGGCTTTTGGGCAGAGTTTGCAGAGAAAAACGCTGCGTTATCACTGTTTTTGCGCATCGCTAGCGCGATGAAACCCTGCTCGGCAAGTTCAAATTCGCGACGCTCTGAAATCAGCACTTCAGTCGGGATCTTTGTTTGGATCTCGCCCATGGCCTCGTAGTTGTAAATTGGCAGGTCTTCGACGGCGCCACCACCTTGTGGCCCGATAATGTTAGCGGCCCAACGGTACTGAGCAAAACTTGCTGTCAATCTTGAGGCAAAGGCAAACGAAGCGTTGCCCCACATAAAGCTTGAGTTACCGCCAGACACATCTTCGTTATAAGAAAACTTTTTGGCTGGCACGGTGTCGTTACCGTAAGGCGTACGCAACAAAAAGTGAGGCATCACTAACGCAACATTTCGAGCGTCATCGCTTTCGCGAAAACCTCTCCATTTTGTGTAGGTCGGGCTATCAAAGATCGAGGCTAAATCTTTAAGGTCAGGCAACTTCGCGTAGTCTTCAAGGCCGAAGAACGAGGCACTGACACCGCCAACAAACGGCGCATGCGCCATCGCTGCGACACTTGATACGTATTGCAACAACGCCACGTCTTGAGTGCCTGGGCCAAACTCGTAATTTGAAACAATCGCGCCAAACGGTTGGCCACCAAACTGACCAAATTCAGCTGTATAGACGTTTTTGTACAGGCCTGACTTGGTAATTTCAGGTGAGTCTTGAAAGTCGCTTAACAGGTCTTCTTTCGAGACGTTCATCATTTGAATTTTGATGTTCTCGCGAAAATTCGTGCGGTCAACCAAAAACTTAAGCGAACGCCAGGCAGATTCAAGCTTCTGAAATGCTGGGTTGTGCAAGATTTGATCGACCTGTCGACTCAGTTTCTTGTCAAGCTCAGCGATCAGTTCGTCGGCCAACGCCGCCGTGATACGGTCCGTTGAGCGCTCTGGGTCTAGCAGGGTGCCGATAAAGGATTGAATGCCCTGCTTGGTAATCGAGTATGAATCGTCTCCGGGGCGAATTTTGCTCGTTTCTAATAACTGATCGATCAGGGAGCCTGACTCGGAGGCGGCGTTTGCCGCCCCCTGGGCTTTTGCTTGTTCTTCGCTCATTAAAATTCTCTCTTTCTGTCTATGTTCAATGAATTACTTTTTGTCCAAACCAAGTTCAGTTAATAACTTGGCGCGGCTGCCCTCATCGGACACGAGAGACTGCAGTTTTTTACGAAAATCCGGAATATTACCCAGGGGGCCTTTTAGCGCCTTGAGCGCTTCACGTAACTCAAGAATACTTTTGAGCTCGGGTACTTTCTCAACAATGGCATCGGGCTCAAAATCAGCAAGTGACTCAAACTTCAGGCTCACCGCCAAATTGTCATCTGAGTCTTCTTTTTCAAGGCGATTGGGTACGCTCAAGTCAAGAGCAAGTTTTTGCGCCTTCAACACATCGGTAAAGTTGTCTTTATCAATATTGATCGGGGCACGGTCTTCGACAGGGCGATCATCTTCACGTTGTGTGTAATCACCCACCACCAACAACTTTAAGGGCAACTCGACTTCAGATTGCGCATCGCCCGTTGCTGGCTTGTACGTAATGTTGATTCTCTCTTTGGGTGCAACTGAACCGGCAGTAGCCATTATTTTTCTCCTTGGACTTGAAAGCGCTCGAGTATCTCGAACAACCAGATCGTACTTATCTGAAATTAAATCAGCTTCGGCAACGGTAACGTAAGATACCGAAAACAAATGTCAAAATGCGAATAATGCTCTCAAATACTGGCGATTTGATTTTTTATTTTGCCGGAATCTTAAGGGTTTCCCCGAGCTTGATCACATCGCTTGTTAAGCCATTTATTTTCATCAGTGCTTTCACCTTCACCTGATATTTGAGCGCTAGCTGAGAGAGCGTATCACCCACCTCGACCACATGGCTGCGCGTCGCAACAGTTTTAGTTGTAACCGGGCGACTAGCAGCTTCTGGCTTTTCTGCTGCGGACGCCACGACTAACTCTGTTGCGGGGGGCGCGCTGCCAGCGCTGGCGGGCGCAGCGCCATCGACGCGCGATGCGACCCGTTGCTCGATGAGTCGTGGAAGATCCATCTGCACAGAGGCAGGCCGCCCGCCCAGCCAACATTGACCTACCCGCTCAGGAATATTCAACTGCCTGCGCGCCGAAGTGCCGGCTGTCACAGTCGGCATCGACACCTCGGCCAAATGACTGTAATCAGTCGCCAGCTTTAACAAGGCCTGTTGTCCCACAAAGTCATAACGCACGTTGATTGAGCGCACATCCTGAGCCTCAAGCTTTTCTTGCAGGGCCGGGAAATCTTCAGGTGTGAAAATGCGCTCGCCATCTTGAAACTCTTCGATGAAGCGCGCCAAACCTAAGGCACCTGGGTAGCGGCGGATCAAAGACAGATTTTCAATTTTTATCTGCAGCGCAACGTCGCCGCAGAGATCAGGCGACCACGTGACGGTATCGTTTGCCTGCACGTTAAAGTTATTCAACACAATTTCTTCATTGGCGCATTGAATCGACAGAATCGCTGCATAAGGTTTGACCGTGGCGCTTGCGTTAACGCCGATGGGCCGCGACGTAATCGCCAACTTGACCGACTTACCTTTGGCGCTTTCTGCGCGCTGATCTTTTACCAATTGCTCTACACGCGCACCGATCGAACGGTTCAAAAACGGCACAAAATCGCTTTGAAACGGAAACTCAAACCTCACCACTTTGTCATACGTCTGAGCTTTGACCGGCACAAACTCTCCGCCTTTCTGTTGAATGAACGGTTTTGCTGGGCCATTCGTAAAGGCCCAGACTGACCCTTGTTGACCAAAGAGTTGCTCGCCAATCTCTTTGGCGCTCACGGCTGTCTGCGTGCGCCAAAGCACGTTTTTTTCCCAGTCCCTCTGCACGCCACACGAGGCTTGTTCGGTCACATACCGTATGAGCAACTGTAAGGGTCCGCCAACAATTGGCCACAACACGGCATCATCTGCGGCTTCAAACCCCGAGCGCTTACGAAACTCAGCAAACGTATCTTGCAGTGCCCGCAAACTTGATGATTTCGTAGCGGGGTCGATTCCAAAGGCGAAAAAATCTGAGGCCATTTGGTAACTTTTACCCTCGCCCTCGATCGCTTCGGCCGCGGCCGTATCAAAATCGTTAATAAATTTACGATACGCATCAATGGTGCCAAGCGCCCGGCTCATTTGATTGGGCACCGGCGACACTGACCCAGTGTGCAAAGAGTCTTGAAGGGCTCGCCCACCAATCGCATTAAAGACCCCCATCACTGTGGTCGCCTGCGCGAGTGGCCCGGTGCTCTGGGCATCACGCCTGAAGACGCTAAAGTCTCGAGCAAACAACAACCAGCCCGGCAACTGCGCCTGAGGCACTGCCTCGAACTCGCTGCTCAGACGGCCGATGAGTGCGTAATAAGGGCTGTTAGCTTTATTCACGCGCCGAACCATCTCGCGCCAGATCGGTTCACTGACGAGCAGTGTGTCGCCCTCTGCGAACGCAGACGCAAAGGTGTGCCACACGTTTATCCTTTCGGCCTGGTACCAAGACTCAAAAGATTTACGTTTAGCGACAAATTCAGGCGAATCTTTGAAAGCAATTGACAGCTCTTGCAAAAACTCTTGAATTCGCAGTTCGCCTGCGCGCGTAAACGCAGGCCGAATTTTTACACCACTTGATCCCAGTGAGCCCGGTAGCCAAAACTCATTGAGCGTCACCGCGGGTATGTTGCCTCGGGTATCGGCCCAAGATAATAACCAGGGCATCTGCCCCGGAGCGAACACCGCTTTCGACAATGTTTCAAAATCCACCTGCGAACCACCTGCGAGCAAGCCACCCTCAGTTTCAGACCAGGCGAAATAAGCGCTCACCATCCGATCGTAGCCAGCCCTGACCTCTGGGGTCAGTACCGAATCAAGTGCCTGCAAGACATCGGCAGGCGCACCAGGCATTTTCAGTAACTGTTCATAGCTGGCTCCACGCAAACTTGCTTGGCTTTTGTTGTAGTTACGCGTTGTAGCAAGGATTGCATCAGCATAGAGCGACGAGTTTTGGTCAACGAGCAGTTTGTTAAAGCGATCGCCATAAGCACTCTGGCGAGACAAAAAAGTCTTGATCGCTGCAACATACGCCCCCTTAAGATCCTTTTCGAGTCCATCCACTTCAGGACTAAACGCAAGCCAGCGAGACTGCCAGTTGTTTTGCTGATCAAGCACAAGGTCAACAATCTGGCGCATCGCAGCCAAACGCTGCCGCGCCTGCGTGACATCCTGCGAGCCATCTCCTAAATTTTTCGGAAAGGCGCGCTCAATTTGTGCCAACGTGTACTTGGTTGACACATAGGACATCAACACGAAACCAAACGCTGCCAGCACGACGGCAAACCAAGCCACCAGTGCAAGGTTACGGGTCACTTGCCGCCAGCGATGAACAATTTGGGTTGCCAAAAACATCCCACGATCTAGCGGCAGAACATTACCGAAAAAATCGTGTAAAAAAACTCCGGTTTCGCGTGGCGCACGAGCGGCCGTTGGTCGCAACAGGTCACGCAACATCCCCGGCACTGCAGCACCAGTGTTGCGGCCGCTACTGAAAAAAATGCCGCGCAATAGCGGTTGTTCTAGATATGGGCTATTACCAAAACTAGCGGATAAAAACTCGTGCAGTCCTGGGCGCAGACGTTCGATTTCGGTAGGAAACGTCAACGTATCGGTCGAAAGTTCGACTCCCTTGACCGCCATGTCCAACCGCAACTGCTTCAAGCGCTCGGTCACCTGCGCAAATGCCACAGCAACAAAATCAGCCTCGGCACCATTCCCTTGTCTGAGCTTTCCAACGTAGCCCATCGCTTGCTCGAGCTCAGGCTCAGGCAAGGTATCGCACCAATGGTTAAAGCCAGGAATCAAATCACACTTCGTGACGAGCACATAGATTGGAAAACGTTTGTCAAACAGACGAATCAACTGATCGATACGCTCACGCAAAGTGCGACCTCGCCGATCAAGCAAGTCACCGTCGTTGCTGAGCAGTCGATCCGCATCAATGACAACGACTAAACCATCAAGCCCGTCTTTGGGACGATACTTTGCCAACAGGCCTAGGATTTTTTCCCACTCAGCCTGGTCAGAGTCGAGCGAGTCTGGTGATACATAGCGACCCGCAGTATCAATCACGATCGCCTTGCTAAAAAACCACCACTCAAAGTTGGCCGTTTGGCTGATCGGATCAGATTGCGAGACATTTTTTACAACAGAGGTCAACCGTGAGCGGGTAATTGCAGTCGTTTTACCCGAGCCCGCCTCACCCACCACCATGTACCAAGGCAGCACGTACAAAGGATTACCAAAGCGTTTGAGACTTGAGTTGCGCAATAACTCGATCGCTTGCTTCCATTTGTCAGACAGATCTAACAGTGGCGTGGCTGCACCAGCGCCCTTACGCGCAGCAAGCTCAGATTGGGCAAGCTTGACGCGCGCGCGCGTCGAAATCCACAACCGGCGTAGCAACTTGAACACCAAGATCGTCGCGATCACCGAGACAAACATGACTAGGGCAGACCAAAGGGGCCACGCCAACACTAGCGTAATGCCCCAACACAGCAAGGCAAGCACTAGCAGCAAGAACAACTTAAAGAGGAAACCGAAGAGTGCTTTCATAGAAAAATCGAACGCCGAAAGGCCCGAATTGAACTGGCGAGTTCTGCATCTAAAGTAAAAGTCAACAAAACTAATAGCGCGACCGGAACCAAGACCACTAAAACTGCGGTCGGACGCAGCCACCTCGGCCAGCGACTCGCGCGACTGAATCTACTTGCGTCTGCGGTTCGGTAGGCCATCGGAAACAGCGGCAAGTCAGCGCCCTCGTTTGACGCACCAATTGCCTCAAGCACCATCCCATATTGATCCAACCGCAGCTGAGAGAGCTCGGCGCTGTCGGCTGCCGAGCCATACCGACCGACAAAACCCATACACAAACACAGCAGATAGATTTCTCGCACGGGCGCCTCGTCAGCAGTCAGTGCTTGCAGTCGCTCAAAAAACTCTCGCCCTGCGACAGAAGTTTTAAAGTATCGACGTTGTAATAAAAAAGGCTGCCAGGCCATCGCGCTCGCCCAAATCTTGCGGCGCGAGATATGCTCGTCTGCCCAAGCGGCGACTGGAAACAATGCTTGATGAAACAGTTGCACCTCTATGCCAGCGTTCAGCGCCTGAGAGCTCGCTTGCTCAATGAGCCGGTCGATACAGGCTGAAACCTCTTGGGGCGCGCCCGCCGTCGCCGTCTCAAAAGAGCGAACGTAGGCCATCAAAGGGATAAAAAAATCTGAAAGTCGCATCGGTGCTTACCCCCGCAACACAACAATCTCAGCACGCAAATCTTCTGGTGCTGTGGGCCAAAACATCGCCAATTCTCCCTCTTTTTCAACCGACTCCCAGGTAGAACTCATTTGCTCGATGCGGTAGTAACGCGTGTTAGGACGCTGCGGCAAGCCTTGAGGCGGGTTCAAGACCTCAATCAGCTCAATGCCCGGCAAGGCGTGATCGATCAAGGCGGGCAGTTCGGACGGTGCAGCCAGACGTGTGGTTGCAAGAAAATCTTGCGATAGCCGGTCGTTGTTCGACCCACTTTTTGTCACCAAATAAAAACGATGACGCTCGCCAAAGAAATCCGCGCGCAAGGCGGCAACCGAAAAAACATCGCGCGGCTCGAAGTAAGCATGAAACTCTGGTCCCACTGAAATCTCGCCCAGCAACTGGCTGATTAATTGCCGGGCGGCCAGAAAACAAGGCCCTAAATTGACGTGATCATAGGGTGGGATCCCCTGATCGTTAGGATTTTGGCGCCCCAACACATCCGTGCGATCAGAAAACGTACTGAGCTCACCGACGCATACGCGCAAAAAGCCGTACACGGTCCAGGGATGAATCTGGCGCGTTTCGGCCAAGTGCACGAGCGATGGCACCAAACGATTCAACGCCTGCACTGCCTGCAACAACATCATAAAATCTGGATCGAGCTCTTGACGCTGCATGTCGCGCGGCAGCTTGTATTCTGCAATTTGACGTAGACGCCCGGCCATGTCATCGCGAATGTCGTTCACCACATCGCTCAGTAACTGTGACCCCGAAAGTGCATAACAGGGCGGCGCACTGCGCGCCACCAAGCGAACCGTATCGATATCGCGCACGAGTTCAGCCACGGGGATCAAATCGTAGTCGTCTAAGGTTTCGAGCTCTGGTTCAAAAAAAACCTTGACGACATGCACCAGCGTGCGCACCTCTGCTGTAGGGCCTTGCGCGTAAAGATCAGGCATAGTCTCGGCCTGACCCAGGCTTGCAAAACGCGTGTTGGCCGCCCCGGCTTCAGCCAGCGAATCAACCACTGTCACGTTTGGCGAAACCTCTGAAAGTTTTTTCAACCCCAGGTAGACCTTGAGCGGAACATCGCTCGTTGTC
>Ga0114958_10002470_pt1 | contig 13822 bp, 10 predicted proteins | sample C_130208_EF_Meta_FD_89577 | JGI IMG/M metagenome (GOLD analysis project Ga0114958, IMG submission 89577) | Freshwater microbial communities from Lake Croche, Canada to study carbon cycling - C_130208_EF_MetaG | ecosystem: Environmental > Aquatic > Freshwater > Lake | place: Lake Croche, Canada... | reverse complement strand
GCAGCCCCTAAGCCAGCCGATAGTGCTGACGCATTAGCGTTAGCCATCTGTCATATCTGGCGCGGTGGCGGGAATACCAAAATTGCAGACGCGCTGGCCAAAGAGAAGAAACGACTAGCGTTACTTAAAAAGACAGGAACGATTCAGATATGATTGCCACGCTTACGGGTGAGATCAAAGCCATCTCGCTAGATCGGGCTGTCGTTGAAGTCGGTGGCGTCGGACTGTCGATTAATTTGACGCAAAATTCGGCGGCGCATTTGAATTTAGGTACCGTTGTTACTTTTCATACCTCGCTAGTTGTTCGTGAAGAGTCATTGACTCTGTATGGCTTCCTCACTTCGGAATCAAAACAACTCTTCGAACAGGTGCAAACGGTTAGTGGTATTGGCCCTAAAGTTGCGTTAGCGATTCTCGGTGCGTTATCCCCAGAAGAACTGGCAGCAGCAATCACTACTGAAAATATTGCCGCAATCGAACGCGTGCCAGGCATTGGGCGGAAAGGCGCCCAGCGGTTAATTCTCGAATTGAAAGGAAAATTATCTGATCTTTCCGATGGTGGTCGCGTTGATAACCACCAACCGGTATGGCGCGAACAGTTAACTAATGCGTTGATTTCATTGGGATTTGCGCCGAAAGATTCCGACCGTGCGATCACTACGGTTGTTAATGCATTACAGAGCGACGGGATTGAACCAGGTGAGCTGGAACTGAGCGAGCTCCTTAAACGCGCACTTCAAAGTGGTGGCCGTAAATGATGGATAACGAAGATCGCTTGATTTCTCCAGTCGCTGGTTTTGATGAATCAACGGCGGAAGGTGCATTGCGTCCGAAAGATCTTCAAGAATTTATTGGCCAAGAACGGGTACGTCAGCAAATTGATGTTCTGTTAACAGCTGCAAAGCATCGTGGCACAAGTGCTGATCACATTTTATTGAGTGGACCACCAGGACTTGGTAAAACAACTCTCGCACTTATTTTGGCAGCTGAAATGCAAGTACCGATTCGAATTACATCTGGTCCTGCCATTACGCATGCAGGCGACTTAGCCTCAATTCTTTCTTCATTAGTCGAAGGCGAAATTCTTTTCATTGATGAAATTCATAGGTTGCCGCGGCCGGCAGAAGAACTTTTATACCTAGCGATGGAAGATTTTCGAGTCGATGTTGTTGTGGGTAAAGGGCCAGGTGCAACTGCGATTCCGTTAGAACTACCAAGATTCACACTGGTAGGTGCCACAACTCGGGCTGGATTATTGCCTAGCCCTTTGCGTGATCGATTCGGGTTCACCGCACAATTGGATTTTTACGCGGAATTAGAATTAGCTCAAGTGATTGCGAGATCTGCTGCACTTCTTGGTTTAGCGATTGAAGCAAAAGCTATAGAACAAATTGCCAGTCGCTCTCGTGGAACCCCGCGTATAGCTAATCGATTACTTCGCAGAGTCCGCGATTACGCCCAAGTTAAGGGTTCAAACAAGCTTTCACTTGAGCACGCAAACGAGGCGCTCGAAATGTACGAGGTAGATGCGGCTGGTTTAGATCGACTCGATCGCTCGGTTCTGACGGCCTTAATTGAACGATTCGGGGGCGGACCAGTAGGTCTTTCTACGTTGGCTATCGCGGTAGGTGAAGAATCCGAGACAGTTGAGTCAGTAGCCGAGCCGTTTTTGGTCCGAAATGGGTTTATGGCACGGACTCCGCGAGGTCGAGTGGCTACCGCTTTGGGTTGGTCGCATCTAGGCAAAGTGGCACCCGCTGGAGTTGCCTCGCATTTCGACACACCGCTTAATGACGCCTAGACTCTCCTCTTATGTCGACACCTACAAAACCTATTAAAAGCTCTGGTCATCCTGTTCGCACGTTGGTGATTCTCACCGGACTTTTCGTCATACTCATTTCGGCCGTTTACTTTCAAGGAGCGACTGCTGTACGCCTAGGTCTAGATCTGCGAGGTGGCACTAGCGTTACTTTGCAACCTCGACTTGGCTCAGGAGAAACCGGCAAGGTAACCACAGAGGCGATTGATCAGGCAGTTTCCATTATTCGTCAACGTGTTAACTCACTTGGTGTAGCCGAGAGTGAAGTTACTTCGCAAGGTTCAGGAACGAACCGTCAGATCGTAATTAGTGTTCCCGGAGATAGCGGACGTAGAGTTGTAGAACTGGTGGGTCAAACTGCTGAGTTACGTTTCCGCCAAGTTCTCGCGCAGAGCGCAGGCACACCCAGCGCCGGAGCAGCAGCCCCAGCAACTCCTGTCCCTGGTGTTACAAAAGAACAAAATGCGAAGTATGCAGCGCTAGATTGCAGCCTCGTTCAGAATCGTCAAGGAACTGGAAGTGATGTCGCGGGTGACATTATTGTTGCGTGTTCTAACGATGGCTTATTCAAATACATTCTTGCTGGCGCAGAAGTTCTTGGTCGTCAAGTATCAAAAGCTGGGTTCGAGTTAGACCCAACAGCGGGCACTTGGTCTGTCTCAGTGACCTTTGATAACGAAGGTGCAAAAGCTTTCGGCGACCAAACTGCTCGTGTCTTTCCGCTCAGCACGCCGTTAAATCAGGTTGCAATCGTTCTTGACGGGTTAGTCGTTTCAGCGCCACGCATTCTCGGTGTCATACGCGGCGGTACTGCCTCAATAACTGGAAATTTTACGCAAGTGCAGGCTCAGGATTTAGCAAACCAACTTAAGTACGGCGCGTTACCACTAGCTTTCGATCGCGGTGAGGTGCAACAAATTTCACCAACTCTCGGAGCAGATCAATTGAATGCTGGCTTGTTAGCAGGTGCCCTTGGTCTTGGCTTAGTTCTGCTTTACTCATTGCTTTATTACCGAGGTTTAGGATTGGTAACGGTCGGGTCATTAGCCGTGGCTGGTGGCTTGATGTATCTGTTGATTTTGCTACTTGGAAAGTCGATTGGATTCACACTAACTTTGGCTGGTATCGCAGGTGTAATCGTCTCGATTGGTATCACAGCAGACTCGTTCATTGTTTACTTCGAACGTATCCGTGATGAAATTCGCGAAGGTCGTTCACTGCGATCCGCCGTGGAAAGTGGCTGGGTACGTGCGCGCCGCACCATTATTGTGGCTGACTCAGTGTCGATTATTGCTGCGGTACTTCTCTATCTCTTAGCAGTTGGTGGGGTCCGCGGATTCGCATTTACTTTAGGCTTAACCACTTTGATCGATTTGTTGGTTATTTTTGCGTTCACCAAACCGGCACTTACCGTCCTTGCGAAGCTGTCGTTTTTCGCCAACGGCCATCCGCTATCAGGTTTGTCAGCTAAGAGTTCTGGCATCGAACGTGAGATTTCAAATGTTCCTACTAATACCGTGGAGGCATAATCATGACTACAGCTACCAGTTTCGGTGCTCGTCTCTATACCGGTGAGAAGTCATTTAATTTCATTGGTAATCGCAAACGTTGGTATTCAATTTCACTGCTACTAGTTGCGCTATCAATCGGGACGTTGCTTACTCAAGGCTTAAAGCTAGGAATCGAGTTTCAAGGTGGCTCTAGCTACACCGTTACCAAAACGACTGGAACGATTGAAGAAGCACGCACCGCAGTTCAATCAGCCGGTGTTACTTCTGAAGTGATCGTGCAAGAAGTTGGAACTGACAAGATTCGTGTACAGACTGGTTCCCTTTCAGTAGCTCAGTCCAATGCGGTTCAAGATTCGCTGGCTACAAAATTTGGGGTGACAGTTGAATCAATTGACACGCAGATAGTTGGACCTTCTTGGGGTAAAGAAATTTCTCGCAAAGCGCTTTACGGACTCTTTGCCTTTTTAATTGCAGTAATGCTTTATTTGGCGATGGCTTTTGAACCAAAGATGGCCATTTCTGCAATCGTTGCAGTAGTGCATGACGTAGTGATTACGGTAGGAATTTATGCGTTGGTTGGGTTCGATGTAACCCCAGCTTCGGTTATCGGGTTCCTAACAATTCTGGGTTACTCGCTTTACGATACAGTCGTTGTTTTCGATAAGATTCGAGAGAATACTCGTTCAATTACGAGCACAGGAAAGAGCACATTTTCGCAAGCCACTAACTTGGCGGTTAATCAGACTTTAGTTCGTTCATTTAATACCTCTCTGATCGCATTGCTACCAGTTGGATCAATTCTCTTCGTTGGAGCGGGTTTGCTAGGCGCCGGTACGCTTAAGGACCTATCACTTGCTTTATTTATTGGGCTAACGATCGGAACCTACTCTTCAATTTTCATTGCGCCTCAGGTTCTATCTGGACTGCGCGAACGTGAGCCAGCCATGATTGCGTTGAGGAGACGTGTGAACGCTCGAGCGACTGCGAATGTTTCTCTCCCAGAAGCCGAACTGGGCAACGTTGAGAATCGTGGACCACGCAATCAGCCGAAACGTAAGGGCAAGAAGAAGTAGCAGCTAGCTTGTTTCAGTAACTGATCACCGTGTTGTTAACTAGAATCCAGCCATGGACACTCTGTTAGCACCGGTGGTTAGTGCTTTAACCGAGCATCACCCGAGCGATAAGTTGGAGCATCTTCAGCGCGCATTTCTAGTTGCTAAGAACGCCCACGCAGGTCAACTGCGCAAATCGGGCGAAGATTACATAACCCATCCGGTCGCAGTTGCAGCGATTCTGGCCGAGTTTGGGCTTAATGAGGCAGTTGTTATTGCGGCGCTGTTGCATGACACAGTTGAAGACACAACTTATTCGCTGCTGCAGTTGCGCAAGGATTTTGGTGACGAGATTGCACTTCTAGTCGATGGCGTTACTAAGTTAGACAAACTCACCTATGGACCAACGGCTGAAGCTGAAACCGTTAGGAAGATGATTGTTGCGATGTCTCGAGATATTCGAGTCTTGCTCATCAAGTTGGCAGATCGTCTTCACAACGCACGGACATGGAAGTACGTATCACCCGAATCGGCGGAACGCAAAGCCCGAGAAACTCTTGATATTTACGCCCCGCTGGCACATAGATTGGGCATGAACGCAATTAAGTGGGAATTGGAAGACCTCAGTTTCGAAATTTTGGAACCCAAAAAATTCTTAGAAATTTCACGATTAGTAGCAGAGCGAAATCCAGCTCGCACAACTTTGACTAATGAGGTTATTGCAGCGGTTAAGTCAGATCTTTTGGCAGATGGCGTCAAATGCACGGTAACAGGGCGACAGAAGCATTTTTATAGTGTCTACCAAAAGATGGTGGTTCGTGGGCGCGATTTCAATGACATCTACGATTTAGTGGGCATTCGAGTTCTGGTTGAGGATGTACGTGACTGTTACGCGGTGCTTGGCGCAATTCACGCTCGTTGGTCACCGATACCAGGTCGCTTTAAAGATTACATTGCAATGCCAAAATTCAACCTTTATCAATCACTACACACAACAGTGATCGGCCCAAGTGGTAAAGCAATTGAGATTCAAATTCGTACCTATGACATGCACTCACGCGCTGAGTTTGGTATCGCTGCGCACTGGAAATATAAGCAGGGAGACGAGGCTAGCTCTTCATCTCCGGAAATGTTGTGGCTGCGCCAATTGCACGAATGGCAGAAGGAGACCGAAGATCCGTCGGAATTCTTAGACTCGTTACGTTTCGATCTGGGTTCGCCGGAAGTTTTCGTATTCACGCCAAAGGGGAGTGTTGTTGCACTTCCAGGGGGATCTACGCCAGTTGATTTTGCCTATTCCGTTCATACCGATGTCGGTAACCGTTGTGCAGGTGCGAAAGTAAATGGCCGCTTGGTGCCACTTGAATCAAAGTTAAATAATGGCGACGTCGTTGAGGTAGTACTCAATAAAGGTGAACATGCTGCACCAAGTCGCGATTGGTTGAATTTCGTTAAGAGCCCTCGAGCTCGTTCCAAGATTAAGGCGTGGTTTAGCAAAGAACGTCGCGAGGAAGCGATTGAAGCGGGCCGCGAATCTATTGCTCGGCAGATGCGAAAAGCTGGTTTACCGTTGCAGAAAATCTTCGCTGGGCATGCGTTGTTAGAGCTTTCGCACGAACTTCATTATCCAGATATCTCGGCGTTGTACAGCGCAGTTGGTGATGGACATGTTTCATCAGCATCCATTATTGAAAAACTAATCGCTTCAATGGGAAATGAAGATTCGCACCCAGAAGCTACCGTTCCGACATTTCCAGCCGGTGTTCAAACTGCTAGACGATCTAGCAGCTCGATCGAAGTTGCTGGTATCGGTGATGTCTATGTGAAATTAGCCCGTTGCTGCACGCCAGTTCCAGGCGATGACATCATGGGGTTCATCACGAAAGGAAATGGCGTCTCTGTACATCGTGGTGATTGCATAAATGCTGGCGACTTAAAAAATAACCAAAGCGAGCGTGTCGTGGCAGTGAAATGGTTAGCCGGTGCGGCCAGCGTTTTCTTAGTTAATATCCAAGTGGAGGCACTTGATCGCGCCAGGTTGCTGGCGGATGTGACTCGCACCTTATCTGAGCAGCAGGTAAATATTCTGAGCGCTTCAGTAACGACTTCGAAAGATCGCACTGCCATTTCAAGATTTACTTTCGAGATGGCTGATGCAACGCATCTCGACGCAGTCTTAGGTGCGGTTAGAAATATTGAAGGCGTTTACGATGTTTATCGCACCTTCAATAATTGATTAACTGAATTCAGCTAAATTCTTCTCAGCTTCAGCGAGCCAAACTTTACGAGCAACTGCTGAGTCAGCGGCTTCTTGTGCCTTCTTCGCGTTTCCAGCAGCGGTCGCTTTAGCGGCAGCTTTCTCGTAGTTCTCAATAGCCTCTGAAAGTTGGCGAACTACATCGGCAGCACGTGCCTTCGCAGCTGGGTCTGACTTACGCCAAATAGTTGCTTCCGCTTCCTTATAGGCAGCTTCAACAACTTCTAAGCGGGCATCAAGAGCAGCACGCTTATCACGAGCAGTCATACCGATCTTGCTCCACTGGTTTTGTAGCTCGCGGAGAGCCTTCTTCTGCTCTGCTAAGTCATTAATTGGAAGAAGTTTTTCGATCTCAGTGATCAGCGCATTTCGCTTCTCTAGGTTTGCACCCATGGTGATTTCGCGCTTTTCCAGATCAGCATTTTTTGCGGCAAAGAATGTGTCTTGTGAAGCTTTAAAGCGTGCCCAAAGTTTGGTGTCATCGCTCATCTTTCCGCGACCGGCTGCTTTCCAGGCATCCATCAGAGTCTTGAATCGACGAGCAGTCGCAACCCAGTCAGTTGAAGTCGCAAGTGCTTCAGCCTCGGTCACCAATTTCTTCTTGGCTTCAGAAACCACTGCAGTTACTTCCTCAAGGGATGCGAAGTGAGTGCGGCGACGTTTATCAAATTTATTGCGAGATGAAGAGAATCGCTTCCACAAATCGGTGTCGGTCTTTTTATCTAGACGAGGCGCAGACTTCCACTCATCGAGCAGTGCTTTTAAGCGATCGCCAGTTACTTTCCAGCTAGTTGAATCGCTTAGTGTCTCAGCCTCAGTAACAATCTTTTCTTTTTCAATTAATACTTGAGCTAGACGCTCAGCCTTAACAATCTCTTCGGCTGCCTTCTTAGCTTCATAAGCACCGCGATGATCTTCAATAAGTGGTGACAGTTGCTCAACGGCAACCGCTAAAGCGGCCAGATCGCCAACGCCATTTAACTCGCGAACTTGCTCACGTAATTTAACTACGGCAGTTGTTGCATCGCCGGGAACCATGGCGCCAGATTTAATTCGCGCAGAAAGAAGCGCAACTTCAGATGCAATCGCTTCAAATTTACGGACGAAGTAAGCAAGGGCCTCTTCATTACTTTTTCCGGGATAGGAACCAACCGGCTTATCGCCTTCGGGGGTAATCACATAGACAGTGCCATCTTCGCCAACGCGACCGAATCGAGCCGGATCCCCAATTAGCGCTGATGCCGCAGAAACAACTGCGGGGGATTGGGTGGGAGTTATTGGATTCTCGGTCATGGTGGATCCTTTCAGCGCGGTAGCTTCTGAGAAATTCTCAACTGAGCCTTCGCTATTGGGTTGATTGATAGATGGGGAATCATTTGGGTGACGATGTACAAAAATGATCGAAATCATTGCCGCACTACGTCGTTGGTTGGAAAGGTAAAGGTACCCTGTCCGCCTAGGGTATTTCCAATGGGTCTATTCAAGACTGCGGAATTGAGCGTGGAAGGGTGGAGTTGCGATGCTAGTTGCCGGCTTTGCTGCCCAGATGTACGCGACCAACTGTTGGGTGCTGGCGACGGGCGAAGGCTCTGAATGCATCGTAATTGATCCAGGAATGCCCGATGTTTCGATGGAGCTAGCCGATCTACTTGCAAAGCATCGGTTGAAACCAGTTGCAACCTTGCTAACTCACGGACACTTGGACCACACTTTTTCAGTAGTGCCTATCTGCGACGGTTACGGAATCCCGGCTTACATTCATAGTGAAGATCGCAATCTATTACTTAATCCAGCTGCAGCTGTGAGCCCAGAGTTCGGCGCAACTTTGGCAAGTATGACTTTTAGCGAACCGAAAGAAGTAAGAGAGTTAAAAAGTGGTGCGGAATTTGAGTTAGTTGGATTGAAAATCAAGGCAATTCATAGCCCAGGTCATACTCGCGGTTCACTAATGTTTTTAGTTGGTGAGGAAACTCTGGTTAGCGGTGATGTTCTCTTTGCTGGCTCTATTGGCCGAACTGATTTACCAACAGGTTCGAGTTCGGATATGCAGAAGACTCTTATCAAAAAAGTATTACCGCTAAATGATGAAATAAGAGTTCTCCCGGGACATCATCAAGAAACTAAGATTGGCTACGAACGTAAGAACAATCCTTATTTAATTGAAGCTGCGAGAGTGAGTAGATCATGAAGTTTCAAGCACCTAAAGGCGTTAGCGAATATGTGCCACCGCGCAGTAACGCTTTCGCATGGGTTCGTTCAACGCTAGAGAGCACTATTAGTTCAGCGGGTTACCAACTGCTAGAGCTGCCAATATTCGAAGATTCTGATTTGTTTACTCGTATCGGCGCTTCAACTGATGTGGTTTCCAAAGAGATGTACACCTTTGAAGATCGTGGTGGTCGGTCAATAACCCTTCGGCCAGAAGGAACAGTTGGTGCGTTGCGCGCCGTAAATGAACACGGGTTAGATCGTGGATCGCTGCCGGCCAAAGTTTATTATTGCGGTCCATTCTTTCGGGCCGAACGCCCGCAGAAAGGTCGATACCGTCAATTTTATTCAATCGGTATTGAAGCAATCGGAACTCACGATGCCGCGCTAGATGCTGAAGTAATTTCGATTGCAGATGCTGGCTTTAAAAAGTTAGGTCTGACTCAATATCGCTTAGAGATCACTTCATTGGGCGATGGCGAATCACGTGCTGCACATCGGGTAGATCTCGTGAAATTTATTGCTGGCCTTGAGCTCGATGAAGAAACTAAAGAACGTGCAAAGTTGAATCCATTGCGGTTATTCGATGATAAGCGCGATGAAGTTCGCGAACTAATGGCAAAAGCCCCAATTTTGTTGGATTACTTATCGCCCGAATCAAAGGCGAATTTTTCCGAAGTGCAAGAACATCTAACTGCGATGGGTATCGCTTTTGCGATTAATCCCCGCATGGTCCGCGGTCTCGACTATTACACCGGCACCACATTTGAGTTCGTGCACGATTTACTAGGTGCGCAGTCTGGTATTGGTGGTGGTGGCCGATACGACGGTTTAATGGGTGAAATTGGTGGCCAGGATATAACTGGAATTGGCTTTGGCATTGGACTCGATCGCGCACTTCTGGCCGTTGAAGCCGAAGCCGTAGCTATTCCAGAGACTTTTGTTAGTGACATATTTATTATTCCAATGGGGCAATCAGCAAAATCAGCGGCCCTCAAGTGCGCAGCCGAACTTCGCGCGGGTGGCTTTAAAGTTGAATTAGCGTTTGGCGATCGCGCCTTGAAAACAGCCATGAAGATTGCCGATAAGAGTGGTGCTCGTTATTCATTAGTAATCGGTGATGAAGAAATGGCTAGCGGGGTAGTTGAAGTCAAAGAGATGAGCAGCGGTACTGCCAACTCGGTTAGACTTGACTCCTTAGCCAGCGCCCTGAAATAAGCGTTGGACCACGAACTTCGAATTTATGAACTAACGGAAAGCTAGGTAGCTAAATTGATCCGTACACACGGGGCAGGCACAATCCGCAAGAGCCAAGTTGGACAGACCATCACATTGGCTGGTTGGGCTGCGCGTCGTCGTGACCATGGCGGAGTGGCTTTTATTGATTTCCGCGATGCCACTGGTTGGGTTCAAGTCGTAATCCGCGACGAAGCAATCGCAAACATGTTGCGCGCTGAATGGTGCTTAAAGATTACTGGCGTTGTATCGCAACGCCCTGCTGGTAACGAGAATACAAATGTGGCAACTGGCGAAATCGAAATTATGGCCGATGAAGTCATCGTGCTTAGCGAAGCCGCTGCCTTACCTTTCCCAGTTGATAGCGGCGATGAAGCCAATATTTCGGAAGAAGTTCGGTTGAAGTATCGGTACTTAGATCTGCGCCGCGAAAAACCAGCTGCAAACTTACGTATGCGGTCAAAAGTTACCGCGGCGATACGTCGAGTTATGGATTCTGAAGAATTTCTTGATATCGAAACACCTTACCTAACTCGATCAACGCCCGAAGGTGCACGTGACTTTCTAGTTCCAGTTCGCTTGCAACCAGGTTCTTGGTATGCCTTGCCACAGTCACCTCAGCTTTTCAAACAACTTTTAATGGTGGCCGGTATGGAGAAGTACTACCAGATTGCTCGCTGTTTCCGCGACGAAGATTTCCGTGCTGATCGACAACCAGAATTTACCCAGCTCGACATCGAAATGTCATTTATCGATCAAGAAGATATTTTGGCTATCGCCGAGAAAATTGTTTCAACAGTTTGGCGCGAAACTGTTAACTACGAAATCCCATTGCCACTAAAGCGAATGACTTATGCCGATGCGATGGCAGATTACGGTTCAGATAAACCAGATCTTCGGTTTGGCCAGAAGCTAGTTGAGTTAACAAACTTCTTTAGTGAAACTGCGTTCCGGGTATTCCAAGCACCTTATGTTGGCGCGGTTGTAATGCCAGGGGGAGCAGATTCACCTCGTCGCGAGTTAGATGCATGGCAAGACTGGGCTAAAGCACGGGGCGCAAAAGGACTTGCTTACATTTTGGTTAATGCAGATGGCACCTTAGGTGGGCCAGTCGCTAAGAATCTTTCTGAGAAAGAGCTAGCTGGAATAGTAACTGCAGCAGGTGCTGCAAATGGCGATGCAATTTTCTTTGCTGCCGGTGAACGCGCAGCTTCGCAGAATTTATTGGGCGCAGTGCGAAATGAAATTGGAAAGCGTTGTAATTTGATTAATGAAGGCGCTTGGGAATTTCTCTGGGTAGTTGATGCACCAATGTTCGAACCTACAGATGGTGGCGGCTGGACTGCGGTTCACCACCCATTTACTGGCCCAAAGCCCGAGTTCGCGGCAACGTTTAAGGCTGATCCAGCATCAGCTCTCGCCTATGCCTATGACATCGTCCTAAACGGTACTGAATTAGGTGGCGGATCAATTCGTATTCATGATCGCAATATGCAAAAGCAGGTTTTTGAAGTTATCGGATTAACCGATGAAGAAGCCAACAGCAAGTTCGGCTTTCTACTAGATGCCTTTAATTACGGACCACCACCTCACGGTGGAATCGCACTTGGCCTGGATCGAGTATGTGCACTTCTAAGCGGGTCAGAATCTATTCGCGAAGTGATCGCTTTTCCAAAGACCGCATCTGGTGGTGACCCACTAACTGGTGCGCCAACTCCAATTACACCTGCTCAACGCAAAGAAGCTGCAATTGATTGGGTTCCAGAAGTGGCTGAAAAGAAGTAGTTCTATGCCTAAGCGGTAGGATTTAGTTAATAATTAAGAAGGGGTCAGTATGAGCGCAGGCGGGATTGCCTTAATCATTTGTGCGGTGTCGCTTTTCGCGATTGCCGTGGCAGTTGCTTACGCCGTGATTCGATTTGGTCGCTTAATTGATGAGGCGAAAGTTTCCCTTAAATCACTTACCGACGAGACGGTCCCTCTGCTAGATGGCGTAACTCAGACCGTAACTTTGGTTAACGGTCCGCTGGAAAGTTTCAATAAAATCACAAAAAACGTTGAAAACATTTCTACTAAGGCAGCCGAGGCCACTTCAAGTTTCGTCGATAAAGGTGGGCCGGCCCTAAAGATCGCTGGCGCGTTAATGAGCGCTGCAGGCGCGTCAAAGAAGCGTAAAGCTAAAAAGACAAAGGCAGAGTGATCAGTACTAGTGGAATCTGCCGAGATACGTTCACGCTGGCTGCGCTTTTTCGAATCTGAGAACTCTCAAGGTTTAACGCACACCGTAGTTCCATCTGCATCCTTGATTGCTGATGATCCAAATCTACTCTTGGTAAATGCCGGGATGGTGCCGTTCAAACCATTTTTCTTAGGCGAAGTTACTCCGCCATATGCGCGGGCGACATCAGTACAAAAATGTGTTCGTACTTTAGATATTGACGAAGTTGGTAAAACAACTCGTCACGCCTCTTTCTTTCAGATGTGTGGCAATTTCTCTTTTGGCGACTACTTCAAAGAGGGCGCGATTGCACTTGCTTGGGAGTTATTAACTAAGCCAATCGCTCAAGGTGGTTATGGTTTTCCCGAAGATAAATTATGGGTAACCGTTTTCCAAACTGATGATGAGGCTGCCGATATTTGGCATCACAAGATAGGTGTTCCAAAGGAAAGAATTCAGCGACGTGGAATGGCCGATAACTTTTGGTCGATGGGTGTTCCCGGCCCATGTGGCCCATGTTCTGAAATTTATTACGATCGTGGTCCGGCCTATGGTGCCGAGGGTGGCCCGATAGCTGATGAAAATCGCTACTTGGAAATTTGGAACTTGGTGTTCATGCAAAACGAGCGCGGAGCTGGCACCAGCAAAGATGATTATCCAATTTTGGGTGAGCTGCCAGCAAAAAGTATTGATACCGGCTTAGGTCTAGAACGCACAGCTGCTCTTCTGCAAGGTGTCGAAAATATTTACGAAATTGATACCACGATGCAGATTTTGAACATGGCTAGTTCCTTGACCGGCATTAAGTACGGCAGTTCTGAGAAGTCCGATGTTTCCTTACGAGTAATCGCAGATCACGCCCGAACTTCAGCAATGCTTATTGGCGATGGTGTAACTCCTGGAAATGAAGGTCGTGGCTACGTACTACGTCGAATGATGCGTCGCACCATTCGTAACATGCGATTACTTGGCTCACACGATCCGATTATTTCCGAGTTAACTAGAGCAGCGATAGGTGCCATGGGTCCCCAGTATCCAGAACTAGTTGCAGCTCAAGATCGCATTTTGGCAGTTTCAGTTGCCGAAGAAGAGAGTTTCTTGCAAACGCTCAAGAGCGGAACTCAGATTTTTGATCTCGCTGCAACGGCGCTTAAAGCCAAGAAAGTTTCCACTTTAGGTGGCGAAGAAGTATTTAAATTGCACGATACCTACGGCTTCCCATATGACTTAACGCTTGAAATGGCGCAAGAAGTCGGACTGCAAATCGACACTGATGGTTTCCAGCGTTTAATGAAAGAGCAGAAAGATCGCGCTAAGGCTGATGCTCGCGCAAAGAAATCGGGCCACACCGATTTGTCACAGTACAAGCAGATTGCCGATGGATCTGGCCTATCAACTTTCCTTGGCTACACGCATATTGAAGCCGAAAGCAAGATCAATGGTTTATTGGTTGATGGGGTAATTTCACAAAGTGCAAAAAGTGGCGATGAAGTTGAAGTAATTCTTGATCGCACGCCGTTC
>Ga0114958_10002469_pt1 | contig 13824 bp, 8 predicted proteins | sample C_130208_EF_Meta_FD_89577 | JGI IMG/M metagenome (GOLD analysis project Ga0114958, IMG submission 89577) | Freshwater microbial communities from Lake Croche, Canada to study carbon cycling - C_130208_EF_MetaG | ecosystem: Environmental > Aquatic > Freshwater > Lake | place: Lake Croche, Canada... | reverse complement strand
TTGTATTTTGTCGTTCAATGGGGTCCTTATCGATAACGGTTGTATTGGATTCATCTGTAGAACACGGGTGCGAAAAATTCGAAGCTTTTAGTGGCATAGACGTAACTTTGTCATTTTTTGTAACTAAACGTAAGTATGTTATGAACCCTCTGATATTATTTACAGTAATTAGGTTCTTTCTTGTTTCTTCTGCGTCCCCTTTGAAAACATTATTTTGATTTTGAAAAACTAAAGAACAAAACACTTTTGCAGTATCAACACTAAATACTCTAGGGCATCCGAGACTAAAACAGCCGATATTTTCATTTAAATCCGGGTACATTATTCTATGGTTTGGTTTATTTGTAATGTGCAAAACCCAAGCGAGTGAAAATAATGTACATAATCCTCCTCCGAGTGAATGCCCTGTTGTTAGGACAAATTTATCTCCCTTGTAGCCAGCGTTACTTAATTTTGTAGCCATATCTTGAACAGCATCTACAATAATATGTATCATTTCCAACAAAATTTTATATATTCCTATGAGGTTAGACTCAAGGAAAAACTTATCTTTACCAACATTAATATCATTTACGTGTAAAGGAAACGCGGTAGATGGTCTGAACCAAGAGCTAGCCGATTGTAAGTCTTTTGTACCAGTAAATAAAACCCATATAATATTAGGACATCTTATATCTGCCATAACGTAAACGGTTTCGTAGTTGGTGGTTGAGATAGCGGTAACAAAGAGATTCTCATCTGGTTCAATTTTAAAAGAATAATCGCAGTTCGGATCGGATTCGGACTTTTTTTCTTCGCCATTTAACACATTTATCTTTTTTATTAAGGGTAAAATTTCAATTGTTTGTTTCGAGAAACCACCATTGTCTTCAAGTGTGATTTTATTAAGACCAAATGGTTTTTCTTTTTGTAGTTCCGGTCCAAACAAAAGTTCGTCGTTTAAGATGGCATTAATTCCATTCTCAACAATACCTTTGTTGAGTAGGGTCAAAAATAAAGTAGGAATAATATTGTTATCGCCAAACACTTTACAAATGTGTTCTAAAAATGCGTTTATTCTAAAATATGCCGCTCTAGATAAAATGGCAGATAAGAAACAAATGGTGCTAACAGTTCCGTAATTATCGGTGTAATCGGTACCTATTGCTTTTTTTGCTTCATTTGATGCAGAATCAATCAAAGCAACGGCACTCTTTTTACTAGAACTCTTTAGATCATTAACTTTATCACTTACAAATTCACCCATTTCATTAATTTTAGACTGAAAGGCACCCATTTATTTTACTTATAATAACAAAAGAAGATTAAAATTATATTGTTCTTACATTAAAAAAAAATATTCTACAACTCTTGTAATATTGTTCCGCCAGAAGTTTTTACGCGTTTATGTTGAGTTTGTGATTTGTGAAATTGGTCGTGACACTTTTCACACAATGTCATTAAATTGGCGGCAGTATTTTTATGAAAAAACGAACTCTCCGTTTTAATAAAACCGGCGGAATCCGCATTCTTCTGGTGTTGTAAGTGATGCACTTCTGTGCCAGCGTTTTCATTACATTTTTCGCAAAGGTTCATTACCTTTTGACTGTTAAAATGGGATGTCTTGAGAGAAAGAATTCCTCGTTGTTCTGGATAGTATTTCATGCGAATGGCGAAAGCAGCCTCTAGAAAATCCCTTGGTAATTTCAATGATTTACAAACTTCGAGTCCGTAAAGGCTGGTACCCGACCCATCTTTTATTTTTCTGTCGTATACAAGTAAATCTAATTCCTTATCATATTGAACAGTAAGATGTTTCAGAACCACCGAAGACAGTCCCGTAATTTCTTCGTAGTGAACTATTTCGTGTAAGTGAGTAGCGAATATAAAACTACTTTTAACACGGTGCAGCTTTTGAATTCCTGCGACAAAAATACTTACGGCTGAAATACTTTCAGTACCAGAGCACAATTCATCCCCCAAGACCAGACTATTTTCATTGGATAGTCTTAAGATAGTTCTTAATTCTGACATTTCTACAGCAAAGGTAGAGAGACCTTTGAATAAATTATCGTTTCCAATAATTCGAGTAAATAGGTATTTGTAAGGCGAATACATAAAATGTTCGCACGGAACAAACATGCCAGACTGAGCCATAATAATGGCAATTCCAATGGAACGAATTAAACTTGTTTTCCCCACTGCGTTAGTGCCGTATAATAAAATACCATCGATGCCATCGTTACCAAGAGTCACATCATTCGCGACATATAATTCATCTGATTGAAGATGTTCAATAAGGCAGTGTCGGATGTTTTTTGCTTTAAAAAAGGATTTGTCTGCACCCACCACATTTGGTTTACAGTAATGATATTTCTCCGCAATAAAAGCTTTTGTTGTAACAATATCCAATAATGTTATAAAATGTATTAGAAGGTCCAAATCTGATTGATGCGTTGTATTAAACTGCTCGACAAACGCCGAATAAACGCGATTCATAATACTTTTTAACTGATGTTTCGCGGTACTAATTCGTTTACAAAGCTGTGAAATTTGTTCGTTTGTTATATAGTTTTCAGTGGAATTTTGTTTGTGAAATTCCACGTCTTTATTTGAGATTTTAAAGTCAAAACACTTTGTTTCGGATTCAGGTAAGGAAGACACATATTGAAGGGTAACAAATGTTTTTGAGGAAGAGAGAATACTTTCCAATAGTTTACATCGGCGAACAGTACAAAGCAGACTAAAAGAGTTTTTCTCGGTTTCGTATATTTTAACGAATTTACGGTCGTTGTTCTGAGCCTTCTTATCTTTTCTCTCCTTACTTTCAATTAAAGAGTGTAAATATTCACGAATTGCTTCCAATTTATTTTCACAATCAATTAAATCGGTTGTATTCGAGTCAAGTTCTTCATGAAAATGAAATTGAAAAAAATTAATTTCAAAATCACTTGCAGTGTCAATGTCATTTGCTTTATTTACGTTGAGATGGCTATCTATAAATAGTGACATGACGTCGCAAATAGAACTAATTTTTGAGAAATTTGGATTCTTTTCCAGAAAGTAATTCCACCATATTGGGTCCGAGGAGACAATTTGAAATAAATCTTTCGCTACATTAGTGCTAATTAACAAAGAACAAAATGACCGCGGAGTCATTTTTTTCATAAACATATGTCTGCCCCATTTCGTCATGTCTTTAATAACCTGTAAACTCTGTCGCACCGCCGCAACTTGTTTAAAATGTTGTATTACGTGTTCGGTAATATCATATTCTCTCTGAAGGTAATCAATTTTAGTTGTGGGATTTAAAAAGTTTTGTAAAAACTTGCGTTTTCCCATGGGAGTCACGCAATCATTAAGCAAAGAAGAAACGGATGAAAGTTTTCCAGTGTGATTTGAGTCATCGATAACGTTTAACTGTTTTAACGAATGATTGGCTAGTACTAGTTTGTCTGAATAGTCCTCAAAACGAGGTTCTTTTATTTTGTAAACAAGATGTGGATTGTGCTGATAAACAAAGTCGAGTAAATAACAAAAGGCTTGACAAGCAATATTGTTTTCATAAAAATTCATCATGAACGTATTAGCACAATCGATTTTGTAAAACTTGTTTAAAATCTCTGTTTGATAAGTTTGTTTTTCGCAATTTTTTATACAAACCGAGTGTATATTTTTTTCCTCGGAATGAATCCGGTGAATTAAAGAACACTTAATGTCTGCGTAACTGACCACATCATCCGTCTCCGAAACAGATAAGTTTGAAATAATAATGGCTTCGCTAGGGTTGTATATCGAGATAAGTTTTTCAAGTTCATCAAAAGTAGTTGGGTTATTTACGTAAAGTTCCCTAAACTGTGATATGCTGGTTTCGCCTGTGAATACGTCTAAGTTGGCTATACCTACTACCACATATTTTCCTTTTACAAAAACTTTACTTTCATAAAGATATAACCAAACACAGGTGATGTTGTTGGATAAATTTGCAGTGTCTGCGGGAAAGTAGGTTCCTGGTGAAATCACCATGGTTCGTGCTCTAATTTTGGTAGCGTCTTGCTCGTAAACAACGCATGTGAATTGAGCCTCTTGTAGTTTTCTAGTATATTTTTCAATGAGGTTTGTATTGAACCCATTCATGACTACTTTTCCTTTATCGCTGGTCATACCAGCTCTCTCACCTATATTTAAGTCACAAATACGACAAAGGTCTCCAATTTTGCTGCCGCTTATTTCATTGGTAATGGGGTTTTTAATCCCATAAATTTCAAACCAAGAGCCCACGTTCATAAGTAATATAGTTTTCGGTCCATATTCTTCCATGTATTGGGCGGTCAATTTAAAATATTCTTGGGTTAAAGACATATTTGGTTCTCTCTCGTGACTTTGAAGAATAATGATTTTTTTTAAAGTTTATTTAATGTTGCTTATTTTTTATATCCACGATAACAAAGTCTGTTTCTTTTTTTCCTATAATATCAGTTAAAATATAATTTTTTATTGTGCTAAATAATTCTCTTGGAATAATTCCTAATGTGTAATAAAAAAACTTTACAATGATTAATAGCCAAGTAGCGTAAAATGGTAAAACCTTTTTGCTATTGTATTCTGCGAGTACGGTTTCTTTGTACTTCTCATCAAAAATAGAGAATTCTGCACGAAAGTTGTGGTTTTTATCTTTTATTTGTAACTTGTATCCTGTCATGACCTTGTGAGTTGAATTAATTCTCCAAACAAATTTTTTGAATTTTTCTCTCTTAAGTTGTAGAAAGTTTTGCATTTTATGGATAGTGCTATCAACGTTTTCGCTAAAAATAGCTACGTCAATATCGGAGCATTCAAAATAGTCATCCCTTTGAACACTGCCAAAATAGTACAACTTCGTGTCGAGATAGTTTTTCAGCCGTTGAAAAAACAACGTTGCGTAAGGGGATAATGGTTGTTCCGTAGTTTCCATTTTGAATTTTCAGTTAATATACTACACTGGGATAATTAAAAATGAACGTCCGATTCTCCTTTAACAAAATTGTGCAATAAAATATCTTTATTTGTGTTTGTAATTTCTCCAGCCAGTACCGCAGACTCGTAAATTTGTCTAATAATGTCAGAGGGAGCACTGCTGCCAATTTTTATAAGATTTTGTTTTTTTAAGTAGACATTTATTTCATTTATTGGAACTGTTTTTAACGCACGATGGGCAATTAACACGTTTTTTCTTGTGTTTCTGTCTTTTAATAATACGGATACGGATCTTTTTAGTTTTGATTTACCTAAGGTATATTTTCGCCGAATTGTTCTTTTGAGTAATTTTTTATTTTCGTTTATTTTTTTACCTCCCACAACGGGTACCAAAGAATCAGTTTGTGTGTTAACCCTTGAACTTGCTGAAGTGTCAAAAGTCGGTGAAAATGCTTGCGTAGGAAGGGGGGCAGTGGTAGGTATGATCACCGACTCGGTTGGTGGTTTTGGTTGTTGTATTTTTGTTTCAAGGGAGTTTAACTTTAATTGTAAGTCCTTTAGTTTTTGAGCACGCGATGTCGTTTCAGGATTATTGTCTTCGGTACTTTCGATATTCTTTTGTGTTTTGTTTCTCCATTGACGGTAAGTTGGCTTCTGGCCATTTTTTAATATACCATATGGTACTTCCTCTGCTGTAATGTTTTTTCCGGTGTTCAAATTATCAGAAATTATGGGAGATATATCCAAAGTTGGTACCGTAACCGTTTGGCGAGTGTCTTTCAGATCGTCCGGTAGTTCTAAGTGTACTTCTGGATAATGTGGTGTATAGTGTTTCACAGATTTGTTATGAATTTTGGCTGTTTGTTTTTTCTTTTTTGCGAGTTCTTCTAAAAGCTGAAATGAGCTATTGAATTCATCATCCACATTCTTGTTTTCGGCTAAAGATGGAGTATTTGCGGACGAATTAACGTTTACGCCGCCACCTAATGGGGTTAATTCTTTTTTCTTGTGTTCTTTTATTCTTTTCAATAACTTATTTCTAAGAATATTAGGGGATAAGACAGGAGCCATCTTGGGTGCTCTATTTTTCTTGGTTTTTGATGACCCTCCCGCACTCAAGAATGCTGGGTTAAATTCAATTTTTTTTGTTGTTTGCATAGTTATTAATTTAATTAATAAATCTTTTTTATATTATGTAAATTGAACAAAAAAAACAAATAATTACTCAATGCAAAAATAAATAACAATAATTTCATTATTTTAATAAAAATCATAATTTGGAGAATATATGTCCGACAAAATGATCGTTGATGAGGAGGAGGATGACAAAAAGGATGACGCGGATTCACCTTTTAGTTTAGAGAATGATTTGTACATTGAAACTCCGTTTCACATTGTAGAATCTTATTTCAAAGGGCACCATTTGGATAGGTTAGTTAGGCATCAGTTGGAGTCTTTCAATAATTTTGTAGATTATCAGATAGTCAAGACGATTGAAATGTTTAATCCGTATCGAATTGTATCCGAACATGATTATGTTCCTAATGTAGGAAAATACTCGTTAGAAATCTTTATTACTTTTTCGGATTTTGGAATTTATCGACCTCAAATTCATGAAAATAATGGGGCAATAAAGTTAATGTTTCCGCACGAGGCTCGGTTAAGAAATTTTACTTATGCCGCCGCAATGACCGTGGATCTAAAGATTAAGTACGTCATTCGTTCTGGGGCGGAGTTGGAAAATACGCAAACCGTATATAAAACGTTAAATAAAATTCAGATTGGTAAATTGCCAATCATGCTAAAGTCTAACATTTGCGTCTTGAGTCAATACACCCATGTGGAAAATACACAAACGGGTGAATGCAAATATGATACGGGCGGTTATTTTATTATTAATGGATCTGAGAAAACAGTTCTTGGACAAGAGAGAGCGGCGGAAAACAAGGTTCAATGTTTTAACGTTTCCAAGAATAACACCAAGTTTAGCTGGATTGCGGAGATCAAGTCCGTACCAGATTATAAATGTATTTCCCCGAAACAGATTAATGTCATGCTTAGTTCTAAAAACACCGGATTTGGATTTCCAATTTATATTCAGCTACCTCGAACAAAGCAACCGATCCCGATATTTATTGTTTTTCGAGCACTTGGCATTGAGTCAGATAAAGAAATATGTGAACGCATTTTATTACATTTTAGAACGGAAGAAGACAAGGCGAGCGACGACGGCGACGGCAAAAACGACCTGTTACAGTTATTACAGGCGTCCGTCATTGAAGCGAATAAATACATGTCACAAGATGATTGTATTAAATATATTACTTCTTTTGTCATGTATACACCCATTAACATGGATAAGGATACTGGAGTAAGGAAAAAATTAGAGTTTACGATGGACATTTTGAACAATGATCTTTTTCCTCACTGTAATAGCCAAAGTCAAAGAATCTACTTTTTAGGTTACATGACTCATAGGTTACTTTTAGCATCCATGGGTCTCATTGGGCAAGATGATCGCGATTCTTATGCGAACAAGCGTATCGATTTAACCGGACCTTTATTGAACAATTTATTTCGAAATTATTTCAATAAGTTAGTTAAAGATATGGAGAAACAAGTAATTAAAGAAATTAATAATGGTTCATGGAAGTCTACGGATGACTACGATGACATTATTAATTTAACAAATATTTACAAAATTATCAAGTCTTCGACTATTGAGAACGGGTTAAAGCGTGCTCTAGCAACTGGCGACTTTGGTATAAAACACAGTAATACGAATAAGGTCGGAGTGGCTCAAGTATTGAATCGATTGACTTACGTCTCAAGTTTAAGTCATGCTAGACGTATCTCAACCCCCATTGACAAAAGTGGTAAACTAATTCCTCCTCGTAAATTGCACAATACTTCTTGGGGGAATTTATGTCCCGCGGAGACGCCCGAAGGGGGGTCGGTTGGGATTGTGAAAAATTTGAGTTACATGACTCACATTACAATTCATTCGGACTCGGCTACTTTATATGATAATATAATACCTCAAATTACTTCGATTGATTTGCCGGGTATAACTTCTTCTTTTTTGTTTGATAAGGTAAAAGTTTTTATTAATGGTGCTTGGGTGGGTATTTCTGAGGAACCATACGAGTTATTTCTTCGCTTAAAAGAACAAAAATACAAAGGAATTATTAATATTTACACTTCGATCGTATTTGACTACAAGATGAAGGAAATAAGGGTCTGTAATGATGGGGGACGGTTGTCAAGACCCGTTTTGCGGGTAAAGGATAAAAATATATTGATTACCAAGTCCATTATTAGTCAATTACAAAGAGGAGAAATTAGCTGGGAAGATTTGCTTTCAAGTTGTGTATTAAATGACTCTATTATTGAGTACATTGATCCTGCCGAACAGAACGCTTCAATGATTGCGACCAGACCCCATGATTTGTTCGAACTGAATCATTCAGTGTCTCGATATACTCATTGCGAAATACATCCTAGTACCATTTTTGGCATTCTAGCTTCTTGTATTCCTTTTCCTGAACATAATCAATCCCCCCGCAACTGTTACCAATGTGCACAAGGCAAACAAGCTATGGGTGTTTATGTTACAAATTATGAAGGTCGCATGGACAAGACTGCGTATGTTTTGAATTATCCACAGAGACCTCTGGTGGATACTCGAATCATGAATATGATTGAGTTGAATAATATTCCTTCGGGGTGTAATGTTATCGTGGCGATTATGACACACACCGGGTACAATCAAGAAGATTCTTTATTATTTAACCAGGGGTCTATTGATAGAGGCTTGTTTGTGACGACAGTGTACCACACTGAAAAGGACGAAGATAAGCAAAAAATCAATGGAGACGAAGAAATCAGGTGTAAACCAGACCCCGCGAATACAAAAGGCATGAAAATGGGTGTTTATGATAAAGTTAATAGCAAGGGTATGATACCAGAGAATACTATTGTAAACAACCGCGACATTATTATTGCGAAAAAGACACCAATTAAGGATTCTCGCAGCGACCACACTAAATTAATCAAATTCGAGGACCAGAGCAAAATTCATCGCACGTCTGAAGAAACGTTTGTAGATAAAAACTACATTAATCGAAATGGAGATGGGTATGAGTTTGTGAAGGTTCGTTTAAGGACGACTAGAAAACTGGTGATTGGAGATAAATTATCAAGTCGCCATGGTCAAAAAGGAACCATAGGAAACATAATTCCCGAGAGCGATATGCCATTTACCGCAAGTGGAGTAAAACCGGATATTATTATAAATCCACACGCAATTCCATCTCGAATGACTATTGGTCAACTTAAAGAAACCCTGCTTGGTAAAGTTTTAATTGAACTTGGTTTATTTGGGGATGGAACTTCTTTTAGTCAATTTCATGTGACTGATATTTGTAAACAGTTACAAACGCATGGATACGAGTCTAATGGGAATGAAATAATGTACAATGGATTAACTGGTGAACAAATGGAGTGCAGTGTTTTTATTGGACCTGTATTTTATCAACGTTTAAAACACATGGTTAATGACAAGGCACACAGCCGTTCAATCGGACCAATGGTGAATTTAACGCGTCAGCCAGCCGAAGGACGGTCTCGTGATGGCGGTCTGCGTTTTGGAGAAATGGAAAGGTTTTTAAGAACATTGTTTTTTGCTTATTGTATCTATTTTTTTACTTTTTTTGCAGGGATTGCATGGTTTCACACGGAGCGTCTCGTTTTACTCGTGAGCGAATGTACGATGTCTCGGACAAATATGTTGTTTATTCTTGTAAACAATGTGGAATGATTTCCGCTTATAATGATGAAGAGAGAATTCATCATTGTATGACTTGCGATAATAGAGTTAACTTTGCCAGAGTAGAAATACCATACGCATGTAAGTTGCTGTTTCAAGAGTTAAATGCGATGAATATTGCCCCTCGATTACTTACTGATATTTAAGTATTTCAATATATATATAGTGATTGTGTTACAAACAAATAAAAATAACTTAAGAATAAATTGATTATTTAGCATATAATATTTTGTAAACGATGGAGTTTAATTTAAATAAATTTTACAACTTTATTGCACCTTATTCCAATTCAGAGTATATTCCTGCGAATTTACCTGAGAGTATAATTCATTTGAGTATGGCTTCCGCGGAAGTGGTTCTCTCTTATAGTGATTTTCATAAAATTGTTAGAGTAAAAGTTTGTGATTTGTTAAACGCCCCCATGTCTAATTATAACTACAATCGTCCGCCGGATATAAAACGATGTTATGATATTGCGAAATTTACTTGCCATTTAAAACGACCAATGGATACGATGTTTTATGTTTGTTATAATAACATAAAACAAACTTTTGACATACTAGATGGAATTCATCGTTACAAATCCCTTCAAATTATTAAAGAAGAAAATCAAAAACCTCTCGAGTTAATTGATTATTCAGAGTTTGGAAATAATAATGATGCAAAAACTTGGCTGTTTGACAGCTTTTTGTTACTTAATATTCGATTCAATATGAGGGAAAGCGAGCAAATAGAATTATTTAAATCTTTAAACAAGAGTATACCAGTTTCAGAATTATATCTTAGAGATTCAAGTAGAGAGAAACGAGAATTAATTGAACAGATAGTCACGGATTGGCAAATAACGTACTTTGATCACTTTTCTTCTAAACAAAAACCAAATAAACCCAATATAAACCGGGATACTTTTATGACTTTATTAGGAACATTGTATGACAAATTTCACATCACGGAAGAAAGTAAAGACATTTTGCGTCAGAAACTTGACATAGCGAATAAAAACATTTCTAATAACCTACCAAGAAAATTGTCCACAAAAATAATTGATAAATGTACAACTACCAACTGCTGGCTTTTTGTTTATACTTGTGAACAGTTAATTAAAATTATTTAGGGAGAGAAATACCAATACCGTAAACGCAGGTAAACAGCTATTTCAATAGTAAAAAGCAATAAATGCTTTTGTTCCCGTAGACTACTTACTAATAGTTTGAAGTATTTTAATAAAATAACACATATTTTTGAAAACCTTTCTATTTTGTTTAAATACGAATAACTTAACTATAAGCACGTTTAGTAAAAAAATATTTATAATATTTTATAATAATATTATATATAAAATGTCAATCGGATACAGTAACCCAATCGGCGGAAGCAACGGTACCTTCAGTTTATTTGTTAGAGCACCAAAAAATCCAGGCGGAGCGATAAGAGGTTACATGCCTCAATCAGTTCTCAGGGTGGACAAAGAATACGATCAATACGAACACATTCGATTTACTTTGAAACAAGCTTGGAACACTACATATCCAAGTCAATTAAAACGAGTTAATAAAAAGGCGATTATTACTCCATTTCGTGCTGTGAATAACGCAGGAGACCTATTAAGCCGTGATTATTATTCGTGCGGGGGACCCTGTCAGTCTTTTCAAAGCAGACCAGGTATGTCTGGTCTTAGTCAACGCTTCGGTTCCGCACAAAGTCCTTGTATACCTGGTGTTGTTTACAGCACTTACCAGTTAGAAAAGTCAATTCCTGCTGCAACTTGTAACGTAAAGTACGTTTACGATAGTTCCAATTACACTACATATTTAAAACAAAAGGCAGTAAACAAAAATTACAACGATTTATCTTATGGTGGAGATGATTACCATTCAAGCCAGTCTGCTTACAAAGCCATACGAAGGTATTAGAAGAGATATTTTACAGCATTTTCTTGGCCAAACGTAAAGCTTCACTATTTTTCTCACATCCTTCTTCTAGAATATGATAATCTACTCGAGCGGCTTTTCCACCGCTTACCGCACTGGCGAGGCGAGCAAGACCCCAAGATTGGGCCGTTTGATTTGGCCTGGAACCGCTTGAAAAATACGCACCTTCCCCTTTCCTGATAATTTGTTTTAAAGATTTTACGTTGCAATGCGTTTTTCTTGCCAGTTCACGCGTCGGTCCGAAATTTTTTATGCTGTACATTTTCTTTGCGTTTACAATATGTTTGGATGGTTTGGATTTAAAAGATTTTGATTTAGGCCGATTCACGTAAATCCCATTTTTGTACAATCTTCTGGATCGCTTAATGTTTTGGAATTGCGTTTTACGTTCTCTCTTACTTAGAGACTTTGGAATATAACGTTCTGGAATGGACATATATATATAACTTGTGTTTAGAAATAATAATTGTAGCATTCAAGAATAGTTGCCTACGACAAGTATTTGAGTACTGTTTTTTTTGTTTCATACAAAGGAACAACTTCCTGATAATTCTTTAGAACTGTATTCTAAAGAATATAATATAATATAATATAAACATAATATAAATAATGTCATCACCTTATAGCGGACCAATAGATGAAAATGGAAATCCAAGACCATTTGGAGCAGACTATATTTCAGAAGGAGATCTCCATGAAAAAGCTTTAGTGGACTCTCCAATACAAAACAATTTTAGACAGGCCAAAAGAACGACAACTGCTCGTAAGAAACGAAAACAACAACAAACCAAACTCGCCCCACGAAGACTAACGTCTGCCAAGAAAAATCAACGCATCAGCTTACCACAAGGAGAAAAGGATAAATTGCGTTCTGTGATTATGAAAATATATGGCAACGCTAGAAAATATGATTTTGAAACTGAACAGTGGACAAACAAACACTGGCTTCAACAAGTATCTGATTATCTAAATCGCCCAATTACGAAAGCTGAAAGAAAATATGTAAGAGAAATTGTTTGGGTATTGGCACTTCATCATGATTCAGACGATGAAACCGGCAATTCAAGATCACCAAGACAACAAAAAACCAAACGAATAAGACGAAAGCCGTGTCCGCCTGAGAAAGAACCAAACGAAGAAAATACTGGTTGTCGAGTGCCATGCCCTAGAGGACCACAATATAGGTCTCCTAAAACAAAGAGATGTTTAAAAAATCCAGTTGGCACGAAACCTGTAAGAGCTCAAATTTTGCCAGGGGTTAGAAAACAAGATCTGTTTAATCAAACCGTAAGACAACGTCCTCCTGATGCCCCTACACAAGCTCCAAGGAAGGTTCTTGGTCCTCCGGGGGCAAGAAAAAATTTTGGAAATTTGGCACGTTCAAAAAAACAAAGAGCAAGTTATAAATCTAGACAACCGACAAAAAAACAACGAGCAACTGACGCAACCGCGGCTCTTTTTCAGCCAAAACAACCGCAACAAAATGAGTTAGCCCTGAGAAAAAATAAATCCCCTAGAGAACGTAAAGCCCCACCACTGTTACATAAAGCTCCACGAGGACATAAAGCCCAACGAGGATATAAAGGCCCAAGAAAACCTCCTATCCATATTTGGGTGCAGGATGCAGAAAAAATTGCAGAAGAAGAAGCAAAAGCAAAAAAAATTGCAAAAGAAATACAGGAACAGGAAAAGGAACAGGTTAAACAAGATGCCATTATAAGAAACAATTCGTCAAATAGTACTTCTTCTTCTGAAGACGAAGAAGAGATTCCGGTGCATGATGAACCGTTTAAAGTAGATCAATTTCACAGCCTTTATTGTGAAAATGACGCAAAAATTTTAGAAAAAATGAAAATCACCGGCGAAAATTACGATGAACAATCAATATTAAAGATGCTTGAGTATGACACGGAAAGGTTTTTAAATGAAATTAGACCGCATGAAATGAAAGCAAACAGAATCGTTCTAAAGCATAAAAAACCTTTTATCAAGAAACTTGTGGACAGTATAAAATTTTATATGATGACTTTATTTTATGAAAAAACTGAAACTAACAATAATATACTAAGAAAATTTACAACATTTGAAGATTTTGTATCATTCACGTTTCATAAATGTAAAATGGTGCTA
>Ga0114958_10002467_pt1 | contig 13832 bp, 9 predicted proteins | sample C_130208_EF_Meta_FD_89577 | JGI IMG/M metagenome (GOLD analysis project Ga0114958, IMG submission 89577) | Freshwater microbial communities from Lake Croche, Canada to study carbon cycling - C_130208_EF_MetaG | ecosystem: Environmental > Aquatic > Freshwater > Lake | place: Lake Croche, Canada... | reverse complement strand
ATCGCCGAGGTTGATCCACTGACGGGGGAGATCCTGGCAGAGCGTAACGAGATGACGATCTACCCCGCCACCCACTATGTAACGCCGGCGGACAAGTTGAAGGAAGCCATTCGAGACATTGAGGTCGAGATGGAGAGTCGGTGCCGTGAGTTGGAGGCGACGGGGAAGGTGCTCGAGGCGGCCCGCCTGCGGCAGCGCACCACCTTTGACTTGGAGATGATGCGCGAGGTGGGCTTCTGCTCCGGGATCGAGAATTACTCGCGCCACCTCTCGCGCCGCGAACCTGGCTCCCGACCGTGGACCTTGCTCGATTACTTCCCTGCTGATTGGCTCCTTGTAGTCGACGAGAGCCACATGAGCATTCCGCAGGTCGTTGGCATGTACAAGAACGACCGGTCGCGGAAAGAGATCCTCGTTGATTTCGGCTTCCGTCTGCCGAGCGCCCTTGATAATCGCCCGTTGACCTTTGAGGAGTTCGAGACAAGCGTGCGACAGGCGATCTACGTCTCTGCTACGCCAGGAAGCTACGAGCGCGAACGAGCAGACAAGGTTGTGCAACAGCTCATTCGGCCAACAGGGGTGGTAGACCCGCACATCACCGTGCTCCCAACGAAGGGGCAGATCGACGATCTGCTGGAGCGCATCCAGGGTCGTGTCAAGAAGAAGGAGCGCGTGATCGTGACCACCCTGACGAAGCGCATGGCCGAAGAGCTCTCGTCGTACCTGGAAGAGGCTGGGATCCGCGTGCGCTACCTCCACAGCGAGATCGATACACTCGAACGCATTGAGATCCTGCGAGACCTGCGCCTCGGCGTCTTCGACGTCATTGTCGGGATCAACCTGCTCCGCGAGGGGATCGACCTCCCCGAGGTGACGCTGGTGGCGATTCTGGATGCCGATAAGGAGGGCTTCCTGCGTTCAGCGTGGGCGCTCATCCAAACGGTCGGACGCGCGGCGCGCAACACGGGGGGCGAGGTGGTCTTCTACGCCGACAAGATGACCGACTCCATGAAGGTGGCGATCTCTGAGACGGATCGACGGCGCGCGATCCAGGAGCAGTGGAACATCGATCACGGCATCACCGCCACCACCATCTCGAAGCCGATCCGTGACCTGAACGATCGACTGAAGAGCGTCGCCGAGAAGGCCGACACCTACGCCGGCGGGAAGCGCGGCGGCGCCTTGAGCGAGGTTGGCCGTACGGAGATTGAGAAGCTGGTGACCCAGCTTGAGGCGCAGATGAAGATCGCCTCCAAGGCGCTCGAGTTCGAGCGCGCCGCGGCCATTCGCGACGAGATTCGCATGTTGCGAACGGCGGTGCTCGAAGAGGATGCGGCGACGGCGATTGAGCGGGCAGCCGAGCGCGCGGCTCGAGAGGGTCAGGGCGGAGGCCGACGCGGTGCTCCCGCAAAGACGGCTCCGCAGGGGATTGGCGCCGCTGCACACACGCTCGTTGCGCCGGCGCTGGACACGGCTGCCGACTGGCTCCCAGGCCTTCGCGACGAGCATGAGGAGGAGACGGGTACGATCCCCGATGCGGGTCAGCCTGCAGCGGCTGAGGCGCCCGTGCGTCGGCGCACCTGGGACCCAAGCGTGACACCGAATGTGATCAAGCGCCGTGGCGAGCGGCCGAAGCGAAGGGGGTAGTCGTGGGACAGAACAAGATCTCCGTTCGCGGCGCCCGCGAGCACAACCTCAAGGGGATCGATCTCGACATTCCCCGCGACCAGCTTGTCGTCGTCACCGGCATCTCTGGCTCGGGTAAGTCAAGCCTCGCCTTCGACACGATTTACGCTGAGGGTCAGCGGCGCTACGTGGAGAGCCTTTCGGCCTACGCTCGCCAATTCCTCGGGCAGATGGAGAAGCCCGACGTTGATTCCATCGATGGGCTCTCGCCGGCCATCTCCATTGACCAGAAGGGCTCCTCGCGCAATCCGCGTTCGACGGTCGGCACAATCACCGAGATCTGGGACCACTTCCGACTGCTCTACGCGCGTGCAGGCACCCCGCACTGCCCAAAGTGCGATCGCCCAATTAGTCGTGTCTCACTCGACCAGATCGTCGAAGAGATCCTCAAGCTCCCTGACGGCACGCGCATCCTTGTGCTTGGCCCACTCCTGCGCGATCGAAAGAGTGAAGGGGAGCGCATGTACGAAGCGGCCCGCAAGTCGGGATTCAGCCGTGTGCGAGTGGATGGCATCCAATACGACCTTGGTGCCGATGACCTGCCGAAGCTCGATAAGAAGAAGCGTCACTCCATTGAGGTCATCGTCGACCGATTTGTGGTCCAGCATCCCGTCGATGAGAAGGGGAAGCCGCTGCCGATCCCTGATCGCAGCCGGCTCGCCGACTCAGTGGAGACGGCGATCAAGCTGGGTGAGGGGCTCGCCATTGTTGCCCCTGCGCCAGCTGAGAAGGAGAAGCCAACCTTTGAAGAGCGACTCTTCAGCGAGAAGCTTGGCTGCGCCTACGACGGCACGGTGATCGATGACCTGCAGCCGCGTTCGTTCAGCTTTAACTCCCCGCATGGCGCCTGCGAAACCTGTACCGGACTCGGCTTCCGCCTCGAGGTCGACGAGGAGCGTGTGATTGATCCCGAGAAGTCGGTGCTCAACGGTGGCTTGATTCCGTGGTCCCGTTCGCCGGAGGGGAGCTGGTACTTAAAGGTGGTCACCGCGGCGATGAAGGCGAACAAGTGGAATCCGAAGACACCACTGGGCGACCTCCCTAAGGGCGCACTTGATTACCTGCTGCACGCCGAGCGCGAGGACCGCTACACGGTCACCTACGAGAACTCGAGTTACAGCAACACCTATAAGGCTGCCTTCGAGGGAATCATCGCAAACCTTGAGCGTCGGCATAAAGAGACGGAATCAGAGTTGGTGCGCGTCGAGATTGAGCGCTACATGGTGAGTAGGCCCTGCCCCGACTGCAAGGGTCGCCGCCTGAAGCCCGAAATCCTCGCCGTGCGCGTGGACGGTCGCAACATCGCCGAGGTTGCCTCCATGCCGATCGGCGAGCTGGTCCCGTGGATCAACACCCTCTCCAAGGCGCTCGGCGAGCGTGAGCGCACCATCGCGAAGGCGGTAATCAAGGAGATCAGCGAGCGCGCCGGGTTCCTCGTGGATGTTGGACTCGACTATCTCACCGTTGATCGCTCCGCAACCACGCTCTCGGGTGGCGAGGCGCAGCGCATTCGTCTCGCAACACAGATTGGCTCACGCCTGGTCGGCGTCCTCTACATCCTTGATGAGCCCTCAATTGGCCTGCATCAGCGGGATAATGCACGCCTGATCGCCACGCTGATACGACTGCGCGACCTTGGCAACACGGTGCTAGTGGTCGAGCACGATGAAGAGACGATTCGCACCGCCGATTGGGTCGTTGACATTGGCCCTGGAGCAGGCGAGATGGGCGGCCGGCTGATTTCGAACGGCTCGTTCAAGGATCTCCTCGCAGCGAAGGATTCCATTACGGGCGCCTACCTTCGAGGTGACCGCTCGGTGGCGGTGCCAAAGACGCGTCGCAAGGGGAGTGGCAAGGCGATCACGGTCAAGGGGGCGCGGGAGCACAATCTCCGCGAGCTTGATGTCGCCTTCCCGCTCGGGGAATTCGTTGCAGTGACTGGCGTTTCGGGGAGCGGCAAGAGCACCCTCGTTACCGACATCTTGCAGAAGGCCCTCGCGCGCAGGCTGCACGGCGCGAAAGATCGACCAGGGGCGCACGACCGCATCACCGGCCTCGATGAGATCGACAAGGTGATCGAGATCGACCAGAGTCCAATCGGCCGAACGCCACGCTCGAATCCCGCCACCTATGTCGGCCTCTTTACCCCGATCCGCGAGCTCTTCGCGGCGACGCAAGAGGCACGACTCCGCGGCTACTCCGCTGGCCGATTCTCCTTCAACGTCAAGGGTGGCCGCTGCGAAACCTGCTCTGGCGACGGAATCCTGCAGATCGAGATGCAGTTCCTCCCCGATGTCTATGTGCCCTGTGAAACCTGCCAGGGGAAGCGCTACAACCGCGAGGCGCTCGAGGTGACCTGGAAGGGGATGACGATCGCCGATGTCCTGGAGCTTCAGGTAGAAGATGCACTGGAGCGCTTCTCTGCGGTGCCAGCGATTCGCAATCGGCTGAAGACGCTGAGTGAAGTTGGGCTCGGCTATCTGCGCCTCGGGCAGGCGGCAACGACCCTCTCGGGTGGTGAAGCGCAGCGCATCAAGCTCGCCACTGAGCTCGCTCGTCGCTCCACTGGACGCACGATGTACATCCTCGACGAGCCGACCACGGGGTTGCATTTCGCCGACGTCGATCGGCTGCTGCACGTGCTGCATCGCCTCGTTGACGGCGGTAATAGCGTCATCGTGATTGAACACAACCTTGATGTGATCAAGACCGCGGATTGGGTGATCGACCTTGGTCCCGATGGCGGGAGCCGCGGCGGTGAACTCATTGCGGAGGGGACACCTGAGGCGGTCGCAAAGGTGAAGCGCAGCCACACCGGTCGCTATCTCGCCCTTGCGCTGAAGGGCGAGCCGATTCACTCGCTGGAGTAGCGATGGCTGAGCCCCACCTCCCTCGCCACGCCGATCCATCGCTTGATCAGGCCGGGCTCCGCGCAGCCCAACTGCTCGAGCGGATCCTTGATGAACTCGTTGACGAGCGAGCCCGCGCCAGATTCTTGCCCTACCGCGCCTGGACGACGCAGCTTCGCGATGCCCACGGAGCAGCGCTGCGAAAGGGTGTTGTTGCCGTGCGCGCCGCTCTTGGGCCGGGAGATGGTCTCGCCGATATCGCCTCGGGTGAAGCGGTGACCGAGCTTCGCGAAGCACTCGACGAGATCCTTCGCATCTTGAATCGCCGCGATGCGCTGCGCGGGCGCACAGGGGCACGTGATGGCGTCTGAGCGGCTCCCGGCGCCGATCGTTCCCGACGCGATTGCGGCGGCGCTCAAGGTCCTCCCCGACGCGCCCGGCGTCTATCTCCTCTCGGACAACGCAGGAAAGATCATCTACGTCGGAAAGGCGACGCACCTCACGCAGCGGGTTCGCAGCTACTGGCAGGCGGGTGGGGAGCCAGGCGCACACCGCATTCGCGATGCCATTGCCGAAGTTGCGACGCTGGACTGGACGGTTACCGACTCACCGAAGGAGGCGCTCCTTCTCGAGGCGACGCTGGTGCGGAGGCACCTACCCAAGTACAACATCCGGCTGCGCGACGATCGCAGCTACCCCTACATTCGCGTCACTGCCGATCCATACCCACGCATCGAACGTACCCGCCGCCTTGTGCGCGACGGCTCACGTTACTTTGGCCCGTACACCACTCCAGGATCAGTGAACGCAGCCATGGAGGCGATCAAGCGCCTCTTTCAATTTCGGACCTGCGAGATTGCGATCAAGCCGATGGAGCGCGCACTTGAACGCCCCTGCCTCCTCTTCGATCTCAAGCGGTGTCAGGGCCCCTGCCTTGGCAACATTCCGGTTGCCGACTACCAGCGAGAGATCGACGGAGTGCAACTATTTCTCGGGGGGCGCTCTCGCGCCGCAATCACCATGCTTACCACTCGTATGGAGGGTGCCGCTGAGCGCGAGGCATTCGAAGATGCCGCACGTATTCGCGATGCGGTGCTCTCACTCGAAACGACGCTTGACGAGCAGAAGGTACCAACCTCGGGGCGAGCCGATGAAGACGTCCTCGGGATCGCGCGTCATGGGCGCCACGTAGCCATCGCTTGTTTCCAGATTCGTGACTCAGCCCTCGTCGGCCGCGATGTGCATCGGGTCGACGCTGGCGATTCCGGCGACGTTGAGTTGCTTGCTGGCTTTGCCGCGAGCTATTACGCCCGTGCGGGGGAGATTCCGCCCTCAATCGCAACTGCTGTTGAGGTGCCCGACAGAGAGCTCTTGGAGTTCCTCTCGGCGCGACGTGAGGGTCGCGTTGAGATGCGCGTGCCACAGCGTGGCGATCGCGCGCGTATCGTGCGCTTAGCGGAACGGAATGCCGAGGAGTGGCTCATCCGCCGCGAGGCGGAAGAGGACGCTGATCGTGAGCGAGCCGATGCTGCGCTCTCAGCGCTGTCCGTCGCGCTGAGCCTGGACGCCTCACCGACGCGAATTGAGTGCGTCGACGTCAGCACGATACAAGGGGCGTTCACGGTGTCGTCACTCACCGTTGCCCAAGAGGGGCAGCTTGCGCCGAAGGAGTACCGTCGCTTCCGTATCAAGGGGGTAACGGGGCAAGATGATTTCGCCGCGCATGCCGAAGCGCTTACCCGCCGCTTTGCTCGCTCGGCAAACGATGGTGCGAAACGGAGCGGTGAGGCGGAGTCGCGCGCCTGGAGCCTGCCAGACCTGCTCGTGATCGATGGTGGCCGTGGCCAGGTGTCGGCTGCTGCGGCGGTGCTGGACGCCGCCGGTTTAACGATCCCGCTCGTGGGTCTCGCCAAGGAGCGCGAAGAGCTCTGGCCGCGTGACGCCACCGCGCCAATTCTGCTCCCTGCGACCGATCCAGGGCTGCGCCTTCTGCAGCGTTTGCGCGACGAGGCGCATCGGTTCGCAATCGGGTATCACCGCACGCTGCGCAGTCGGGCGGCGACCGCAAGTCGCCTTGACGGGATCCGCGGCCTCGGGCCAACGAAACGAAAGGCTCTACTGCGAACGTTCGGATCAGCCGCGGGGATTGCCGCGGCACCCGTTGAGTCGCTCGTCGCGGTGCCAGGCGTAGATCACGCTCTCGCCGCACGGATCCTGGCGGCCCTTGGCGCAGATCGCGGCTGAACGGGTTTGACGGGCGCCCCTGCTAGGATTGTCAGCAATGCGTAAGTACACCCCGTACCTGATTCTGGCTACAGCCCTTCTGGCGCTGGCAATTGACCTACTCCCGAATTTAAGCCTCCCCGCGAGTGGAACGGCGGGTGGTACCCGCCCAATCGAGACCAAGCTTGGCCTCGACCTTCGAGGGGGCCTCCGCGTTGAGTATCAGGTGCAACCTGTCGATGGCGTCAGCGCAACCGCCGCGGACCTTGCCACTATTCGAGACATCATCGAGCGCCGCGTGAACAGCACCGGCGTTTCGGAGCCGCTCGTGCAAACGCAGGGGACCGACCGCATCGTGGTCGAGCTGCCTGGCGTGACCAACCCTGATTCCATCCGCGCCCTCCTGGGCACCACCGGTCGCCTCGACCTTGTGCCGCTGCCGCGTGATGTCTACGGCTATTTCGATGCGGCAACGGGTCAGCCACACACCGGCGTCAAGCCAGTTCCAACCGAGGGCGAAACGCTCAGCGACGCCACCCTCAAGGCGCTCTTCTCCGGCGATCAAATCGATTCGTCCGCGGTGCAGATTGACCAATCGGGTCGGCGAGTCGTCTCATTCAAGCTGAAGTCGGTTGGTGCAGATCTGTTTGCAACATGGACGAAGGCGAACATCGGCTCGTACTTTGCGATCGTCCTCGATGGTGCCGTTAAATCGGCTCCGTATATCCAGAGCGCCATCACTGGGGGCGAGGCGCAGATTTCGGGCGGCGGTGCAAGCGGATTTGCGGCGGATGATGCGGCCAACCTTGTCACGATCCTGAAATTCGGCTCCCTTCCATTTCCGATCGCAGAGATTGGGGTCACCGACGTGAAAGCGACGCTTGGCGCGGCCTTCTTGGGTCAGGCGCTGTTCGCTGGCGCGGTGGGCATCCTGCTCGTCTTCCTCTTCATGTTGCTGCACTACCGCCTCGCGGGCGCCGTGGCCAATATCGCCCTCCTCTTCTACGTGATCATCGTCTTGGCGATCTTCCGCCTCGTCCCTGTCACGCTCACCCTTGCCGGCATTGCTGGCTTCGTGCTCTCGATCGGTATGGCGGTAGATGCGAACATCCTGATCTTTGAGCGCACGAAAGAGGAGCTGCGCATTGGGAAGGGGATCGCCCCGGCCGTAGAGGCAGGCTTCAGTCGCGCGTGGAATTCGATCCTCGACTCCAACGTCTCTAGCCTGATTACCGCGTTCATCCTCTTCTATTTCGGCTCATCAACGATCAAGGGCTTCGCGCTTGTGCTCATCATCGGTGTGCTCTGCTCACTCTTCACCGCGGTGACCGTGACGCGCCTGATCCTTCGAACCGTTATTGCACAGAAGCGCTTCTCTTCGCCATATCTTTACGGCACGGCGAAGGGCGACCTTGACGCTCTCGATCGGGGGGTCATCCATGGATAAGATCATCGCGCGCAAGCGCTGGTTTTTCCTCTTTTCGCTGCTCATCACGGTTCCAGGTCTGCTCTTTACGCTGGCAACTCCAATCTCGGGCGGCGCAGTTGGCCTGAAGTTCTCGATTGACTACACCGGTGGCACCATCTGGGAGTTCCGACCAGAGACTCCTGCCGATCCGCTGGTAGTGCAGGCGGCGGTTGCGAGTGCTGGCCACGAAGAGGCGACGGTTACCGAGGCTGGAACAGGCTTCCTTATTGTGCGAACAAAGCCCCTCGACCTGCAGGTTGGCCAGGATCAGATTACGGATGCTGGGGCAGAGCTCCAGAAGATCCGCTCGGCGGTCGTCGCGGCCATCGGGCCTATTGCCGAGGAGGGCTCGGTCTCCACGGTCGGCCCCGTGATCAGCCAAGACTTGACGCAGCAGGCACTCCTGCTCGTCGTGCTCGGTTCAATCGGCATCTTGCTCTGGATGACCTACCGCTTCCGCAACCTTCGGTTCGGACTGGCCGCCCTTACCGCCCTCCTGCACGACGTGATTGTGACCATCGGATTCTTTGCGATCGCAGGCACCGTCGCGGGAATCGAGATCGATGCCCTCTTCGTCACGGCAATGTTGACCATCATCGGCTTCTCGGTGCACGACACGATCGTGGTGTTTGACCGAATTCGTGAGAACCTCGTCCGCCACGCAGGCGCGCCATTCGGCGATATCGTCAATCACTCCATCGTGCAGACGTTGGGTCGTTCGTTCAATACCACGGCAACGGTACTCATCACCCTGCTCACCCTGCTCGTGTTCGCCGGAGGCTCCGTGCGCACCTTCGTGTTGGCACTCTTCATCGGGATCCTCTCCGGCACCTACTCCTCGATCTTCAACGCCAGCCCACTGCTAGTTTGGTGGGAGGAGCGCGCACAGGCGCGCAAGGCTGCAGCGGCTCGAACCCGCACGGCGTAGCGTGCCAGCGCGGGCCTGGCGCCTTGAGCCAGTCGTTGCCCTTCATCCCGCAGCAAGCGGCGAAATTCAGGCGAGCCCGGAGCTCCTGCAGCTCTTCACCGATCTGCTGATCCCCAAGGGGCGGCACCTCTCGCTCGCTACACTCCTGCACAGCCGTGGCCTCGCCAACCCCGTGGATGCCCGCCAATTCTTGGATCGCAACGATCGCACCCTGCACGATCCACACCTACTCCCTGATGCCACCGGCCTCATTGCCCGTCTTCGTGCGGCAGGCGAGGAGGGAGAGCCCGTGCTCGTGGTTGGCGACTTTGACGCCGACGGCCTCACAGGGGCAGCAATCATGATTCGAGCGCTCCGCGCCATTGGGGCGATTGCCGAGGGGTATATCCCACAACGCGATGGTGATGGACACGGTATCCCCGAGGGGGCGATCGCGGCCGCACTCGAAGATGGTGTTGAGCTGATCCTTGCTGTCGACTGTGGAACCGCCGATCGTGCGCGCGTCGCCGAGGCGCTCGAGGTGGGCATTCTTGTTGGAATCATCGATCACCACGCCGTGCCACCGGAACCGGCGCAAGCGGCCTGGCTGGTGAATCCAAATCGACCGGATTCTATCTATCCATTCCCCAACCTGGCTGGGAGTGGCCTCGCATTCAAAATCGCACAGGGGCTCCTGGCCGATCACCCGCAACGGCGCGAGCTCTTGGCAGAGCTCTCCGTCCTCGCCATGGTTGGTGGCATCGCCGACATGGTCCCCGTAGCGAATGAGTTTCGGGTCATTGTGCGATCGGCGTTGAAGGTGATGAATGGTGCGGGCACGATGTCTGTCGGCATCGCTGCGCTCTTACGTGCGGCGGGGGCAGAACCGCCGTATCGCGCCGAAGTCTCAGGCTTTACGATTTCGCCGCGCATCAACGCCGCAGGGCGCATCGGCGACGCTGCGCCAGCCCTCGCCCTCCTGACAACCGATGATCCAGCTGAGGCTGCTGAGCTTGCCGCGCTCCTGGAGGGGATCAACCTCGAGCGAAAAGAGCTGACGAAGGTGGCGATCGACGAGGCGCGTGCGCTGCTTGGGCTTCTGCCGGGTGCGCCTCGCGATGATGCGCGTGCCTTTCTGGGAGATGGTCTCGTGGCGGTGCGCGGCCCCTGGTCGGTTGGGCTCATCGGCCTCATCGCTGGGCGCCTGAGTGAGGAGACCGGGCGACCGGCACTTGTGGCGCACGACGACGGGAGTGGAGCACCGCTGCGCGCCTCCGTTCGCGCGCCGAAGGGCTTCGGTGTCGCTGCGGCACTGCAGGAGGCGAGTGACCTCCTGATTCGCCACGGTGGACACGACGGGGCGGGCGGCTGCTCGTTTGTTGCCGAGGAGTGGGGGGCACTGCTCCCTCGGCTCAGCGCTACCTGCGCGGGGCAGGCCGAGACGCGCACGCCGGAGTTGACCGTCGACCTTGCGGCGCCCATCGGCAGCCGGTCTCCAAATGATCTCGCCGCGTTAGCGGAGCATCTCGCTCCGACTGGCATGGGGAACCCCGAGCCGACCTTCCTCTTACGTGACATCCCACTCACCGCGGTGCGCCTTGTGGGGGAGGGACGACATGCACGGCTGACGCTCTCGGTGGACGGCGCTGCAATCGAGGCGATGGCATTCGGTCGGCCGGATGCCGAACAGCTTGCGGGGGGCTCCATCGATCTGGTTGTGCGAACGTCCCCGCGAACCTATCGTGGGTCGGTACGCATCGAGGTGCACGTCGTAGACCTGCGGCCAGTGGCGCTCGGGGAGGGCATATGAGTGGAAACCGATCACTTCGGCCGCTACCACGTGCACGCCGCGCCACGCCGCAGCCATTCCATGGAGCAAAACCTCCGACGAATCGCGATCTCATGAGCAGGGACGGAGCACCGCGGCGTCCTATTAGTCCCGCTCCGATCGTTGCGGCGCTCCTCCTAGCACTGCTCGCCGCGGGAAGCCTCGTCGGCCTATCGCTCAGCACACCGGCGGCCGCAGATAATCCCAATAGTGGACCTGAGGTGACCGAGGGCGCCATCGTTGATGGAACGATTGCGTTCGGCCGTGGTGGTTCAATCTGGAGTGTCAGTGGCGCAACGCTGCACCAACTCACCACCGCAACGTCAGACTCTGATCTCGCGTGGAGCGCCGATGGCGCATGGCTGTACGCCATCCGTCACCGCAAGGAGAGCGGTGGACGGTTTCTCGGGAATGGAAGCGTGCAGGGGTATGAGCTCAATGTTCCCACCCTCCTCCGCCTCTCGGCTTTCGGTGGTGGCGAGGAGGTCATCTTCGATGGCCTGATTGCCGGATCGCGACCTGCGCTGAATTGGTCCGGGTTCATGTATGGACCGTCGCTGGCCAGTGATGGTCGCATTGCCATCGCGACCGATTATCGTGGCCGAGATACTGGTACCGATGTGGTGGTTCGGTTCATGAGCAGTGATGGGAGAACCATTACCACCCCATCCCTGCCGCATGTCGCACCATTTGGCCACCAGGACCCCGTCTGGAGCCCTGATGGGAGTGCTCTCTACTACGTTCAGAATGGCCTCTCGGGAAGTGGCTCCTCCTCGAGGATCATCCGGTACAACATCGCCCAGAAGAGCACGACTCGAATTGGTGAGACGGGCCTGATCCAGCCGGCGATCAGCCCAGATGGTCGCTGGATCGCGGCAACGCGAATCTCTGCTCGCGGCACCGATGTCGTTATCTTGAATCCGACCACGGGCAAAGTCGTGCTCGAGATCACGCGCACGGGCAAGTCATGGGCGCCAGCCTGGTCACCGAGCGGTTCGCAGCTTGCCTACCTCTCTGCGAGCGGGAGCCTGGCGAATCTCAATCTCTCCTCGTTTAGCGTCGGGCCGTCTGGAGTCCCTAACCCGCCTGTCATTCTCAGCCTGCTCCGTGATCCGGTTGACCCGAATGTTCGGCCGGCATGGGGGAGCTTGAGTACGACGCCTGCAAACGCGAGCCCATCTCCGTAGGTTGTTCGCACGTCCCGGCGAGCGGTAGGGTCGACCGTGGCACGTGCTACCGCCCTGGAGTTTCCCGTCAGCTCTCCCGTGGAGCCGTGCGTGCCGCTTCGCCACTCTCGCACGGGGGATCGTCTCGCTATACTCGCCTCCTAAGGGCGCTAGCCCACTACGAGGAGGTCTCATATGCCAAACGTCGGGTTCCCAGAGTTGATCCTGATCCTTGCCGTCGTGCTCTTGGTCTTTGGGCCAGGGAAACTCCCTGAGATTGGGAAGGCCGTAGGCACCTCGTTCCGCGAATTCAAGGACGCAACGTCGGGGGCCTCCTCGGCGCCAACCAAGCCGCGCGCCAAGAAGGCGACAAAGCGCGTCGCTGCGCCTCGCGCAAAGCGAAAGGCCTAACCTCGGTTCACACCGATCATGCCTCGCTCTCGTGAGTTGAGCGGCGCGAATGCGCCGCTGATCGATCACCTGAAGGAGCTGCGCCGACGTGTCGGCATTGCCCTTGCCGCAGTCGTGATCGGGGCCATCGCCACGTTCGCTTGGTGCGATTCACTGATTGCGCTCTTGCGAACACCACTCAACGGCACCCCCCTCTACTTCGTTGGGATCGGCGACGCCTTTGGGATCCGCATGCAGCTGAGCCTGATCGGGGGTGTTGGGCTGGCCATGCCGATCTGGCTCTGGCAAGCCTGGGCATTTATTCGCCCGGGGCTCACGGATCGGGAGAGGCGCGCCGCGCGGCCATGGATTCCACTGGCGCTCCTCCTCTTTATTGTTGGCGTTGGGGTGGCCTGGGTCGTCTTGCCCTTTGCGGTGAGCTTCCTTCTCTCCTTCGCGACCGCCGATCTGACGCCACTCATTGCCGCCGATCGCTACTTTGGATTTGTGGGCTCACTCATGCTGGTATTTGGGCTGGCCACGGAGTATCCGATCCTACTTGTCTTCCTCTCGCGTATCGGAGTGGTCACCTCAGCGAAGCTGCAGCGCTGGCGGCGCAACGCACTGGTACTCGCCGTGGTGGTCGGGGCGTTCGCCACTCCGGGAACGGACCTCGTAAGTCCAATCGTGCTCTCCGCGGTGCTCTACATCCTCTACGAGCTCTCCATCTGGCTTGTTCGGGTCGGTGGCCGATGATGGTGGCCCCCGTGGTACCGCAGAAGATCGTGCTGCTCACTGGCCTCTCCGGCGCAGGGAAGAGCACCGCAACAAAATCTCTCGAAGACATCGGATTCCGCACGATCGACAATTTGCCGAACGATCTCATCCCAGCGCTCCTTGAGAAGATTCAACTCCAACCCGAACGGTTTGCACGGCTCTGCCTCGTGATTGATGCTCGTGACGGGGATCCGTACTCCACCATTGACGCGGTGCGGAGTGCGGGCGCGACGTTTGGTCGCGAATGCCGCGTCATCTACCTTGATTCACGGGACGACGTGCTCATTCGGCGATTTAGCGAGACTCGGCACCGTCACCCCCTCGGCGGACCGATTGATGCGCCCAGCGACGTTGCGGGGGCCATTCGGGCGGAACGTCTCCTTCTCAGCGCCTCCCGAGAGGTTGCGGATGCAGTGATTGATACGAGCGATCTATCGGCCCGTGAGTTGCGTGATCGGCTCGTGCAAGAGGCGTTAGGCGGAGATGTTTCAATCTCGATCCATCTCACCAGCTTCGGCTACAAGCATGGGATTCCCCT
>Ga0114958_10002465_pt1 | contig 13832 bp, 17 predicted proteins | sample C_130208_EF_Meta_FD_89577 | JGI IMG/M metagenome (GOLD analysis project Ga0114958, IMG submission 89577) | Freshwater microbial communities from Lake Croche, Canada to study carbon cycling - C_130208_EF_MetaG | ecosystem: Environmental > Aquatic > Freshwater > Lake | place: Lake Croche, Canada... | reverse complement strand
TGCAATTGTGTATGCAGGTTCAGTGTCCTTAATACAATTTAAACAACCTTCCAATGATGATTTTACACATATTATATTAATATCATTGTATTTTGAGAGAAATAAAGCGCACTCTTTCTGAATATGTGGTTCTAAGTATATTTTTTTAGGTTCCACTTTATTACTGTTTGAAAATAGATATAATTCTATATTGTGGTCAATTGAACCAAAGCTTTCCCAATAGGCTTCAGGTTGTAGTATTTCACCAACTAATGAATTATACGTAGGTATTAACGCAAAATCAACGGCTTTATTATCTAAAGCTATTTTTAATGCATCAAAATTTTCGTAAGAAATGTGTGCACCTCTAAATTTCTGTACAATTTCACCTGAAAACGTTCCCTTACCAAAAAGATAACCTATTTTTATACGCTTTGTATATGCCTCCAAGTAGTCAACCTGAATTAACTTGGATATATCCATTATTTTTAGATAAATGGAATGATTAAAAGCGCTTAGGTTTGATTTTTCTATCTTTCTATCTGTTATTAGTTTTAGAAAATCGTTGCTCTTATTTAAATAATCGTGAGGATTTGTATTAAATTTCACATCGGCAACTTTTTCAGACAAGGCAAAGCGGAGTGCTACAAGCATCGACAAGCGTTCACAATTAGGAGCATCCCTTGTAATTTCCTCAACTAATTTATCTCTTTCAAAAATTTGCTGAGTTAAAACAATATCAGTTTTAATCTTATGTAAATCCTTAGTATTTACAATATGGTCGTAAATTAGTTGGTCGTATTCCTGTATTAACTTTCTAATTTCGCCCAATGAGTTAACTTTTACTGGAGTTAAATTATCTAATAGATTGAGCAAAATTTTTGTGGTTGTTATATCAATGCACGCATCAGTAATGCTTTGCCCCTTAACAAGAGTGTTTTTGTTTTGTAGTTTCTGATTGCCTTTGAGTATATTTGATTCTAACATAATGCCAACAACAGGATACTTTTTTAGTTCAAAAAGACGTTTTACATATATAGAAACTGGTATCTGTCTATTATACTTAGATTGTGAGTTTCCGTGACTACAATCTATAATGATACCCGCTCCTATTTTTTCCTTTGTTAGAGTTTCCGTTACCTTTTCAACTGTTGTTTGGTCGTAATTAGGTTCATCACCTCCTCTTAAAATTAGATGAGCGTTAACATTACCCTTTGTAATAACATGGCACACATTTCCATGTTCACTAATACCAATAAAATTATGGGGTACTTGAGCTGAAATAATTCCGTTTATTGCCTTGTCTGTATCACCTGATGTAAGATTTTTAAATCCAATGGGCATAGAAAGACCTGAGGCTAGTTGCCTATGCATTTGACTCTCACTTGTGCGGGCTCCAATGGCTCCCCAACTAACTAAGTCAGATATATACTGTGGTGTAATCAAATCTAAAAATTCACAACCCACTGGAATACGCATTTGTACCAACTCTAATAATAATTTACGGGCTAATTCAAGCCCCTTATTGATATCATATGATTCATCTAAATCTGGGTCATATATAAATCCCTTCCATCCTGTCCGCGAACGGGGTTTTTCAAAATAGACACGCATTACAATATAAAGATTCTTTGACGCATCCATAATTTTTTTTAGCTCTTTAGCATATTCAATAGCAGTTTCATAATCATGGATTGAACACGGTCCAACAATAACTAAAAAATGGTCAGTCTTTTTGTGAAGTATATCTTGAATAATTTCACGCGATTTACATACAAATGCCGTATCCTCTTCGGTCATTTCATACTTCATCTGTAATTTAATAGGTGGAACAACCTCCTTCATTTCAGTTATATTAGCGTTCATGCTCATTTATATGAATAAACAGAAGTCATTTTAAATGACTTCCCTTGGGAAGAATATAGTGAATAATAATTTATATAATCACGATACTTTAGTAAGTACATCTGTTATCATCTGAATAATTTATCTGCCTTATTAAGTGCTCTTGGAATCCACCTAACGGCTAAATAATCCATATTTGATAACATTTCAAAAATATAATCATAGTAGTAAATATATAGTCCTGTAGGTCTATTTCTATTAACTAGATTATTTATAACTCCTAAGTTGTCATTTTCTAGATGAGCTGAACGCTCTTCTTTTTTTATACTGTATTCTATGCCATCTACAACTGAGCGCCATTCAGATTCATGAGAATTTTTATGGTCAAAATAGGTATTAACTAGACTGTATTTAACACCATCTGGTTTAGTTAGAATTACCGCAGTTCTTGAAATTCTACCATTCATAAATGAACCATCTGTCTGGATTTTTGCGGGTGTTACTAGTAACCTCCTGTTTATAGTCAATGGGCTATAATAACTAGCACGTCCACAATGAAGTACTAATGTTCTAAACATAATCTAAAATTAGATTTGGAATTAATTTAGTAAAGGTAACGCTTGGTCGGCTTTTTGACCAATGACTTGCCCCAACCACTGCAGCTGTTTAGTCGGCAAACCCAGTTTTTCTAATTTCATATATAGTTCTAACTTCTCACCTTCCTTAATTTCTACTTTACTTAACAAAACGGATTTGAATATAGATTGTAGAAACTTTAATGTTGTTTTAAGCCACGCATTTGGTCGGATTATCCATATTGCCTGTAAATATGGCTCATGTTCGTTAGTTAAGATTTGAGCAAGGCGACGGGTATAATTCATTGAACTATAATGCTTGAACTGCATCTCCCCACAATCAAATACCCATATCCAAGGTGAACCTTTGGCTGTATCCAGATGCATCTTAAAATTAACTATTTTCTGTTCACTTTCCTTATAATCAAGGACTCTTGCTGGGGCAGTGTAAAACAGATTGGCTTCTCCAAATTTTCCAAAGTGCGTAAAACTATGAGATTCGGGAATCTCTACACATTTTGGACAAGCCATTATTTATGACATGTATATTATTTTATTATTTTTACCCTATTTACTTAAAAAATTGAGTCAAATCGTTGCGTATTGTTATTGTATAAATATGTCCGATTCACTCACAAACTATGTTGATTTTCTTGTAAAGAGTTTTGGACGGCGGATTAGCCCAAGGTTGTCAGCGGAGGAGCGTCTTACACAGCTTGTAGATACTGAGTTTCCAAATGATTCGGCTGCAGAGCGCTCAGCTATGGTCGGTCTTGTTCTAATTAGGTTTGCTGAACTAACTGTGACAAGAAGCGTCCCTTATCACCAAATGACACTGCGGTCAATGTGTAGGAGTGACCCCTAGAAGTTCTCTTAATATCTTCGGTGAATCATGTGCATTTAATGTGTAATAATTAATAAGCTGAAACATGTGATTGATTTCACCATTATTAGGATGTATTGTTGTATCCCTCTTATCAAAATAATAGTCTGCTCCAACTTTTTTACGTTCATTGTTTTCAGTTAATAAATATATAACTAAAAAGCCATTGGATTTATCAACTGAGCGAAAACAGCGTTTAAATCTAGTTCTTGAGCTGCCTACTTTATAACGAATTTCAACAATATGTGTCCAGGCTTCTGTCCCTGTATAGGTTTCTACAATTGTACAGTCTGGTTTATTATAAAAATTTTTAATTCTTTCTTCATTCTGGTCCATATTATGATTTTATTACTAAATGCTCTTAAATGCCACTTTTATTATTTATACTTAAGTATTTGGCAACTGTAATAAATAATATGTTTGCCTCAATTAACGAAGTTGAAGATTATTATCTAAAGGGCAGCAGTGATAGACATGAAGTCATTTATAAGACATTTGATAAGAATGTGAGCGAACATAATCCAGACCTTAGTAAAGCCTTCAATGCAGCAGATGGATTCGGTGAACATGCTTTTTGCTGGAATTGGCATTTAATTGTTGATGCCATGCCATCTACTTTTAAATTCCTGGAAATTGGCGTTTATAAGGGGCGTACATTGGGTGTTATCCAACTATTAGCAACTAAGATGAATAAGTCTTGCGAAATCTATGGAATTACTCCACTTACAAATATTGGTGATAAATATAGTCGCTATAATGATGAAAACTACTCCTATTCGCTTTTTATGAATCTTAGTAAAATGGGTGTTGACATTACTAACATTAATATTGTTAAAGGGCTGTCAACAGATTTTGCTGCTATGAATGAAGTGAACGCAACAGGTCCGTATGATATTGTATTTATTGATGGCTGCCATGATTATGAAGTTGTTTGTCAGGATATCAAAAACTATGTACCTATGCTTAAGTCAGGAGGCTTTCTAGTTATGGACGATGCATCGCTATTCTTAGATAAACCATATGGTCAGTTTCTAGGTCACAAAGATGTATGTCAAGCGATTAAGGATACAATTGATAATTCTTTGTTGGGTTTAACTCATAGTTTTGCTGTAGGGCATAATCGTGTGTGGAGAAAGGCTTAAAAATTGACGACGCTCTTATGAGTAATTAAGGGTAAAAAACAATCATGTCAGCCCGTCGTATTATGAAGGAGATTAACGATTTGAAGAAGGATGCCCCAGATAACTGTAGCGCAGGACAGCGTGGAGACGATGTTTATACCTGGGATGCAGTAATTCTTGGACCTACAGATTGCCCATATCAGGGTGGGATGTTTAAGCTTGAAATTCATTTCCCATCTGACTATCCATTCAAGCCGCCAAAGGTTATTTTCCTCACTAAGATTTATCATCCCAATGTGAGCACAAGCGGGGCTATTTGTCTTGATATCCTAAAGGACCAGTGGTCGCCCGCACTTACTATTGGCAAGGTCCTTCTGAGCATCTGTAGCCTTCTTACTGATGCAAATCCAAAGGACCCTCTGATGCCCGATATTGCTGAGCAATTCATTAGTGACCGTCAGGCGTTTGATGAGACTGCGCGTGATTGGACACGCCGGTTTGCTATGTAAAATTTCTATTGAGCCCGGCTAATAAAATAACTTTTTATATTATATAATGGCAGCTCCTCCTCCCCCACCACCTTTAAAATTAGGACAGGGTCCTATACCTAGCTACGGATTTAGCTCAAATCCTACAAATTACCCCCCTCCACCACCCCCACGTTTAAATTTAGGTGCTGGTCCAATGCCTGGTTACGGATTTAGTGGTGCAAATCCTAGAGCCGCTTATCCATCTCCTTTTTCTGGTAGGGGTGCTTATTCCCCAAGACCTGCTGGATCACAGCCAACAACAATTCGCAAATTTGGACCTGGTAAGCCCATGGGTGGTAAATCTAGACGTAATAGAAGTAATAGAAAGTCTAGACGCAATAGAAGAAATACTATGCGTAGATAAATGCGTTAATTTTTCATTTTACATTGCTATTTTTATAGTTATGTAAAATTACTCTTAATTAATAGATATGCCCGGCTGTCCGTATTTTATTGCTAATACGTTTGGGCACCTTCTTGGAGGGTTACTATTGACTGGCATTAGCAGTGAAAATCCGCTAGTCGATAAAATTGAGAAAAAGCCTTTAACGCATTTAACACTAGTTTTATTTACTTTTTTCCTTATTTTTGCCTTGCTATATACTGAAACTGGACCGTTCAAATATTTATTATTTGCGCTATTTTGCGGGTCAACAGGTCAGATGTTATCTGGATTTGTAAAAAGACTTCAACAAGAGAACCTATTATCTAATACACTAATTATTGTTGGCACTATTTTTACTGCTATGACTGCTATAGGACTTCTTGATAAGGGCAATATGTTAGATTGGGGTGTCTATTTATCAGCTGGATTATTTGGGCTTATTATTGCAATGATTGTAACCTCTTTTACGACAAAAACACAAAAAGATGCCGATATAGCCCATCTTTGGTTTAGTAGAATTATAGTTGTATTATTTACCCTGTATCTTGGATTTGATGTTCAAATATTAAAAGAACATGCAAAAATGTGTAGCTCTAATCCTGACTATGTCAATGAATCCTTGAATATCTATCTGGATATTATTAATCTATTTCAGGGTGTTGGGGGCTCTCAACAATAATTGGATAATTCTGATTTTCATGCTCTGAGTTTCTTGGTCTAAAATAATTACAAAACCCTACACAAATACAACAAATTCCCATAACACCAGTCAAACAGATTACAGCTATTGCCAAACCGCTATCTGTATCTAATCTATTATCAAAATTTGTCCGATAGTTTACCATTTTTTGGCAAAATATCAGAGTTAAATATGTAGTATTCAAATTTTATAGTTAAAATAGCTAGAAAAAAATGAATACACATCATTTGACTCTTTAGTATGTAAAACTATGTCCTTTAAAAACAAAAAGGAACTCAAGAAATTTTGGGAACCACTTCAAATCCAAATTTCTGAGCACCTATCCGATAGAAATAAGATTACCGATAACTATTATTTTGTCGGCTGGGAAAGAGAATCTTATGTTGCGCTAGAAATTAACAATATTTGGGTTTATTTTATCTTTAGTGACGAGCATTCAACTATCAAGATTAAATGCTATTCTGAACTTACTATTGAAGTATCAGAAGTAGCGGCATTTATTAAGAACATACTAGTAAAACTACTATATTCTAAACAGACAAAGCACATTCAAGCTTCAAAGGCAGAGTGAAATTAACGACCAGCGTTATAGTGGATAAAAGGTGTTCCAGCAGCCTTTTTCACATTAATTTCCTCACCTGAGCACTTGTATGTATTCATTACAAGCTTCTGCTCAATATCAAGAGCCATTGAATAACGCTTAGTTACATAGGCGCGTGTGTAATAATCCTGCTCATTAGTTACGTTCAGGTCAAATACACGCTCATCTAATAGCCGTACCATTTCACCAGCTTCAGCAACATAGAATCCAGCATTGAGGTACTTGAAATCATTGGGTGAATTAGCAATGCTCTCAATCTTGTAGCGGATGGGCTCCAGGTCACCAGGCCACAGATTCTTCTCAGCACCAAACACTATTTTTGCATTCATAGAATCATAGACAGCCATAAATCGCTCAAGGTCAAAATTATTCATATCTGTCAAATCTGGGTTCATAAATATCATAATGTCTGTTGGATGAAGCTTTCTGCTTACATCTAACGCAAGAGTCAGATTGTTTGGGCATATTTGCTTATTGACCTTTAGACCAGGCATTTCAGAATTAGAACTACGTACAAAGAATATACGCCTGTTACCAAGCGTGTATGGGACTAGGCGACTTAATTCCTGGATAGTATCAGTTGTTTTCTGAATTACGTTATTCAAGCGATAGACCTTTTGGAACAATGCCTTACAACGGTTCACCATTGCTACACACTCATCCTGATGGCTTTCGCACCACTGGAAGCGCTCCTGAATATCACTAAAGTCCTCCGCTACAGGAATAAAATGTGTCCAAGGCTGATATTCGTCATAGAACCACTGAGTCCACATACTGTCAGACTTTAATATTACAGAACCTGAGTTGAGCTTCCAAGCTGTTGCATCCCATGTACTTGCATTACCATCAATATCAAGAATGTATTTATAGCCAATCATATCCTTGCGATTTACCCATTCAGGCGCAATAATATTGTCTTTTGGGACGTTAGTGCTATTAAAATACTCACGTGGAGACATTTGGATATCTTGGCGCTTAATAAAGTTATACTTTGTACCGCGGGGCTGGGAGCCAAATACAATCTGAGCCTTTTTGCTTGCAAACGGAATTCCCTGGTGAATAGACCTGTATTCATTGTAGCGATTGAGGTAGAAGTAATAGCGGTCAGGAATGTTTAGAGTATAGGAAACAGATTTTAGATTGCTCTGCCCAAGCACATATAAATCCTTGTGAAACTTGGCAAATTCATTGGGATTATCCAGCTTGACTGTATTTTGCCCCAACTGTTCAAACTCCATTATTTGGCGTGGCTGGTTGCGCTCTGAGTAATAGTGGTGCTCCATATAACCGTCAAATGCACAGATGAGAAAATAGAACTCACGGAACAAATTCTTAGTCAATGCCACGCTTACCATGTGTTTAATAGATAGCTCAATCATATAGAGGAATTCATTAGACTCACTGTATATATATACACAGCCCTTGCGCACTCCAACGGCAAAAAGATTCTTAGGAAGGCATACTAGGTCTGTTTTAAACATATTGTTAAAAAGCTGGCGGCTAATATACTGGGGCTCAGGATACTGGGCAAGAATGTAGGATTGTGGAACATCAGCAAGCTGGTCATTACGCTCCAAATCAAAGTCAGTTGTTTGATTAATACGCTTTTCTTGTTCTTTTGAGCTACCAATTGCTATAGTATCTGTTTTTCCAGCATTTGTATATGATACAAATACCTTCAACCCTTCGGTCCAGCCCTCTCCGTTTGAATCAAGGCGCTTTACAACTATAGTATAGTTGCGTGCGTCTACATATTCAGTCGATACAAAAAAGTCCTTACGACCACTGTAATTTGTAATATCTATCTCAATGTTTGCAACAGACATACTATAGATAAATAAAGGGCTGTTGAGCTTTATATCACTTTTGCTAAACACATTACTTTAGTTTATATGGATATGGCTTCTTAATAATAGTAAGTATATAATCTGATATATTATGTTCTGAAAGAATCCGTGTAGCCTCAACATTCTGAAGAAAATCAGTTGACTTGTATACGTCATTTATAGCAATCGCATGTTCTGTAAGGTTAGTTCTACATGTGAACATTAGATTACATATACTTAGAAACTGACGCCTTGTGGGATTTTTTAGATTTATGGTGAACTTTACAACAACATCCTTACCAGGTGACATTTATATATTAATTACTTTGATTTATATATTCATTTTTTTATAGCCCTATACTAAAAAATGAATATTAAACCAAAGGTTAATTAGGTCAGAAATGCCAACAATAATGTATGGTGGAGTGAAATATACACAAGTTAGGCACGCCATATCTTGTAAAAAATGTAATGAAGTTATTGAAAGTAAAAATCAACATGATTTCAAATTCTGCAGCTGTGGAACTATTGGCATTGATGGGGGGACTGAAGATGGAAATCGGATACTTGGTAGGCTAGATGATATTGAAATAAGGTGCGTTTATTGCCATATTAATAAAGGTAGAAAAATCTGGCTATCTCCAGAAGTTGTTGAAGAGCATTTTGCGCGATTATTTAATACGGTGCGTTAGTAACTAAACTATGAACGTCGCGTTTTCTTTGACCTTTGTCTTAATTTTTTACGGGTTCCCCCATGCATGCCAGAATTAGCTCCATAATCACTCATGTATTGAATTAATTCCTTTTTGGATGATGTGGCTTTTGTGCCATCATACAAATCCTTTAGTTCTGTAATCTTAATCATAATATCAGGTGGAACTCCGTTAATGGGTTTATTGTTTTTGATAAACTTTTTGATTTTTTTTACCAGTGCTATTAAAGTTTCTTCTGATAGTGTTTCATCGCGAATAGGTACCGAATAAACTGATTTTTCCTCAACATTGTGATGTAAAAAATAGCCATCTTTAGCTCCTTCATCACCTACGTATGCTAATAATTGTGTAAATTTATCAAGTAATGCATTAGGGTCATATGTCATTTATTAGTGCTTTATAATATTTTCTGATAAAAAATATTATAGTTGTGTATAAATAGTAGTTTAATTAACTATTTCTTATTGTTTTTATGGTTCCAATTGGGTCAAATCTTTTGGCACTATCTAAATCACCACTTAACGGAAATAATACTGTATAGACACCTGATAATTGGAAACCTATATGAATTAATATGATTTTCAGGAAAAATAAGCTGAATCCTTCAATAGAATTTTTAATAGGTACTTTTCTTAGCCAGCTAATATATATAACTGGTAATCCCGTTAAAATTCCCATAAGTAAGGTCTCACTTAGGAAAAATCTTGGATTCTTTTCAATATAATGGGTATCATGTACTAATAATGAACCGATTACAAGGACGATAAAACTTAAACCTAGACCAAAAATAATACCGTATTTTATTACTTTGTAGACCAATGGGGCTATATCGGGAGCGTTCATCTTATTTAGAACTATAAAATTCCTGATGCTGATGCTGTTGATTTCATTGAAGCGCTAAATTTACCTATGTCATCTGTCTGATTATTAGCTGTAATTGTTATAAAATGCTTAATGTAAGCATTTACCTTTTCTGTTTTAGTCATAGGCTTTTTACTAAATAACTCTTCAGAACGCTCATTGAAACTGGGGTCTGAAGTATCTTGATATAAATTATATGTTTCTGCATCATCAGATTCCTCTTTCTCATCAAGAATTACATTAGTCGATGAGGCATCTGCAAGTGGACTTTCCCAGGATAAATTATAAACAAAGTCCGCAGTGCCTTTTAGTTTATTTGCTCCCCCCTGTCTTATGATTTTTATATCTAAAAGACGCTCTAGTTCACTAATAGTTTGTGAAATAATCGTATTTCTTTGATTCTGACTGCCAATTTCTAGTTCTTCTGGACCATAAACCCTATATGCTATCATGCGCAAATTATCATAGTGTCCCTGTAGATTATTTCCTTCATGCTTTGCTACTTTATGTAAGAATGTCATCTCATTTTCATATGCTGTTAAATTTTTTTTACTGTAAGAATGTGCCTTCTCACCAATAACTTTTACTACATAACGTTTATCTGCTTCAAATTCTAATAGTTCTGTAATTATTCCGAAACGTTTATCATAGTTATCTCCTAAACACTTCTGGTGATTCGCCATAAATGAAGCAGTAACTATAGTACCTACTTTCAAAATTTTAGTTTCTGAAACATCAACCTTATTAAAATTAATACAGATTGAAAATTCGCCGCTAATTACAGCATTTAATATCATTTTATAGAAATGATTGACATACATTGCTACCGTCGTATCAATCCATAAGTTTACCTGTTTTGCCATATTATGCATTTCCAATTGGGTAAATTTTATCTGATAAGGTAAATGTGACATTTACTGGTGATTGGATTTAATTGTGTTTACCTTAAGCACAATTAAATTTACATTTCATTTTTCTTTCACTTACCATAGTTTTAGCGCTTTTTTAACAGAATCAAATATTCTTTTGTTTCATTCATATCTACCGCATCAGCGCTAATAAGCTGGCTCATAATGTGACGCTTATAATTAATTTCTTCTACATGGATTGGACCGAATTTTCTGCAGAGCTGTATAAGGTCATTTATTGGAACAATAGATTCATTACTGTAACTTGTTAAAATATAGCGGGCTGGTAAACGGGCAAGTAGTTTTTCAAATGCTTTTAATGCTTTCATTTTAGAGTTCCATGGACTAGACATAGATTCATCGTATTCATCAGATGATGTTACTCTATCTATGCGTCTGTGAGTTTTGAGACCTACTTCAGGTTTGTCCCAGCGGGCTATTGAGTCCCAAATGTGATAATAGGAAAAATAAGTATGACTGCTGTAAGGTGGGTCCAAATATGCAACATCGACTTGGTCGTATGGTATTAATAAACTATCACCAACAATGTGTTTTGATTGGGGATTAGGTTTCATTGTGACCACTTTGGGTAAAATAAGGTTAAGGTCATTATGAGAACGTGTGCACCATTTCTTAAGATACGCCTGCTGAATTCCGACTGTGTTGTCAACCTTGTCTAGAGCAAAAATTAGTGATGTTATTAAATTTGCCTTTTCAATCTCATTAATTTTACCCTGTTTGGATAACTTTTCTATTTCATCACGGATAGCGTCAGCTTTCATGCCATTTTTAGGCTGCCACACTCTAACTATTGTTCCATCTTCAGATGTAACATCGCAGTAATTTTGGGTTAACCATCCAGATTTGGGTTTAATTTTATTTAATTTTTCTATTAATGGTTCAAGCTGTTTATTAGAATTAGTCTGTAAAAAGGTCTTTGCATAGACTTCAGATGCCCAAGAAAGGTCACTGGTTATTGTATTCCAACCTTTTTGTCTAAATGCCTGTGCAACGCGGGTAGTACCAGTAAAGGCGTCTAACATAACTGGGCGCCGTCCGGGTGGTAGAGGAACGTATTTGTGAACTAATTCAAGAATGGGACCCAGCAAACTGGATTTGCTCCCTATATATTTGATACCAGAAGTCTCCATCTATCTGGGACTGCTTCTAACTGTTGAGATGTATTTAAATCTGGTTTCATAACTAAAAAATGATACAATAAATGATTATATTTGTACATATCAGATGTCTAAAAAATTACAGCTAGTGCTTGATTTGGATGAGACACTTGTTAATTGTGTATCACGCCCGGATTGGCTTATCTTAGCTGAAAAGGAGCAAAGTAAGTATAAGGTTTATGATATGGAAAGTGATGGATTTCTTGTAATTAGACCCCACGCATTTGACTTATTGAATTTTGCGTTCACTAATTGCGTGGTATCTGTGTGGACGTGGGCAAATAAAGCATATGCAGACTTTGTTGTTGATAAACTATCTAATGGACAGCCTGGTAAATTTGCTAATGTGTGGTCTGGTGAACATGCCGATGAAGCTTTGGATATTTACGGTAATGGAAAGGACCTCAAATATTTATGGTTTAATAAAAGCCACGGTGATATGCTTCCATGTAATACAATCTTAGTAGATGACTTGGAAACAAATACAAATAATATGAGTAATAAAAATAATGTAATACAAGTGCCTGCTTTTCGTTTGTTTACAGAACGGAATGCCAAATATAATAATGTGTCAAATGATAAAACATTATTAAATGTTATTGATGTTTTAAAGGGAGTTATAAATAGTCCAAAATTTTGTCGCTATGAAATTGTAAGTCCATTTACATCCTTAACGAAGGTGACTTCAGTTCAAAGTGGCGGACGACGAAGGCTACGCACACCAAGGCAAAGAGAAAAAAAGGAAATAAGGGAAAGTCGGGTGCACCAATACAAAAATTAATCTGGTCACTAACAGCACCATTTGACGGCGGATTAAACAAACTGAAACTGCACCGACTCCAGTTATGCGACTTGTCTGATTCATAATCGTCTGGAGCTAAAAGGCAAGAAATAGGTAATATAAGACAATAGTATAATATAAAGATTACTATTATAATTGCTCCTATACTTAATAATGCGTTACCTGACGTAGTTAAGTCCAATGTATTAATTAATGACTGTGGATTAAATGCCGATACCTGCATACTCTATTAGGCGTATTGGTTTTTATCAAAAATTGAATATATAAATCGCTCATTGTATTTATCAAAACAAAGACAATGACTGACCTATACCTTGCCATTCCTGATGATTCCATGTACTACATGTACTGCGATAATGCTTACAAGCACAATGAGCGGGACCCTAAGGAAAGGGATTCTGGCTTTGACGTGTATTGTGAGTCAGAGACCTACATGAATCGCGGTGATACGGCATTTCTGAAGTTTGGAATCACAGCGGCTTGCGCCGTCAAGGTACGTGAGGGTGGCGCATTTGAGCCAAGGGCATTCTGGCTGATGCCACGTTCCAGCATTAGTAAGACCAACTTCATGTGTGCCAACTCTCAGGGACTGATAGACTCTGGCTATCGTGGTCCTCTGATGGGTGCCGTTAAGATGGTTTTCGGTGACAACCTTGAGACGATTAAGTCTGGAACGCGTCTATTCCAGATTGTTTCTGGCTCAGCAAAGCCCTGGCGCAAGATTATTGTAGTGCGCACGGTTGATGAGTTTCCCAAGCCAGGCTCTGAGCGCGGTGCTGGTGGGTTTGGCTCTACAGGGGTAGGCTACGGCACAACTGCTCCCTTTGAGCTCCCAATGGTATTTAGCACTGGCACTAGCACTAGCACTAGTATTGGTACTGGCTCTGGCTCTGGCTCTGGCTCTGGCTCTGGCTCTGGCTCTGGC
>Ga0114958_10002464_pt1 | contig 13838 bp, 9 predicted proteins | sample C_130208_EF_Meta_FD_89577 | JGI IMG/M metagenome (GOLD analysis project Ga0114958, IMG submission 89577) | Freshwater microbial communities from Lake Croche, Canada to study carbon cycling - C_130208_EF_MetaG | ecosystem: Environmental > Aquatic > Freshwater > Lake | place: Lake Croche, Canada... | reverse complement strand
TTCTACATTAGAACTATATATTACAAAAGATAATTATTTTAATAAAATAAATGTACCAATTAATGAACAAAGAATTAAATCATTATCGATATTATTATATGTCTTTAATTCTAATTTACTTAATTCTTTAATTATTTTTTTATTAACATCTTTATTTTTTATTAAACTATTGATTATATAGTTTATAACATCTGTTAAATTATACTCTTTTGAATCTATAATACTCTTAATTTGATTATATTTTATAATAAAATCATTTGATGATTTTAATTCTTTTATAATTATTTTAATATCATTATCATCTATCATATTAAATAGTAATGTAATGTCATTATTTTTTGAAATTTTTGCAAATGTTGTTAAACATTGTAACATATTTATACTTTTACGAAGATCGCCATTTGATTTAACAACAATTTTGTCAATTATATCATCATCTAAGTCTACGTTTTCTTTATCTAATATATCATATAGTTTATCTAATATATAGTCAGTATTTAATGGTTCAAATCTGAATGCCAAACATCTGCTTCTTAATGCAGGTGTAATTTTAGTAATGTAATTACATATTAAACAAAATCTAGTATTCTCAGTATAGTTTTCAATTATACGTCTTAATGCAAATTGACCATCTAATGTCATAGAATCTACTTCGTCTAAGATTACCATCTTATACATATTCTTTTTACTAAACATTTTATATAAGTTGTTATTTGTTGAACAAAATTCTTTTATCTGTTCTCTGACAACATTAATACCACGATCGTCACTTCCATTTAATTCTAATATCATATGTTTGTAATATTTCCCATATATCTTTTTAGCAAATGCTAAAACAGTTGATGTTTTACCGGTACCAGATGAACCAAATAATATTAAATGTGGTAATGAATTCTTTTCAACCATATTATTTAAAATAGATATAACTTGCGTATTACCAACAATTTCTTCAACTTTATGAGGTCTATATTTTTCAATCCATGGAATATTATTGATAGATTCATCTACTTTTAATATTGAATTATTTTGTTGGAATGATTTATCCATAATATTATAATCTTATTATTTGTTTAAGTTATTAAATATTCAAATTTTTTATGACTTTTTTCTGAAAAGTTTTTTAACAATCTAATATATATGAAACTAATTTCAATTATATTATGTGATTATGGATACTTTAATTTACATCCACAACTTTTAACTCAATTACAAATTCCCATAAATAGTCCAACATTAAGAATAAATGAACATTTAGTTAATTTATATAATTTTTATGGTAATAAAATAGCGCAAAATTGTTCACTTAGAATTGAAAAAATACCTGAAGAAATTTTAAATACAAAGAAAGTAACTATTCTAAAAGATTATCTAGGAAGAGAAACATTAGATGTATATGAATCTAATGGTGATGTAGTTATGAAATACTGGTAGATTAATCATATAAATTAATTATATAGTCATATAAATAATTTATTTATATATTTTTCATCTTGATTACATCATGTGTTAAAAAATTGATTTTTCTATTTATTATTATAAAGAAATACTTATATAAATCAGTAATGAGCTTTGTTACAAAAAAAGATGCCATAAATCATTATGATAGATTATCTAAAGGGAAGAATACTGATTTGTATTTATTCCAAGAAGATATTAATAATAAAGCAAAGAAACAATTCTTAGTTAAAACTACTAAGGATATTTATGATAAAATTACGATTGATAATAAAAATAATCACTATTATGAATTCTGGCAAAAAAATACTCCGATTAAATTTGCGCTCGATTTAGATATATTAAAGCAAGATCCTATTTTAGGAGCAATTACATATGAACAAAGTCAAGATGTATTAAAAAAGAATATTCAAGATGTATTATATTATGCAGAGCAATATTATGATCATGTATATAATGTAGATGATGTTATGATTTTAGAAACATTACCCCAAGAATTAAGTGAAAAGAAATATTCTTATCATGTTATTTTTGATAGTTTAATGTTTGCAAGTCATCTAGTTTGTAAAGATTTTTTTAGACGTATGAAGAAAGAAACTGAATTATTTGGATGTGATGAAAGCATTTATAATCTTGGTTGTCTACGAATTATGGGATCAACTAAAAAAGGAGAAGAAAGAATTTTAGAACCCGTTCAATATCGTATTAATAAAAAACTTACTAAGATTGGTACAGATTTAAACTTTTTTAGATCGACGCTTATAACTTATACTGAAAATATAAATGGTGATAATTTTATAGATGAATCTTTTATTGAAAATACTTATGAAGAATTAATTGATGAAAAAGATGTTGGAGACAAAGATAAAGATTGTAAAATAGATAATATTGATATTGAAAAAATCTTAAATGAACTACCAATGGAAGTATGTGATAATTACCAACAGTGGTTAAGAATTGGTATGATTTTATATAATACTAGTAAAAAAACAGACACTAAATTAGATCTTTTTGAAATGTATAATAAATGGAGTTCTAAATCAAAGAAATATAAAGGTACTGAAGATGTAAAAAAATATTGGAAACAATTAGCAAATCAAAAAACAAATTCTAAACTAGGAATTGGTAGTTTAATATACGAAGCTAAAAAACAAGGTATTCAAGGCTATTTAAAAAATGGTAAAAAATCTAATGATGTAATAGTAAACGAATATCCTAAAAAAGTAATTCAATTAACTCCAAAACCAAATACTACTTTCTTAAGTCAAAGATATCTTACACCTGAATTATTTACAAAGCATTTTGGAGCAAGACTATTAGCAGTTCAAAGTGAAAAAGGTACAGGTAAAACGTCTAATTTAATCGAAGCCTATTTTAAAAATGGTCTGATTACAGATGATATGAATATTCTATTAATTTCAAGTCGTCGTACATTTGGTGCGAAACTATTAGGAGATCTAAACAAGTATGGATTTAAGTTATATTCTGATTTTGAAGAACAATATATTAGTCACAATAGAATTATATGTCAATTAGATTCACTCATGAGATTAGATCGTAGTAAGTATCATGTAATTATTGTTGATGAATGTGAATCTGTTGCAAGATATATGACGTCACAACATTTTACAAAAAACCATAAAGCAACAATGATTATTAACATGTATGAATCATATTTAAACTCTGCAGATAATGTATATATTTTAGATGCAGATTTAAGTGATAGATGTGTTAATTATTATCAAAAGATTATGAATATGACTGATGATGAAGTGTCTCTTATTGTAAATGACTATCAATTATATACAGATTACAAAGTAAATTATATGAGATTTAATGATTGGATTAATCAAGTAATGATGGATATTGAAAAAAATAAGAAATTAGTTGTTGCTATGGCATCAAATGCTAAAGGAAAAGATTTAAGAGATATTATTGTAGAAAGATTTCCAAACAAGAGAGTTCTATTCTTAAACAGAGATGTAGATGATAAAGAAAAAATCGCAATTGTAAGTAATGTTGATGAACAATGGTCTAGATATGATATTGTTATCTATACACCATCAGTATGTATGGGTGTATCATATGATAAAATTAATCATTTTGATGCAATTTATGCATATGGATGTGAAGGATCATTAGGATCTCAAGAATTTTGTCAAATGATTCATAGAGTACGTCATCCAAAGACAAAAATTATTTACTTAACGTTTGATCGTTATGAAGAGTATACTGCAGAAGATCAAATATCATATGAACAAACAGAAGAATTAATTTGCAACGATTATTATTTAACAAATTATGAAATTCATACAAATATCATACCTCACAAAATCCGTAAAATTGATGATTATATGAACTTTGTAGGAGGTAAAAGTGAGATTATACCATATGATGAAAATAAAAAAACAGTTGATGAAGTATCAACACATCGTAATCAACGAGTAATCTATTATCCCTATAAACAGGAACCTGAATATGAATTATATGTTAGAAACTGTATGGAAACAATAGAGAATAAAAATAATTTTTGTTGGTCTGTATTTGGTTATCTAAAACATAAAGAGTATAAATTAGAATATCTTAAAGTAGAGAATGGTATTGAATATGCCAAGTTATTGAAAGATAATCGTAAGGTGAGAGTTGAAAGAGAGAAGGAGGATTTCTTAGAAAGAATTATAGAGACTGCTGATATTGAGGAAAATGAATTTTATGAATTAAAGCGTAAACGTGAGGAGTTACGTACAGAAGAAGAAAGAATGAAATTACGTAGATTTCAATTTAAGAAATGTTTTGATATTGAAAATCTATCAGAAGATAAAGAAAAAACTAAAGAATTATTTCAAACATATGATGATCCACAAAAGAAAAAGCATTATCGTAATCTAAGATGTATATTAAATACAAGTAAGCAAAATTCAGAACAAAAATTAGATATAATTAGAGCAAACATAAAAAATGACAACTATCGAAAGAATGCATATTCTGACTTAATAACATCAAATATATATACGACGCATAAATTTGCTTTACAATTTATTGATATGTTAGGTTTTGATATTAATGATTTATCAAAAACAGTATCAGATGATGATTTTAAGATTCGTATAGAAGATATTAAAGATGCATTTAATGATGAATATAATAATATATGTTATAAGTTTAATTGCAAGATTAGAAATAAAAACTTTGTAGATTTAGAAGATAAGGATAGTTCCACATTTATTAAAAAGATTATTAAATTACAGTATGGATTTGATATTAAGAAAGATAAAGAAAATCATATAATGAGTGTTCCTCTTGATAGTTCAGGGAATATATGGACAAAACTATATGAATATAAAAAGAACAAAAATGTTGAAAATGAAAAATTAAATGACTTAATTGAGCCAATTAATATATCTGATAAGATAGATATTGATGATGGATTTATTGATGATTAATTTTATTTATAGTTTAAGTTATATAAATAATTTTTTAAATTATTTATATAAATGGAATATATGGAGTATCATAAAAAGTATTACAAATATAAGATAAAATATCTTAATTTAAAAGGAGGTAGTAAATGTAATGATTTATTAAAAAAAATTAATGAAAATATATTAGATCGAACTGATATTAATAAATTAAAAGTCATGCATGCATTAACAGTATTTCTTTCTAGAAAAAAAGGTGAAGATCCAGAATGTGATAAATTAATTTCATTGATTGAACAATTAATACACGATACTAATATTGACGATAATACAAAAATATCCTATCTTAGAACAATTGCTACTTCTATAAATAAATCTACATCATCTAATGTTTCTATACCTATAAAACTAACTTCAAGAGTATCCCCTAAACAACCAACATTAACTCCACCACCAACACCACCCGCTCTTCAACCACCGCTAGCTGTTCAACCATCATTAGCTCCTAAACAACTAGTAGTTTCGGTTCCAATTGAAACAAATATAGAATTATATACACCTGTGCTTGGTGGCGAATCATCGAATATATGGCCAATTATTTCAAATACATATAAGAAATCTAATAGACTTGGTATTAAAGGGATAACAGATCCAACATTAAATTTTAGATTTATTGAAAAACATTCTGGACGTACTGATGTACCTATTTTTGGTAGAGGGACTTTTACAGCAGTATATCAAATTAAAAATGAATTAAATAAAGCTGATACTATTATATATATATTAAGGATATTTGAAAGAAAAACTTATGTATTTCCAAATCATTTTATGAGGAATCCTAAGATAATATCAGAATATATAAGATATAATGAATATTTAATTAGAATATATTATTTTGGTGAATTACAAATTTTAGCAAATCAATTTGAATATATAGATGGACTTGCATTTGATGGTGTGTCACATGACTCCGACAAAGATAATTATAATATATTACCGACCACAGTAAATTATAATTTTGATTATACAATAACAAAATTATATAATGTTCCAAAATATGATAATTATATTTCAATAATAAATTTAAATAATTCTGAGAAATTTAAGTTTTTATATAATAATGTTGTCATGTTAAAAAAATTAGCTGATAATAATGAATTTCATGCAGATTATAAAATTGATAATGTTGGTTGGGATGATCCAATAAAATTAAATGTAATAATGATTGATTATGATGATGAAACAATACAAGAGGCATCAAATAAAAATAAAAACTTACATTTACTACCTAATAATAAAATAGATTTAATATTCTTTTCAAGTACATATATACCTGAATACCTTAAGAATAAGAATATATGTACATTACCAGATAATTCACAAAAAATTGGTTATCCATGTGTATTACCAAATTATGCTCCAGAACAATTTGTCAAATATTCTATTGGTGGATTATATAATATAATTCAAAGTTTGAATATAAAATTTAATGTTCCTAACATAGATATTCCACTTTCTTTATCAATTACTAAAAGAAGAATTAGAAAGATAAATACTAATGATCTTGCAGCAGCATTACAATTAAATAATATAGATTATGAGTCAATACCAACATACGAAGAAATAATAGATTTATTTGATCATATTCGTGTTTCTAACTATATATCATAATATCATAATATCATAATATCATAATACAATATTATAATAACACAATAATATAGCACTTCACGGTACTTAACCTTGACACTTTACGATATACAAATATATAAATTATTATTTTATAATTTAAATATATACATCTAATGGATTATGAAAAAAAGTACCTTAAATATAAAAATAAATATTTGAGTTTAAAAAAAGGAGGTGATAATTGTAATAATATACTTGCATCTATAAAATTAGTAGTTCAGGATAAATCAATCGATAGTTTAATAAAGATACAATTTATTGAAGCATTGTTTATGAGTGAACCCATAACTACAGAATCAAAATACAAACTATTGCCACCATTACCAAATACACCCCCATTTCCCCCACCAAAACAACCAATGCCAGTAAAAATGCCAATATCACTTATAAATACACCACCATTACCTTTAAATAAACAACTACCTTTAAATAAACAACCACCTATATATACACAAGTATTACCAACTAAGACATCAAATGTATCCGTTGAAGCAGAGATAGAATTATATGTACCAACAAAAGGTGGAGACTCAAGTAATATATGGCCAATTATTACAAACAAATGGAAAAAAAATAAAAGACTTGGCATAAGAGGAAAAATAAATACTATTATAAATTTTGAAATTGTTGAGAAAAATCATAATAAAAACGATGAACCAATTTTAGGAAGAGGAACATATACAGCTGTATATCAAATTCGTAATGTAAATGATATTAGTGATACAACTAAATATATATTAAGAATATATGAAAGAAATATAGATTTATTTCCTCAGCATTTAATGCATAATTCTAAAATTGTAAATGAATATACAAAATACTCTAATTACCTAATTAGAATATATTATTATGGTGAATTAAAGACATCTTTTAGTAAATTTAATTATATTGAAGATGAAGAAGATAGTGATAATGATACTTATCAATTATCAAGAGGATCAAAAGATTATAACTTTGATTATACAATTACAAAGATATATAATATAGCTACATTTAATGATGATAACATTGTAAATAATCTAACAAATTTACAAAAATTTACATTCTTATATAATAATATTGTTATGCTAAAAAAATTAGCAGATAATAGTGAATTTCATGCTGATTATAAAATTGCAAATGTTGGTTGGGAAGATCCTATAACTTTAAATGTTATAATGATTGATTATGATGATGAAACTATTCAAAAGGCACTACCCATTAATAAGAAATTACATGCTGGTAACGGTGGTATTATAAATAAACAAACTTATGCATCAACTTATATACCAGAATATCTAAAAGATGAAAATGATAATCTATTAAGAAAATATAAAGCTGATAAATTTATCAAATATTCAGTTGGTGGTTTGTATATGATAATGTTACATTTAGATATTAAATATAGTAAAAAAAATGTAAAGATTCCATCTATTTTAAAAAGTATTATCAGTAAAAATATTGTTACTCTTGATATGGAAAATTTAGGCGATAGCATACATCTTAAACATAAGGATTTTGATATGATACCTACTTATGATGAAATACTTTCTATATTAGATTTTATTAAAGCTGCAGGATATGTGTCTTAAAAAAGTAGCTAAAAAAGTAAAAAAAAGTGATAAAAAATGAAAAAATTTTGTAAAAAAATCTTTTTTTTGAAAAACACTTTTTTGAAAAATCCCAATATTTTATTTCACTTTTTTTAAAACTCACACTCTCTTACTTTTTGGGTCCTTGTCCAAAAGGTAAGAGTCCATATTAGCCAGATGTTTTTATTATTATCTAAATTATTTAGTTATAATAACATCTTAAAATATTATTTTTCCAAAAGGTAAATTTTTTGTCCAAAAGGTAAATGGTATATAGCATATTTCTAAAATTAGTTTTTCATATAGATATTAATATAACTAATTATTAACAAATATGTATAATTCTCTTAACTTACCTTTTGGACAAATAAATTTACCTTTTGGACAAAAAATTTACCTTTTGGACAAATTCATTTACTTTTTGGAAAAATAATATAAAACTTATATTATATTAACAAATATGGATATAAATAATAACGATAATACAAATTTATATATATATAAATGTGAGTTATGTACTGAAATGTTTAAAACTAAGAAAACTCTGGAAAAACACCAAGCTAAAAAAAATAAATGTAATATTACAACTGATTTTCAATGTCATAAATGTCAAAAGTTTTTTAGATATAAGAAAAATCTAACAGAACATAATTCAAAAAATAAGTGTCTTCCTAAAAAAATAGTAATATATCAAGGTGTAACAGATATAATTCCTACTACACCTTCTGATATAATTTCTAGTAAATCTGATTTAAATTCAGATATTAAATTAGATATTATTGAATCAATTAATATAATTCTAACATCTGAATTTAATGTTGATGAGAAGGTTGATTTATTAAGTTCTTTAATAAATATTGAGTCTTCAAAAATAAAGATCATCATAAACAGTGATCTAAAAAATGAAGAAAAATTAAAATTAATAAATAGTCTAAAAAATACAAATAAACAATTAAATAAAGTTGGAGCATTAAATAACGGGCAAGTAAATAATGGTGTTATAAATACTAGTACACATACAGTAAATCATATGAATAATACAACTAATATTCAAATAAATAATTTTGGTAAAGAAAATTTAGATTATTTAGATAGTGAATATTTTAAAGATCTTATTCTTAATAATCATATTGAAAAAGCATATATGAAGTTAACAGAAGATATATATTTTCATAAAGATCATCCAGAAAATAAAACTATAAAAATAGAAAATTTAAATAATAAATATGCATTTGTTTATAAGGAAGGAATATGGAAGGGAATCCTTAAATATGAACTAAAAGAGTTATTACATAATAAAAATTCTCAGCTATTAAAGGTGCATTGTAAAAAGCTAAGAAATATATTAGATACTGCAAAAAAAAATAGTATTAGTGTTTTTCTCGCAAGAGACTACGACGGGGATCCGCATTTAAAGGATATGAATGATCGCATGGTACTATTATTCTATGAAGGTAAGCCAAAGAGTGAAATCTAATTCAAATTTCATTAGATTATTAATATAAATAAATATTAATAATGTAATATAAATACCCTATACATGAATAATTTAACGAACTTATCATTAAAGATAGAACAACCAAAAAATATAAAAATTCAATTAAAAGAACATCAAAAAACTGGAATATTTCATATGAGAAAATTAGAGGACGATCAATATATTGGACATGATTATGATGAAGAAGGATTTTATTTATCACCATATCAATTAAAAACATTAGGACTACAGCCAAATGATATAAAAAGTATAAAGATATATACATCTTATGGAATACTGGCTGATAAAGTAGGTAGTGGTAAAACACTAATGGTTGTAGGATTAATCAATAATAAAGTTCAATTACCAGATACAGAAAAAATTTTATCATCTGCATTATATAGTAGTATTCATATAAAAGATAGTAAAAAGTGTTTAAAGACTAATCTAATTTTAGTACCACATTCATTAACAACTCAATGGAATGATGCATTTAAACAATCAAAGTTAAAATATTATGTTATTTCTAAACGTAAGGATATTGATTATTTAGAATTCGATGATTATATTGAGGATATATGCGAAGCTCTAGTCATTGAAAAAGAACAATGTTTACAATATTATGATGCTATTATATGTAGTGCAAATATGTTTTCAGATTATTATGATAAATTTAAGAATACTAAATATAGTCGTATTATTATTGATGAAGTATTACAGATTAAATTACCAGCAGATTTCAATTGGTGTTGTAATTTTGCATGGTTTGTAACTGCAACACCAAGTGGTTTGTATACAGTACGTAGACATTATATAAAAGAATTAATTGGTGGTATGGCAGCATATCACAACTTATTAAGTGTTAAAAATAATGATTCCTTTGTAAGTGATTCAATGAAATTGCCTGATATTTTGTTTAAGAAAATTTTATGTTTAACACCAAAAGAATTACTAGCAGTAAGAGACTTAATCCCAAATGATGTTATTAATATGATTAATGGAAATAATATTCAAGAAGCCTTAAAAAAGTTAAATTGTAATATCGATACAAACGATAATATATTTAATATATTAACAAAAAGAACAAAAATAGATATAGAAGATGAACAAGCAAAATTAGAATACATAAATAAAAAGAATTATGTAGATCAAAAACTTAAGGATGAAAGTATAAAATCAAGTGAAGAAAAGATAAAAAAGTTAAAAGATAGATTGCAGAATATAAAAGAAAGAATTGATAATTTTAGTGAAGATAATTGTCCAATCTGTTTTGAGAATAGTAATAAACCAGTTATAGTAAGTTGTTGTAATAATATAATTTGTTTAAAATGTATTGTTAGTGTAAAAAATTTATGCCCATTTTGTAGAATTAAGATTACGACTGATAAAATGAATATATTAGACAATGATTATAAGAAGAAGGTTGAAAAAGATGTTAAAGAAGAAAAATTAAAGAATAAGATAGTGAATTTGATTGAAATTATCAAAAATAAGAAGGAAGGAAAGTTTTTAGTATTTAGCTCATATGATGAGACATTTAATGATATAATAAAAGAATTTGATAAGAATAAAATTACATATTCAACTATATTAGGAGCAGTAAGTCATATTAATAATGTAATTAATGATTTTAGTAGTGGTAAGATAAATGTGGTTATGATGAATGCAAAACATTATGGATCGGGTTTAAATTTACAAATGGCTACAGATGTTATTATTTACCATGAAATGCAAAAAGAATTAGAGACTCAAGTTATTGGAAGAGCTCAACGATTAGGAAGAAATGAACCATTAATAGTTCATTATTTACTACATGAAAATGAAAGATGTAATAGTAATGCAAATTTGACATATGAACAAAATGATTATGAACAAGTTAATGATGCTCAAGAATATGATTTAAATGAAGATAATGATATATAAGAGATGATTGTGATAATGATTTGATTAAACAGATGCCCCCTTAGGATTTGCCATTGTTACTGCCATTGCAGCATGTTCTGCCATTATGCCAGGCACTACATATCTATCGAACATTATATAAAATCCAATTATAGCATAACAAACTAATAATATAATGATTAAAATTAGAGTAATGTATATTAATTTCTGTAAGACAGTTTTATCCTTTTTTGAAAGATTGATAGCTACATTATTTGACATTTATTTAATATATATATATATTAAATATTAAATTTTTTTAATAATTTATATAAATTATTAAAAAATACTTATTTAGTTAATTTGTTGATTTATTTACCTAATAAATTTTTTACCATTGTTATAAAAATATCAGTTTGATTAGTAAATACTAATAATATTAAATCAAGTAATTTTGCAAATATAGTTAATATTGTTTGTATGATCTTCATTAATAATGGTAATTTAGTGCTTTTTGTTGGTTTTTCCTTACCAATCTTGCGACCATCTAATCTATATCCAACTAATTTTTCAGATGATGTTATTACTTTACCAATTGTATTATCATAGAATAAACTAGATATATATCCAATAAGTAATAATATAAATGTTGCAATGATTTTTCCAAAATCATAATCACTTGCTGTCATTTTTGCTTTACGGTCAAATGGTTTAATTAATATATTAAATAATCCTTTTTGAATTGAATTTATAAAAGAATTAAATCCTGATACTGCTTTATTTGTTGTTCGAATTATTCTTTTATCTATATCTGATTTTGGGAACTTTTGACTTTGTATCTTATATACAATTCGATCCATTTCATATATTATCTTACCAACTACATATCTCTGTTTATTATCTATTTTTCTAACTACACTATCAATTTCTCTCGCGATACTATTAACAGTTGTAGTTTCTTTTCTTTTAATCTTTGCAATTACTCTATCAATGTCATTTATAACATCATTCATTAATTTATTTTTACGTTTATTAATTTTATCTAGTGCATCATCTATTTTACTTGATACTTTATTTACAACAATATCCTGATTACTGTTTAATTTATATACAATTCTATCAAATTCATTTGATACTTTATTTACAATCATAGATTGTCTTCTATTTATTTTACCTACAACATTATCCATACCATACGATAATTTATTAACAGCATTGTTTCGTTCATTATCTAATCTACTCACAACACTATCTACATCTGATGATAATCTGTTAACAGCATTATTTTGTTCATTATTTATTCTACTCACAACACTGTCCACATCAGATGATAATCTATTGACAGCATTATTTTGTTTTTTATTTATTTTATCTAAAACATTGTCCATACGAGACGATAATCTATTAACAGCATTATTTTGTTCATTATTTATCTTAGTTACAACACTGTCCATACCAGACGATAATCTATTAACAGCATTATATTGATCATTATTTATTCTATTTGCAATACTGTCTATATCTGAAGTCAATCTATTAACAGAATTATATTGTTTATTATTTAATGTATTAACAACATCTTCCATATCTTTTGTTATTCTCATAATTGCTAACTTTTTTTTATTTTCTAAATCATCTACTGCATAATCTATAACTGCTGATGAAATATGCATTGCATTATTAATATCATTCTTTAATTTAATTTCTTTTTTTATTAAATTATTATTAGTTCTATCAATTGCACTTAAGGTATTATTAATTTTTGAATTTATAATATTTTCACCCCTTCTTGCTGCAGCGTTTACACCTTTATTAATATTAGTTAATTCTTTACTTATACTTGTATCAGATGATAAAACAGTATTTTGAGCAGATGAACCAACAATATCAATAACATTATTTATAGCATCTTTTCCTATATAGACTCCATTAGCTACAGATTTATTTATATCATTTGTAAATTTTTCTAAAAAATTCATTCTTCTATATTATTTATAGTCATATAAAATTTTCTGGAATTCTCAAATACAGTTTTTCCTAAAAATGAAATTAATAACATTGGTCCTTTAACTAGTATAAAAATTAATAGCATCATAAAATCATGTCCTAATACAGCAACACTGTGTCCTGCATTTCCAATAATTTTAATTATTAAACTAAAGAAATTTATAACTACATCAACTATACTGAATCCTGAACCCGTAGATATCTTAACCATGTTTGTAAATTGATCAACCAAATATATTAAACCACCGATGATACCATCAAAGCCAATCTTACTTAGTACACCAGTAGAAGTTACAATTCCACTATATACATTTAATACGCTATAAATACCAGTCT
>Ga0114958_10002463_pt1 | contig 13838 bp, 15 predicted proteins | sample C_130208_EF_Meta_FD_89577 | JGI IMG/M metagenome (GOLD analysis project Ga0114958, IMG submission 89577) | Freshwater microbial communities from Lake Croche, Canada to study carbon cycling - C_130208_EF_MetaG | ecosystem: Environmental > Aquatic > Freshwater > Lake | place: Lake Croche, Canada... | reverse complement strand
GTATGTGAACATAATAGTAACAGGTTGAATTAAGAATATGCTCGAAACTTGCGAAATACCCCAACTTGTCATAACTTCTTCACCAACAGATCGATTATGATTTGCTGCAAAGAGAATTAAGAAGTTTAGAACAAAACCTAGGTAGCCCATAGCAACAAATAAAAATCCAGCACCAGTCCATGTATGAGCAGGCCAAGATTTCCAGCAAGACATATGAAAATCTAGTAGGTTCCAAGGCATAGAAATAACAGCAGCCGCTTTTCGTAGCAAATCCTTAAGACTTAATTCTTGTAATTCATCAACTCCTTTAATTTTAAGAAACTCGGGATCAAGTTCCATTCCATGTTTCTTATTTAAATAGATAAGAGCAACTTTTTCAAATGCAGAACGACGCTGATATTCTTCATGAAGAACAGGGAACTGTGCTTGAAATTCAAGAGTACCAACATGATTCATTGTTCGGACCAATCCTTGAACAACAGGAATATTTAGAGTCATAGTTATTAATGAAAGCATGATTGTTTCAAATATAGTCATAGCCTCTTTTCCTCCGGCACCATATGTGAATCCGTAGAGAAGAGCAGTAATGAAGAGTGAATGAAACTGAACTATACATAAGAACAGAAGTCGGAAGAGACGAGAAAGACGAGGATCATATCTAAAAATAAATTGTAAACTGGGATGTTGTTGCAAGATACGTTGTAGAAGTTTTGAAGAAGTTGGGATGGGTTCTTGTTTCATAGTTTTATAGAAGCGATCCATAGTCGAGCGAATATCATAAATATAAAGTGGTGAAGAAGGTCTTCTATGCAAGAATTCGCGCAAGAACTTATTACGAAGAAGTGAATGAACATAACGACGAGTAGAAGCCAAATCAACCTGTATTACAACAATACTAATACACAAAGTCAATAAACCAAGACCACCAAAAAGACCAAACCACTCAGCATTTGCTGCTAAACCGGCTGCTGAATACACATTTTTAGCATTCTCAAAAAGAGCCTTATTTGATTCAACAGCAGCCATAACACGACTCGAAAAATCAGTTAAGTGTGTGCATTCGCAAGAAGCATATGTTAGATTAGCGTAAGCGGGTTTACAACCATCAGATGACCATTTCTGCAAGGAGTGGGACCAATAAATACAACTATGATCAAAAGAAGGAGAAGGGCAATCGAAAGGTTGGAATGTATAAGGTTGAAAAGATGTACATTGTATATAATTAGTAGAATTCATTAAGCAAGGAACTTCCCATAGATCATGACGTGTACGATTTGCACCTTTGAAAGGCGTCATTTGTCCACCGGTTGTTAGATATACAGAAGCAGTATCACAACGAATAACATAAGAAGGAGGAGTTTGAACACGAGGATCATCTAATCCAAGATTCTGATTCCATGACATTGTGATAGGTTTTGATAGATTAGATACTGAAATAACTTTACCGGTAGAATCTAAAACACTGAAAGAAACAACTGGAGCATCAGGTTTTTGATTTGGAATGACTGATACAAAAGGATTTTTAGTCCATTGTATAAGTGACGCAGCGGCAGCACCTGCGACAAGAGATTTTAGAGGAGGCATAGCAATATTAGTAGTTCCGGAAGCAAGAGTAGCAGTTCCGTTAGTTTCGGGAAGAACTTGCAGAGTCATTTTGAATTGACTTGTTTGGACAGAAACTGATCCATTTGCTGCATTTGCAAGAAGTGCAGATCCAAGAGCATTAAGACTTCCTTGGATAACAGAGGCATCATAAGATGCAAGAGTATTAATATATCCGACTGCTTCTGCAGCGGAAATATTTGTTAAATTCTGTGGTATTTCCGGAGGTTTGAACCAATTGGGTGAAGGGGAACTTGTAACACTAGGAGTCAAAGATGCAGTAGATGTAGCAGAAGGTGTTGAAGCCGAAGAAGTTGTGGAAGTAGCAGATGAAGAATGTGTTGGGGACATTGTAACAGTTCCGGTAGCAGTTGCTGAACTTGATGCGGAAGATGTTGCTGAAGCGGAAGATGTTGCCGAAGCAGTAGCAGAAGAGGAAGATGTAGAAGAAGAAGATGCAGTAGCAGAAGATGTACCAGTCATAGTTGAACTAAGAGTAAACGGGGAAGAAGGAGTTCCAGACACAGTAATTAATGAAGTAACAGAACTGCTAGAAGTCATGGATGGAGATTGAGTTGCTGAAGAAATAGATGAAGGTGTTGGAGTTTTAGTTGTTGTCAAACTCTGTTGTGCAGAATAAGAAGGAGTAACAGTTGATGTTGGTCCAGCAGTCGCAGATGGATATGCTGATCTAGATGCCGAGGCAGAACTAGTTCTAGAGGCAGTTGATGTTGTGCTAGGAGTTGCGGGAACAGAAACAATTGTGATACGATAATTAACATGAGAAAAATCACAACCCTGCCAAGGCTGAACAATCAATTCAAAAGTATTAAGATTAGCATAATGGGACCATGTTACAGTACCGGATGCATAAGTAATAAGAGGATTATAAACCGATGGTCCACCGTTAACATTTACCCAGATTTGGTCACCTTGACCGCCATTTTCATAATGATTTAGAGTTAGAGTTACTAGATAATAGGATGAAGCCGTAGTAGGAAGTGGATTGGTCCATTTAATGGCAGGCTTTATTGTACCACAAGAGGGTGAACTGCAAGTTACTGCATCATTTGGCATAATAGTTGTTGCTGAAATCCAACCCGCACAACTTGGTGAATACATCCAAGCCATACCGCTACCAACATTTGTAAAAGTTCCTAAAGTTCCGTAATTTGGATCTTGATAATAATTATATGACCAACCATTATTTCCTTGGACGCCACTAAAATCATTTTGAGAATCATAAATATGAATTGGTGTTGGAGAAGGAGTTATAGAAATAGTAGGAGTGATTGAAGGTGTGGCTGAAGGAGGAGGTGTTACTGAAGGTGTAGGAGTAGCAGAAGGAGGTGCTAAAGGACAGCAAAAATATTCAGTAACATCTGCTATACTAGGACTATAAATGCATCCATTACCATTTAAATTGCAACCAGCGCCATTTACAGTAATTCCATTTGGGATAACATTTGTGCAGATTTGATTCATATTCTGTTGAATATAGGAACATGACGGCATACCAAGATTTGTTGGGCAGTCACCAGTATAGTGTCCAAGTGAAGTTAAACTTGAACAATCTTGAGCAAATGCTAGACTAATAAATAAATACGCAACAATTTGCCGCAGCATTTCTACTAGAATGTCCGGTAAAAAGCGATGCTCAGGTGCTAATAATTAAATTGATAATATCTATAAATTTATCAGTTGTCTTTTGATTACAGTATCTTTCTTTAATGGATAGCCCTTTTGTAATATAAATATTTCGTAAGATCTCAGAACTTTCAAGAGTTTGAATAGCAGCCTTATATTTTTCCATCATTGGATATCCGAATTCGGGATGTTTAGCAAAATAATCAGATTTTTCCAAATATTCTTTAGGAATTATTCCATCAGAATCAACATAAAAAATTGCATCTCCATATAATTCTTCAAAAAGAGCCATTCGCGGAGCAATAACAATACAACCTTCTAGAAGAGCTTCTAAAATAACATATGCCATAGTATCATAATGTACAACATTACTATCAATATCAAAAACAGGATATATAAAATATTTACTTTTTGCAAGAACAGATAAAATCGTTTTTTTAGACGTATTAGTTGTGTAAAAAACTTGATCATTATTTTCTAAATAATCAAACTTTTGTTTATTATAGTTATTAGTAATTAGTTGAAGAGCAGGAAATGATTTAATTAATAAAGAAACCATTTTTAAGCCTCTTTCGGGAGCAGCAAAAAAGACAATATTATTATTTTTTTGTTTAATTTCAAATAAATCATTCAAATTAATACTATTATAAAGCATAAAATTAGGATGTAAAGAAAGATATGGTTGTTCTTCTAAAATATTTATTTTAGAAAATTCGCTAATCCAAAGAATTATAATATTTTTTCTGTGTGATTCAAAAGAAGCAGGGGTTTCAGGTGCTAAATGATTATTCATAATAATAAATATCATACTGCAAGAAACTTCACATTTTTCAAAAATATCTAAATCTTTAAGATGCCATGAAATTATTATACAATTATAGATTTTTTTTAAATTATTTTGTTTTATATAATTAACACCAAGATGATTACATTCATCAATACTATCGAGTATAGAAACAAAATCACAAATAAAACCTTTCTTAGCTAAACCTTCAGCCAAATAAACAGAAGAGATTGTTGTACCAGAAACACCTTCTTTTTCTCGTAAAAGTAATCCATTCCATTTATAATGTACTAATGAATCTATAAATAAAAAACTTGCAGTCATTTATTTAAATTTCTATTGGTATTTTAACTTGTTAATCTAACGCTTTAATATTAAATTAACTATTCACTATTATTTGATCTATTCTTCTTTTTTTCTTTATTGCTTTGTTGTACAGGTGCAGGCGCAGGATCATTAACAACTTGTTCATCAACTGTAGGCAAAGGGACTATTTGCCGAGGGACTTCTTCAACAAGTTCTTGAATTATAATCTGAGGGGCATTTAAAACAGGAGGCTCCAATTTAATAGGCAATGTAGTAGCCCAAGTAGCCAAACCTCTTGCAGAACCATCACGTTTCCAAACATTAGGCAAATAGAAGGGACCATTTCCTCTAGAAGCATATCCAGCAATCCAAGAAAAGGTTGAATTTGCACATATTCCACCATTGCACCGAGACATCAACCAAAGAGTTTCCCATATATCAACAACAGGCATCATAGCCATTTTCATTGTAGGGAATTTAAATTTCTTCATATCCACTTTATCAGGTTCCTCAGTAAAAACTAAAAATGTAGCAAGAGGATCCTGCAGAAGAATACGCCGCGCAGCATCAGGATAGTAAGTAGTCAGATCTACATCCCAATCAGATCCAACATAATCACCAAGTCGGAAATGAATAAAATAAGAATGAGTAAAATCAATACTATCTACATTTAAGACACGTGTAGGAGGTGTAGGGATTTTGAAAGTTTCTCTAGCGGTAGGTGAAAAGAAGGCATCATTTTGAAAATTTCCGCGGATAGCCACAGATCCGCTCATATCAGGAATAGGTAAACCTGTATCAACATAGTCAATCCAAGATACTTTACCACGATAAATTGTGACTTGCGGAAACCATGCATAAAGCATTGTACGCATTTTAACAGGAGGGGTATGCGGATTATTAGTAATATGTTCTTCAAAGAATACAAACTGTTTACCAGTTCGTTCAGCATAACCTAATCCTGCAAGAATCTGAAATATCCGATTACCGAATCCTCCAGACATCTGTGCAGAAACTAAATTATCTTGCACACCAATTAAAACACGATCGCGCGGAGCCAAATCAGGGGTTGAACTAACACGTCCTTTTCCTCTTCCTCTTATCCATGAACTCATATCCGAGTAAAAAGAATAAAACAAAGAGAATATAACGTAATAATTAAAGTCATCACATTAATATGAGTTGGCAAGCCTTTCAAAATCATAGATCCAAGAGCAACACTAATCATCATAAGAGCATCAGCACCAAGAATTTTTCCGCCATTTTCAGCAGCATAATCCTTAAAAACATCAATCATTTCATTTTGACCACGAGGCATAGGAGCAATCACTGCTAGAAAGAAGAAGATATCATGACAGAGTTGAAAAAGAAAAACAGTTAGAAGAAAGAAGACAAGAGATCCCTTAAATCCAGCAAAAGTATAAATATAACGAGCAAAGCCGATACCAATCATGAGACTTAGAACATCTGCACCAAAAGCAAAAATACCAAATCGGGAGTACCAATCATCTAATGCTTTAATTCCAAAATAGGGATCTTTAGGAGCCAATTTAGTTAAAAATATTACAATAGTATCCACAATTATTGCAGCAATTGTAATATAAAACCAATCCGAAGTGACTCTATAATCGGATATAGACTGCATTTCTACTTCTAACGCGTTAAAATTCCTACTAGAAAAAAACCTAATAAAATAATGAATCAAGGATATGTCTATTGTATGTCAAATCCAGCCATGCCTGGTATTGTGAAAGTTGGATTTACTTTAGGTAAACCTGAAGATAGAGCAAAGGAGTTAAAAAGCACGGGAGTTCCTCTTCCGTTCAAGGTTGAATTTGCTAAGTTTATATTAAATCCGGAAGAGAAGGAGAAAGCGCTCCACAAGATTCTGGCAATCTATGGAGAACGTATTAATGATCAACGTGAATTCTTTCGTTACGATAAAGATAGAGTTCGCGAATTCTTTGATCTGCTAGAGGGTGAATATTATGAAGATGGTTTCTTGCAACCAAATAAAGTTAAAAATCCGCATAAGATTTATATTGTGGAGAAAGATGAGTAATTATTCAGAATCTTCTTCAGAATCAATCGCAGAAAGTTCAAGTTCAAAAGCAGGAGGTAAATTCAAAGGAGCAGCAGGACGTGGCATCAAAGCAGGAGAAGGTTCAGTTGAATCAAAGAATTCAGAAATAGTGTCACCGGAATCATCGGAATCATCATCGGGACAATCCTGCAAGAAATGTCCTTTACAACCACAAAGAAAGCAAGTTTTATCAGCATTTCCGAATAACTCTTCACGAAGATCATAAATGACTGAGTCATTAAGAACAGGTGAAGAATAAGATCCACCACGAACATGCTGGATTCCCTCAGTGACCATTAAATCTTTAACTTCTTTATCAACTAGATTTTTCTTACCTCCAAAGATTTTATGGATACTAAGAGGTTCATGCATAATTATCCAAGCAGAACTATGATTAAATTGGTGAATACCTTTAATTTTATAAGGCGTGTGTCCAACCCAGTAATTACCACCTTGTAACTTAAGTACATAGATACTCATTTTTCCTACTTTGTATAAGTTAGGATTTTTTTTCAATTTTTAAATTTTAATCTGCGTTCTATTTAGATGAATCCGTATATTGCATTTTCTATGGAGCAGCGCAAGAAGATGGTAAAAGCCGATCCTTCCCGGCACTCAAACATCGGTGGTCTAGCAAAGGAGATTGGAGCAATGTGGCGTGAACTATCTGATGCTGAGAAGGCGAAGTATGGCTCAGGAACACGCAAGGTTAAGAAAGCCAAGAAGGTAGCAAAGACAGAAAAGGTAGCAAAGGTAGAGAAGACAGAGAAGAAAAAGACAAGCAAGGCAAAGGGTGGTAGACGTCAAGCAAACCCTTGGCTAAATTTTTTAAAGGAGAACTTTGCTAAGATGAAGAAGGAGAATCCGGAAATGCAAATGACTGACATAACAAAGAAGATTGGACAGATGTATGCTGCTCAGAAATAGAACTAATCAAAATAGTAATTTGTTCAACATCTAAATCTAACATTGCAATTAGTTTGTCTTTGATACTTGAAAGTTGACCATTATCTGGAGAAAAGAACGTAACAAAATAATGCGCGGCTTCGAGAAGCCCACTGGTATAATCATTTGGTCTAGTTCCGACTGTTAATTCAGCATGTTTTCTATTAATTTTCTGCAAGATATCCCAACAGACTGTATGTAGTGTAACTTCATGTAGTCCTTCAATTGCAGCATTATAAATATGCAAGACACCTAATAACCAATCTTTATTCTTAATAACGGGATGATCTTGATAGAGAATATTATACAACATTAATGGAATAAAACATTAAAAAGAAAAGAAATAAACCTAACCTAAAACAAAGATTCACTATTCATCTAATGGGTATGCAGCCACCAGAAATGCAAGATTTTTTTCCTAATTTGGTGTTTGCAAATACAAAAAATGATAGAGTTTTAAAATGGCATACATTATCAAATGGAAAAAAGATTCAATGTGCAAGATATGAGGGTTTTGCATTTGATGAATTACTAAAGAATTATGAAGAAGAGGAAATCAAGATAGATGAATTGCAAGTACCGATTATAGAATACAAAGATAAGAAGGGATTAAATAAATTTTGGTCACCAGACGTTTTTTTACCAAAAGAAAAAAGAATTGTAGAGACTCTTCCTATCTGGACACATGCAAGGAATCCAGATAGAAGTTATTTAAGAAGTAATGCATCAATCCTAGAAGGTTATAAATATGAATTATGGTTATACGATTCTAAAGGAAATAAGATATCTAGAAAGCAACCTTCTTTTGAGCCTGCACCTGATTCTGAGTCTTTAGAACCATCACAGACTCCCGACCCAGCCATTCTGAAGCAGAACCAGTAATTCCTAACTTTTCAAGATTTGAGATAAGTTCTAGACGATTTCCTTCAACAACTTTGATTTTAGAAATGACTTCCTTCTTAAAAAGAGGCGTTACTACAGAAATAGAAGTGCGCATCCAAGTATTAGGATGAATAACCCAAATACCCATTAATGAATTTAGTTGATTTTCGGATATTTCTTTAAAAAGATTTTTAGTGAAATCAATGGAAACAAAATGTTCATTTCGCATATCGGCGCAATCAAAAATCCAGATCCATTTACCTTCAGCCTTTGCCTGTTCTAAATGAGCCTTGAAGTAGACAAATTTTTCTGGATTATCAATAATTTCCAATGATTTTACAGGGCTTGTGTAGTATAAAGACATTCCATTAAGTGAACCAAATTTAACAAAGTGATGAGTCTTAGGATTTATTTTACATTTAGAACACAGCGCTGTCATTTAAAAAGCATAAGATGAAAATAATTTTTATCTTACGCGTAAAAGAGATGGCTCAATGTCCTTATAGATATTTGTTTGGTAAGCCAGGAGAAGGTCTTCATTCATATCGTTTTGCAGGACTTGCAATTGTTGATACAGTCTTAACATTTTTAGGTGCATGGATAATAACAGCAGCAAGTGGAATAAGTATTAGAATAACATTTGCTTCCCTCTTTATCCTAGGAGAAATCTTGCATTATCTGTTCGGAACACAGACAGCATTTTTGACAATGATAGGGATAAAGGTTGGATGTGATTCATAGATTTATTTTGAGCATTGAAAGTAGGGGATGAACTTTGAAATAATCTTTGTTCGTCACGGAGAATCCTGTGCGAATGCATGGCAAAAAGAATTTTTATCTGGTACTCAAATCTTGTATGGTGATCCTGAATTAACAAGAAGAGGAATTGAAAGATGTAAGGTATTTAGGGAACCTTTAGAAGCGTTTATTGAAGAAAAATGGTCTACCCAACCTTATACAATTGGAGCATCAGCATTAATGCGAACACAATTGACAGCATTCTGGCAACTTGCTAGATACACTGCAGGTCACCAACAAAAACCAATTCATGTATTTCCTCATATCTGTGAACCTGGAAGAACATGGGATAATATACCTTTTGATCTCCAGAAGCAAAGAAGTATAATAAAATCAAGAGAAATTTTGGAACTATTAGATGATGGTCATGATTATAGAGATCAACAAGATAGACAAACGCAATCAAATATGTTATTTTTCCTGCAATTTCTAGCAAGAAATCCCTCGGTATTTTCTGTAGGTGCGGATGGAATTAGAAGAGGAGTTGTCTTCACACATTCACATTTTCTTAAAAAAATTTTTACATTACCAACAAATGATAATATAATGAATAATGGATTTATTTTCACAAAATGTACGCTTAACCCGCAGATCCAATCTCTAGATGAATTACAAGGTAAAGGAGATTTTAATTTTCCATATTTTCAATTCTTTGATTTACCTGATTATCCTAAAGAAAAATACATGTGTCCTGATCTATGTCGCAAAACGTTATGCACTTTTAGGAAAGATACACACGGTTTACCTAGTGAAGCAATTCCCTTACCTCCGCCGCCTCCGCCAAAGAAATCATGGTATGCAAATTTCTTTACAAGGAAAAATAAGAATACAAACCAAAAAAGACAACAAAATAGACAACAAGATAGAACACAAAGAAAAAGGATTGATCCTAGACTCATACCGGGTTCAACCTATGCAGAACAACTTGCAGAAGGTGCAAATAGAGGAGCAGGAGTTGGAGCACTTTATTCACAAAATAATAAAAATACTAAACACAGAAATTTAGGATTTGCATTAAATGGTCTGGGACCGCAGAACTTTAATGAGCAGGGATATATTCCCAAGCAAACATTAAGAGTTCCAATCCAAGGAGCATCTGTCAGACAATAAATCCGCAACCTAGAGTAGAAATGGAGACGCAATTGCGAATTATTCCTTTGAAGGATTGTGATACAGAGGACCCAAAACTTAGGACAGCGATTGACAGACTTTTGCATGGACCAATTTCGGTAATTGGCTACCATCCAATCTACATAATAGCCAATTCAGAACAATATTTTCTGCTAGAAGCAGATGATATGATTGTGGGATTTTGTAGTATTTATAATGAAGATAACAAAGTTGTTCTGAATGAATTTGAGATTTTTCAAGAGTTTCGTCAGTATGGATACGGAAAGAAATTTGCTAAATATATTTTTGCAACTATAAATCCCGATGAATTTTATGAAATGATGAGCAGTGCTTTTCTCTTTTGGTGGAAAGTTCTTGGAGGGATCTACTTCGTTCAGCATATTGCTAGCGTAATAGACGCACAAAGTGTGAAATCTAAAGACGAAAAAAAGGAAATTTATGAAACCTGGATGATTAAATACAAACACAAAGACCAATTAAATACAGCGATGGCATTTAATCTAATTGCAAGAACACTAATAGAAAATCCATTAACTCCATTTGAAGAGATAAAAGTATCAGTAGAAGATTCAGCATGGTTTAGAGGTATCTTAGTAGGGAAGAGACCTGATACGCCTAGACCAATGGATAATTTTACTATTGGTCTGCATGAGAATTAAACGTATAAACATTTACAAAAGAAAGAATATAAAATTAATTCTTTTGAGATGTAAAATCTTTTTTTTATTTTACATAGAAACTAAAGGAAAACCTGGATTCACGATTGGTTCTTCAGAATCATCATCAAAAAGACCAGAACCAGTCATATGGATTAAATCGCGATTTACAACACGAGGATATACCTTGCGGTAATACTCTTCATCTTCTGCTGTTGGCACATGAGATGTCTGAAGTTGCACATTAGTTCCAGGTGATGTAGCAGCAAAGCCTTCTACAACAGCATTTCCTACAAAAAGTAGTGTCAAGAGAACAGCAAAAAGAATACTCAAAGTTACGGGACAAAGTTTAGCCATTCTATACTATTCCCAGATTTTCACTGCAAGTCAGCAGCAATCATTTCACCAACTAGATCCTTAAAAGATGTTGTAGGTGTCCAACCCAACTTTTCTCTAACCTTAGAAGCATCCGCCAATAAAGTCTGTACCTCAGCAGGTCTAAAGAATGCAGGATCAACGCAGACTCGAAGAGCACCCGTTACAGAATCATATCCTTTTTCATCAACACCGGTTCCTTCCCATCTCAAAGTGCTTTGAAATCCAATTTCATATGCTAGTTCAATAAATTCACGTACAGAATGTTGAACGCCAGTTCCGAGAACAAAGTCTTCGGCAAGAGAAGCCTGTACAATTCTCCACATTCCTTCTACATAATCTCGAGCATGTCCCCAATCCCTCAAAGCATCAAGATTTCCAATTGTTAGAAACTCTTTTTTACCTAAACCGATTTCACCGAGAGCCAAGGTAATTTTCCGAGTAACAAAATCTTCACCTCGGCGCGGAGACTCATGATTGAATAGAATACCATTTACTGCAAAGATTCCGTAGGATTCTCTGTAATTACGAACAATCCAATAAGCATATAACTTAGCAATAGAATAAGGTGAACGGGGATAAAAAGGAGTAGATTCATTCTGGGGGGATTCTTGCACGCGACCAAAAAGTTCAGAAGTGCTGGCTTGATAAAACTTAACCAGTTTGCGTTCTTCTATAGATAATTGGCGGATCCATTCTAAGAAAGTAAGAGGTGCTAATGCATCAACCTTTGCAGTATATTCAGGCATTGTGAAAGACTGATGAACATGACTTTGTGCCGCCAAATTGTAAATTTCAAGAACACTTACAGAATCCTTAACTAAAGACCAAATTGTACTTAATGCAGTATTAATTGAAGCGGCATCAGTCATATCTCCTGTATGAAGTGTAACTTTCTTCAAAACATGATCAATCCGAGAAAGATTACGATGATTACTAGAACGGCGAACTAGACCATGGACTTGATAACCCTTGGCAATTAGAAGTTCTGCTAGATATGAACCATCTTGACCAGTAATTCCTGTAATTAATGCAACTTTTTGACTCATTTAACTCTTAACATTATAATTTAAGTAGACTTTAAACACACGCCACTTATAATTTTCCTGTAGCAAAGATACCAAGCCGTTCATTACTATTATCAAAAGCAGAATAACATAATTTTACCTTAACACGGGAAAGATCTAAATGGGAAGCCATACAATAGACCGAACTTTCTAGCAGATGGATTTCGGTAGCCTCTTCTAAAAGTTTTTTATATGAAAAAAGAGGTTTTCCGACAACAACTTCAGCAATTTTAAAAAAACCATGATCTTCAGAGTAATGATTCTTATTCAGATCTAAGATAAGAAGAGCAGTTGACTTTGCAACATGTTGCCAGATTGGTAAAGTCGTACTTTGTGATTGCTGGTGAACAACAATATATTTAGGAGCAATCGAATTAACAAGTTGCCAAAGACCTTCAGAATCAATAGTATTTGGAATATAGAAATAAGAAGTACGAATGCTGCGTGAAATACCTAAATCATCATAAAAAGAAAGAGGAAATTCATATAAAACAGGTTTTTTAGAATGTTGACCGCAAGCAAAAACCTTAATGCCTTGGGCTTCAATCTGGGGTGCAAATACCTGCTGGAATGGTTGAATATTTGCATCATCATCAATAAGATAAAATTTAATAGTTGGATCATCATCATATAGACGATGAACATTTGCCGCATATTTTTTCTTACATACGACAGTAACTTCATCATAGCATGTTGCTAGATAGCGCACTGCACCAAGAAGCCAGAACATATCGCCTAAACCAAGATGTCCATAAAAAAAGCAGCGTTTCTTAGCATATCCCTTTACTTCACGTAATGAAGATGTGCACAGATGATTAATCTTAGACTTCATCCGAAAACGCCGATCATTTTCTTCCAAAATCCGAGCACATATCTTTCCTGCCTCAACTTCCCCAATATTCTTACCATGGAATCGATCTTGTAAATCCCAAATGGATAAATTAATTTCACGTAAGATCGCGTAATGCCAAGGATACAAATCAATATATTTTTGCAAGGATTCTAGCAGAACATCGTATTCCTTTTTACAGGACGCTAAACGATCATCACTAATCTTACTGCATTTTATGTCTAAGATGGTTAATTTATCTAATCCTTCACCAATAGACACTGGTAACATAAGTTCTGAACTCATAATACTAGTATTTTTACACAGAAAGACTTTATGTTTAATCGGTAAACATTAAATTTGCAATACCGTTTTGGAAACGCAGCCAATTATAAGTTAGACCAAAGACAACAACTTCCCATTCAGTAGATGCACCATTAGACGAGATAGGAGGTTCAACTTCTAAATCGAGACGCAAATCCACACGACTGCTATTGAGTGTTCCGCCATGAGGAGCAAATGTATCACGATCTCCATCAAATGAGGTGGAGTAAATATAATTATCGTATAGTTGAACTCCGCCGGGCAAATCTTTGGAAGCCGATGAGCGCCACCAAGTCTCAGGCTGATCAATTAAGAAGACAGTTCCTACTAAGAGTTTAGCCCGTTGCAGCATAGGTTTTTGCGGGGTCCAAGTAGCATCAATTTCATCTGAAAGACGAGATCCGTAATT
>Ga0114958_10002462_pt1 | contig 13841 bp, 14 predicted proteins | sample C_130208_EF_Meta_FD_89577 | JGI IMG/M metagenome (GOLD analysis project Ga0114958, IMG submission 89577) | Freshwater microbial communities from Lake Croche, Canada to study carbon cycling - C_130208_EF_MetaG | ecosystem: Environmental > Aquatic > Freshwater > Lake | place: Lake Croche, Canada... | reverse complement strand
CTGGGGCACGTTGCCAACCATCTTGGCGTAGCCGGCCTGCTTGCCCGCCTCCTGGGTGAGCTCATTCCAGATCTGGAGCCAGTCACCGTAGTGCTTGTCGATGCGCTGGCCACCGATTTCGAGCTCTACGTTCTTCACTAGATTGTGACCGACCCAGTTGAGCCAGCGGAACTGGGCACCTGAGCCGTCCGTGCTCTGGAGAGTTACCTTGGGGAGCGTCGCCTGAAGGTAGATACGGTAGATTAAGTCACCATTGCGCTGGATGGTGCACGTAACCTTGCGGCCAAAGCCAGGAGAGCCGTTGAAGGGGTTCTCAATGGACTCCATGGCGAAGTTCGTGTGGCGGCGGTAAACCACCTTGAAGAAGGTAATCTGGGGATTTCCCGTTAGATAGACGTCCTGAGCACCGTAGGCTACAAGTTGCATGAGACCCCCTCCTGTCATGTTGTTATACCTAGCTAAGAGAAAAAAAATTCGGCAAAATGGAATTTTCGGCGGAAAAAGGAAACATGCCGGAAGGCAATTTTGCTAATATATCCGTTTCTCAACTTTCACCTTCTTGTCACTGTAGATCCAGAACTCATATTTGAATCCAGCTTTTTACACATGCCTGAGCTTTCTCTTCAATATTAGCCATAGCTTTACAGTGGACTCAGGCCTCATGGGAGCATGGGGGGTTTACCCCCAAAGCGGGGCCATGGGGGTATGGGGGTTTACCCCCCATCCCATCCCATCCCATACCGGAGCCAGACACTACTCATTCTTAACGCACCCTTCAACCAATGGGCTAAAGAAACACCCCTGGAAACCCTTAGTATATGAACGACCCCTTCTTCAAGATAAGGCCTTCTAAGAGGTCAAATCCAGAAGCCAGAACAACTCTTGATACGGTGCATCAGCATTATTTATCCAAAATCAAGGATACTAGTGAGCATGGCTCAATGCTTAAAAATAAGTATGAGAGCCTAGTATCGGAATTAAAGAAGGAGCATTGTGATATTGAGAAATATCAGCTTGAGCAGGAAATAAAGGAGACAAAGGACAAGTTAGAATCAATTGATGAGAAAGGGGCAGTCTTTGATTACTATCTTCAGACAGGTGATCTCCTTTTCCAGTATTATGATATCCAGGATAGAATCAATCGTGGTGCAGACAATGTTGTTCAGATTGCTGATAGAGCGAGGCCTGGGAGTGTTTTTGAAGCTCTGGAAAATGCTTCCAGAAATGACATTAGTGGTGTGAAACTCTTACCCCCTTCAAATTCTTACTCAAATAGAGAGCACGGTGGGGATACCTTGCGCAGAGATACTCTGTTAGACCAGTATCTCCAGAGAATTAATCCCCATTATTCCAGGCCTTCCATGCATGCCCTCAATGATACATCATTTATGTGTGATGCATGTGGTGAGGACATGAAGATTTCCATCAATGACGCCACCGTTTCGTGCCCGCATTGTGGTTTTCATAAACTAATCCTGATGGATTCAGATAAACCTAGTTATAAGGACCCGCCTCGTGAGGTTTCCTATTATGCTTATAAGCGTATTAATCACTTCAATGAGTGGCTTGCGCAATTCCAGGCGAAGGAGAGCACAGAGATTCCAGAGGAAGTCTTTGAAAACATTCAGGCTCAGATTAAGAAAGAGAGGCTTCAGGCGTCCTCGCTCAATCGCAGTAAGATACGCGAGATTCTAAAGAAACTTAAGTATAATTCTTTTTATGAGCATGTTCCGCATATCTTGAGCAGGCTCAATGGTCACACGGCACCAGTAATGGGTAGAGAGACGGAGGAGAAGCTGCGTTATTTGTTTAAGGAGATTCAGCCGAGTTTTCAGAAGCATTGTCCAGCAGAGCGCTCTAATTTCTTATCGTATTCCTACGTTCTCTATAAGTTGTGTGAGCTGCTGGAGCTAGATGACTTCCTTCATTGTTTTCCCTTACTAAAAAATCGTGATAAGCTATATGCTCAGGATAAGATTTGGGAGAAGATATGCAAGGATTTACAGTGGGAGTTTATAAGGTCAATTTAGAAACATGGACTAAACCGCTAATGCTAAATATTTACAATATTTAGCGTTTGGGGACAAGGGGGTAGCCTATGGCCAAGGGGGTAGCCTATGGCCAAGGGGGTAGCCTATGGCCAAGGGGGTAGCCTATGGCCAAGGGGTTTACCCCCTTTTCCAAACCTCATAGAAATTCAAGTAGCATGGGAATTTCAGGTCAAATGCTTCCTGACTACCCTTTTCAAAATAGTCTACATAGAATCCATACTCCTTAAGAGTCATATCTATATAATTTTTATGCTCAACATCTCTATAATCATTTTCAGTTATAATTAAGTTTATATTATTTAATATTCCAGGCATATCTTGCAGAATATAATAGAACGCACCTTCACAATCTATAATGAGAGTATCAAATGGAATATTGTATTTTGCATTTAATTCATCTAAGGTAATTGTATTTACAGAATTATATCCCTCTAGAACAACATCACTTGTAATCGTATTCCAGCCACGCTGAATGAGTTTTCTGGTTGATAGTGCTGCATTTTCTACGTGGAAAGACATATTATTTAGAATACGATTCTCTTCTAGCTTCCTTGAAATACCGGTGTCGGATTCTAGTGTAACAAGATTGCTATTATTCTGCGCAAGAATATGGGCTATTACTAAACTATTTCTTCCAATATTACCTCCTAATTCAAGAACTTTCTCATTACCAGTCAAATACTTTACAGCCATTAATTGCTCTGGAAATTCGTCGTTGAAGCTGCCATACTTGAGTTTTAATTGCGAGTGAATTTTTCTCAAGGCTGGAAGGGTTTGTCCGTCATTTTCCAGAATAACTGGTGGTTTCGCTTGTAGCTTCGCTTGTAGCTTCGCTTGTAGCACTTGAACCTGTGGCACTATTGCAGTAGTCTCTGGTACCTGTGGTACCTGTGGTACCTGTGGTACCTGTGGTACCTGTGGTACCTGTGGTACCTGTGGTACCTGTGTCACTATTGCAGTAGCCTCTGGTAAAATTAGGTTAACTTCCGTATCCAGTAATACGTGACGCCCAGTTGCAATTCCACGCTTGATATAACGTATTTTCTCAGTGACATCCTCAGAGCCTAACTTCCACCAGCTTACCTTCTTTCTCATTTCAACCGGCAATTCAGGACATTCTCCTACTATATATATGTGCATCGATGAATGAATATTTAGAATTTTCTCAATCTTCTCCTTTGAAGGCTCGATCATTATAATGGAATATTCATGGGGCTCAGGATCATATATGTAATTGAGAACTGGATACTGTCCATCATCCGACTTCCAGAATTGCTGAAATACATGCTGCTTGGGAATTTCTGGCAATATCTTCTTATAGTGCTCATAAATATGTGCTACATTATGCTGAATCAAACTATTACGAATGAATGTGAAATTTCCATCTTCATTTCTATATTGATAATAACCACACTTTCGTATATGGCACCATTTACCGTGAATAAAACTTCTAACTAGTAAATCATAATCATCTGAAACCATGAGTCGCGGATTATGTTTCCCAATCCTATCGTAGAATGCAGTTTTCCAAACTCGCACATGGTTTGGTAGTCCAATCAAATGTCTGATTGTAACCGGGTTTACATATCCATTATCAATATTTGTAATCCACTGATTATATTTTTCAGACCATTCGTTTATATTTGACCCGTATCCGTATGCAAAATAATCTCCGTAGGAATGTGACTTTAGAGATTTCTCATATAGCTCTGCAGTATTACAATAGAAAAACTCAGCATCCTTATATTTTTTGGAAGCGTCAATTATCCACTGGAACAATTCAGGATGTAGCTCATCATCGTGATCTAACTCTAGAATGAATGAACCATATGATACACCTGCAGCAAGACGCTTCATTTCACCAATAGAGCCATTTGCCTCAGGTGCCTTATAGACACGCATTCTTAGGTCTTTCTTCTTCATTTCTAGAAGGTCACCATATGTCAGATTATCTTTTGAATCATCCCAGATAACCCATTCCCAGTTTGTATATGTCTGAGATTGCAAACTATTCCACGGTCTCAGAATTTTCTCCTTACTGTGAAAAGTAGATGTTATAATGGAAATTAGTGGGTGGTCTGAATCATACTGGTGACCTAACACTCCTGAAAATACAACAGGTATCACATTAAGTTCTTTTGGCAATGTATTTAAATGAATCCACTTCTTTCTTACATTAAAAATTTTACCTAGATAATTCCAAAATGATATATTTCCATGGGAATATATTGCATATGGCTGTTTCTTATGCCACAGTTCAGAAAATTCTTCAAAGCTTAATGCATTATGAATAGGATACCATGTATAATGCTTATCTATAACTGGATATGCTTCAGGTTTCTGATCTGATATAAAGAATACTGTCTGCATTTGTTATTTAGATAAGAAATCCTTTATACGAGTTTTGCGCATTAACATATGGAGCTGCCTAAAAATAATAAATTTAAGATATATATGATGCACAATACATTATGCAACGATGTAAAAGGCTATATTGATAGTAAAACATCCGGGTGGTGTTTTCATCTTACATATGGTATAAGGCCATTACGATTTAGAGCTTCACTCAATGAGGCCATTGAATTAGAGAAAATAGAAAGATTAGATGTTTCTAGCTTCTATAATCGTCGGGAAGTTTCCATGTGCGGTTGGTTATTGCCTGCAAATAAAGGGGGTGAGATTCAAATGGATATTAATGGCGAATGGATTCCTATATTTATAAAAAATAAAGAGCCTGATATTAACCTTAATTTTCAAGTTACGATTGTATTACCTAGTTTTATTGTTGTAGATAATTTTTATAGTGATCCGCTTTCTATAAGAAATTTTGCTTTACAGCAAGATTTTCAGGCGGATATACGATATTTTAAGGGGAAGCGTACTAAATGTTTTCGCTTTGATGGACTAAAAGAACGGTTTGAACATTTATTGAATAGAAAAGTTCTTAACTGGGAAAAATATGGAACAAATGGCTGCTTTCAGTATTGTGTAGCAGAAGATTTGAATGTATATCATTGTGATAAGCAGCAATACGCAGGGGTTCTCTTTTTAACGCCAGATGCACCTATTCAGTCAGGAACCCAGTTTTTCAGATCTAAGGTCACTAAGAAAATGAAGGTTGCTCCAGAGGAATATGCGGCCGTTTTTGCAAAAGGGTATTATGATTCAACTGCGTTCGAGTCAGTAGATACTGTTGGTAATGTCTTTAATAGAATTGTGCTGTTTGATGCACAGATGATACATGCTGCACCAATATATTTTGGTTCTAAGATAGAAGATGCCAGATTATTTCAGTTATTCTTCTTTGACTTGGAGTAATGGCTTTGCATATTTTACGAAAATTACATATCTTTAAAGCTATGTAATTTTAGTATTTCTTTCCTGAAAGCCAAAAGGCTAAAGGCTAAAGGCCAAAAAGGCCAAAGCTAGCGAGCTAGCTTTTTGACAGTTAAATCAAGTACAAACATTAAGAAAAGTCCCGTCATTATAAAGGATAACATCTCAAGCTGCGGGTTTGCACCTTCCGCTCTACTTTCCATATCATCTAGACGTGCAATAAGGTCATCTATTTTAGAGCGCATTGTCTGTATATCATCAACTGACATACCGTCAAATGAGTCAGAGCGTTCACTCGAGCGTTCGCTAGACAATGACTTCCAGCGGTGCCGGAGTTCAGGTGTCGGGGCTAAGTTGCCTGCAGACTTTCCAAACCCCTTCTCCTCGAATGTCTTCGTGAAATCAGCATCTAGCATGTAACCATTTTGGCTATTGAATAGAGCAACAGTATCTTCACTGGGATTTGAAAATGGCTCTGCTCCAAAGAATGACGGGACACTCCCCTTGTCTAGAGAATTGACGGATGTAGGTGGTGGTAGAGAATTATTTACAGTTGTCTTTTTCAAGAATTTGCTGCTTTCATCGAGGTATTCATCGGCTTCAGCAGGAGAAGTATTGATAGGAGGGATTTCTAACATCCGTTTTACAGCCGGGCGATCTGCATCCGTTGGCGGTAGCTCATATGCCTGAAAGCCTTCCTTTTGCTTCCTAGAGCGCCTTTTTTCTTTTGATTGTTCAATCTGTGGAAATGCATCCTCTATAGAGGCGAACTCCATCTAAGTTCACCTCATGTCTTTTTATCTGGCCATTCTAGCAGAATGGCTATAAGCGTAAGCCCAAAGGCAACAAGCCCAAAGGCGACAGGCGTAAGCCCAAGGGCAACAGGCGTAAGCCCAAGGGCAACAGGCGTAAGCCCAAGGGCGACAAGCCCAAGGGCAAGTCAAGTAGAAGAAATGGACCTTAGCCTCGTATCGTGGTTAATGAATACACATTCTGTTCTACACTGGCCTCTAACGATACTTTCCGTAGTAGGACTGCTTGTATTAGGAGCATTTATCGAAATAGCTCCCCGGAAGTCACTAGAATTTCTTGATAACTCATTCGGCAGAGCCCTCTTCTTCCTACTGCCTTTCGCCATCGCTATATTAATTGATTGGCCTACTGGACTTCTAGCTGCAACCGTCTCACTGATAATTGTCGCAAGGCTGCAGAAGCAGGATACATCTGAGGGGTTTTCTGACGCTGTTTCAGACAAAACTACCCAATTCATTTCAAATCCCCACCGGTGGTTTATTGAGAGAGTTCTAGGTGAGAGACCTTTAGCAATCTCCTCGGATCGTGTTTCAACATCGGTAATAAAAGATACTGATATACATACATCGTCATCGGCTTCAAGCACAACTATTAACCCCCTTAGCCCAATGTCTTCATTCTCACAAAAATAGAAACAATATTATCCAGATAAAGTAAGATGGTTGGGCCCCTAGAGGTTGGAGATACAACTAGTATGTTAGATGTAAGTTTCCGCATGATTATGACTTTAACACTAGTAGCATGGAACGTGTTTGAAGCGATATCTCTCCGGACACCATATCCATCAACGATGGTTGCGCTATGGGAGTCACCGATATGGCGAATGGTTTTACTATTTATAGTCTGGCTAGGGGCGGAGTGGTGCCCGCGTGTTGGCCTGATGACAGGAGTTGCGATTTCAATGTATATTGCAAATATGATACAGATTTCATAGATTTTTATTGATGAAAGCAGATAGATGAGTTTCAGTGGTCCGCCGCCAGCAATGCCTCCACCCAGTGGACCTTTTGAGGCATCCTTAACAAAAATAGCATCATCACCTTATTCACTTGCAGTTGCTATTTTCCTAATTAACTTGGGTGGTCGTTTCTTACCTCTGGAAATTTCAAAGGAGCAGGAGAGATTTCTGAATCAACCGTGGTTCAGACGTATTATTATATTTGTAATCTTCTTTCTGGCCACGCGTAATATCGTGACAGCAGGGTGGATGGCTCTCGTTGTAATTCTCTGTGTTGGATATTTGTTTAATGAAAACAGCAGTCTCTGCATATTTGGTAAGGGAGGTATTGGAACATGCAAGACGAAGACTGCTTCAGAAACTATAGGCCTAACACCTGAAGAAAGTTCAATTCTCAAATCGCTCCAGGATAAGGCTGCTAAGATTGGGCAGGCTCAAGAGCCTGTACCTGTAAATACTAAATTCGGTGTGAAATCGCATGACCAATATACGAAGGTTATGCAAGGATTATGGGGACAGTAAGTAGAAATGGCGAATCTTTTACTTATAATTGGAGTTATTACTCTTATTATAATTATAGCATATCTATGGCACTATTCCGGCTTATTTGACGGTGGTAGAGCCATGGTTATCGTTGAGCCGAGAGAGCACGCATTATTGAAATACGCATGTGAAAATTTTGACAAGAATATGTGCAAGAGCTGGGATTTGTATGTATTCCATGGTGCTTCTGCTACTGAATTTGCGAGAGCAGCGACATCTGGAATAGAGGGGCGCAGAGTTTACTTGCATGCCTTGGACACTGATAATCTTGATGGCGATGGATACAATGCCTTGTTTAAGAGTATAGATTTCTGGAACAAGGTGAGTGCCGAGAATATCCTGGTTTTTCAGACAGATGCGGTCTTATGCCCGTCACAATATAAGATTCGGGATTTTATGAAATATGACTACATTGGATGTGGGTCATATGCTGGAGCTATAGGTAAGAAAGATAGCTGGGGTAAGGATTATTCTAAGGGTAATAGTTTCTATGGGATTGGTGGCCTAAGTTTCCGAAAGAATTCCTTTCAGAAACAGTGCATTCGTAAGTATCCTGGAATTGCGGCTGATTATCCAGAAGATGTCTTCTATTCCAATTGCGTGGAGGAATCGCCGAATAAGCCTGAGACGGCTAGGGTCCTGGCGAATTTCTGTACACAGGACTCTTTTCAGCAGAAGAGTTTTGGGGCTCATAATACGTGGTATATGAAAAAAGAGGATAGAGAGCCTTTTTATGCTTACTGCCCTGCGGCGAAGGTATTACAAACGAAATCCTAGACGCTTTTATCGCTTTTTAAAAAAAGCGAACCAAAAAGGCTTTTTATATGGCTTCGCCTATAAAAGCCAGCAAAAATGGCTTCGCCAGCGAACAACATTATAAGTCCGTAAAAATTGAATTTTGCACATTTTACAAAATACAGCATATAAATGGAGTTCAGAAAATGGAATGGCCCTGATGGAATGAACAATCATATTATTCAGGAAACTGGTTCTATACCATATTCTGGAGCAGGCATTTGTCCGAGACCAGATAAGAAAAATGTAATCTTAAAATCAGTCGATAATACATCATATTATGATGATAATTTAAGTGATCCAAATAACGTAGAATATACCATATTTGGCCACAATGGAGACCAAGATGAGGCTGAGCCTCATTTTAACGAGCCTCTTCTAAACAAGGATAAAATAGAAAACATATATCTCTACCGAGTTAGAAAAGAGGGTAAAAAGACTATCTATACTTGGTATGGTAAGTATGCGATTAAGGGCAAGGTAACAAGACGCCATCCAGGAAAGGATGGTGTCGAGCGAAATATAGTAGTCCTGTTAATGGTTAGAGTTTAACTATAGAACCAAGAAATCGCATAACTCTTGAACAAATGCTCTCACCTTGCCCCTCAATCTTATATTTTTCATAGAGGCTCTCACTGATTTTCTCAACGTAATTGCGAGTAATCTTACCTTCTCGCTCTACGATTACTCTAATTTCCTCTACATGCTTCTCCTGCAAATCCTCAATTTCTCTATGCTTCTTATCAATAATTGACTGCATCTGCTTCTGGATAGATTGAATCATTCCTTTCACATCCCTCCTCCGATAAATAGGCTCAGAAATCATCTTGTAATTGCTAGCATTCAGACGATAGATAATGGCACCGCACTTAGACATGATATTTAGCTGGGGTCCCGTATTAATTGCTTCAATCACAATGACACTTGAATTTGTATGGATAACTGGGAATGTCTTTATTGTTAGAAATACCTCAAGAGGGTTGAGGGCAGTGCCGTCCTTATACATGAATCCATGGAAGCAGGAGTCGAGCCAGAGTTTGCATTTATCAATCATCTCTTCCGTGACATTCTCCGCACCTACGATGGTTCCGTCGTCAAGAACTCCCATAATGAGATAGCCGCCTCCACTATTCAAGAATGCATTGATGGTTTCCTTGTATTTAGGAAGCCCAGAGCATTTGGAAGATTTCAAATTGAAGAGGCCAGAGAAGATTGAAACACGCTTGAATTCTACGGTATTGCTCTCCTTAAAGGGAACCTTTTCATTAAGAACCCATTGCTCGGGCAAAGGTGCTAAGCCGTTAGGCAAGCCATTAGGCAATGCATTGGCTAAGCCATTGGCTAAGCCATTGGCTAACATATGGGCTTACTAAGCTCATGTGTTAGATAGTAATCAAATTTTAGCCATCGCTTTTATCGCTTTTTCAAAAAAGCGAACCAAAAACACCCTGTATGGCTTTTATCGCTTTTTTCTAAAAAGAACTTTTGGTGCGCTTTTACGTTTTTATGTTCTTTTTATGGCTTCGCCTATAAAAGAACTTTTGGTGCGCTTTTACGTTTTTATGTTCTTTTTTCTAAAAAGAACTAGACATCGAGGCTCACCGTTGACCCCACAGGTGCAGGTCTACGTCCACGACCACGTCTTCCATTTATTCCAGACCGCGTTGAATCGGCCTGGCTATACTCGTCACTCGCAACGCTCTGAAGCTCAGAAACAGCTACCATGGCCGGCTGCTGCTGTGACGGCGGAGCAGAGTTTGAAGGCATCGTGCGAACACCAATGGTCTCCATCTCGGCTCTGCGGACATCCTCAAATGTTCTTAGAATATCATCGACACCTGAGGGACCCTTCATCTCGCGACGAGGACCTGCCTCAGCCATCGGGCTCGGGTTAGGAGGAGATCTCGCATTGTTTCCGAAGAAGCCGCCCGTTGGCCCAGGAGGATCCATGGCCATTGCTGATGCAGGCATTGAGCTGCTTTGGCCTTGACCAGGTTGGGGCATTCCCATGGCCATCCCCATAAAGTTACCGAAGCCAGGACCAGCCTGTGACGCCGCCGCCTGCGCCATCTGCTTGGCCAGCATGGGATTGCTCTTGAGAACATCGTCCATGCTAGGCATCTTCTGTCTGAAGAATGAGTTGCTTACGTGGCACATGAAACCACTTCCAGCGACGGCCATCATCAGACGCATCTCAGGTGCCATCTTTCCACGGTCCTTGTATTTGTCATATAGCTCTTCGAAAATCTCATCGAAGTCCTCTACATTTGTGTGCACTGACTCCGACCAACCCTCTAGCTTCACGTCAAATGGATCAAACTTATTGTTCATCCACTCAAGTCCAGTAATGGCTCCCATAAGCATCTGGCGCTGGAAACGGAGAGAGCCCTCGAGGTTACGGGCATCCACGAGTCGCGTGTATTCCTGCTTGATTTCCTCGAATGAGTTATCCATCGTGAAACGCTTGCTAATGGGAAATCCCTTGGCCTCAAGTCTCTGCAGCTTGTTTAGATACTCAATCTTCTCCTGTCTCTCCTTCTCTAGGTCACGAGGAGCAGCGGGGGTGAGGGAAATAGAGGGCCCAGAGCTAGATGATTGGTAGTTGTCATAGGGGCTGGCCTCTCTTGAAATAGTAACCTGGGGGAGGGCCGGGGCATTTTGCCCACTAGGCTGTGCGTCCATAGGGCTGCCGAATGAATTTAGGTCGATGGGTTCTAGAGTATCAAACTGAATAGGCTTAATTTGCTCATCTGGGACTGAAAGCCGGATAGGCGCTGACCCGAAAGAAGGCTCGGACCTTGTGCGATTTTGGTTGGCTAGGAGGTTTAGTCCGAGGTCGTCATTGAGATCGGTCACTTCAATTACGTTTCCAATCTCTGATGAAATATTTATGGGTTGGCTAAATCCATTGCCCATTGCAGCGGATTGCATTTCCTCGATACTTACACTCATCCTTCTCCGTTCCTAATGTCTTTTTTAGGGAAGGCTTTAGACGCAGGCTTTATCGCTTTTAAAAAAAGCGAGCCAGAACTGGCTTTTTAGAAAAAAGTCAACCAAAAGATTTTGGTTCGCTTTTTTTAAAAGCGATAAAGCGATGCATGACAGCCTAAACCCTTTCATTAACTATTATTTATATGTGTCAGAAGGCTAGTAAGGTATTCAAGCAGTTTTATGCAGTAATGTTAACTTCTTCTCAAATGAAGAGTCCTAGAGTTCTTCAGGTTTATAAGCTGCCTCCTAGGGAGGACGTGATTAGACAACTTATTAGAGAAAATGTAATTGGTAAGATGGAGCCTTCACCTCATCTTTACGGAGATAAGCCTGAAGTTCATCTAGTCCCCATTCATATCCCTGTGGACATCCTGTATCACTAAAAATTGAGGCCTATCTCTATCTCAATGTAATCATATGCAGTCAGGGGATTCCATTGTTGATTCTATTGTTCAGAAATTCCTGCAGCGCTCTGCACTGGGTCAGCAGAAATATGGGGTTACTCTGGATCGCACTGACTTAAATGTAAAGGACTGGATTCAGCATGCTCAAGAGGAACTTATGGATGCAATCTTGTATCTTGAGAAACTCAAGTCGGTCACAAAAAATTGAAAAAAGCCTTACACGTTTGTATAGCACAAATGCGCAAGGCTATGGAAAAGCACTATCGCGTGCCTCTTGAGGAAAAGCACTATCGTGATGTTAAAGCGCTCTTTAGAGAAACCTTTGACACCACTATCTTCACACCGAATACTCTGAATATATCGTGGAATGATAGGTGTAAGGATGAAAGCTATGCAATTCTAGATTCTGATAAATTAATTGGCTTCATTATTACATCGTATCACAAGAAGAATAAGCAGAACATGTATATTGATTATATTGCCATTGATAAGGCATATAGAGGTAAGGGCATAGGGTCTAAATATTTATCGGATATGCTCCATGGGCTCAAGGAGCAGAGGCGTAGCGTGCATCTTTACCCTGAGCGTAAAGAATTAAATGGTTGGTATGAGCGACTTGGATTCTATAAGACCCATGATGGGTATTATAACTTCCATTCATATGATACGAGATACTAATCCTTTACTCAACGAGCACAAGTCCAGAGCGTTCTCTCATATTTTTAATACTAGCAGTTTCTACAAGAAGTCCGCTAGCATAGATACCATAGTTGCACGTGGGATTCTCGTTTTCTAGAGCAAGATGCCAAATTTCATGTTCTCCAGGAGCAATATAGGGCTCAGACTTCTCGTCGATAAATGCCATGAGACGAACCTTGCCTGATGTCATATACAAGGTTTTCATCAGCCTCATGCACTCGGCCTCCTCATTCAGGGTAATTGTGTCCACGAGAGTCGAGTGGCAACCTGTGAGAATGAGATCCTCAGTGAGCTCGGGATATTTAGCGGGTGTTAGCTTGAATAGACGATTAGGACCAATATCAGCATTATCAGGATTCTTGAAGATTGCACTTCCGATGGAATGCACCTTAATATATGCGCCATTAAGAGTTTTAACGGGAGTTCCCACCTTTATTTCCTCAATGGGTATATATTCCTCACGAAGTCCCTCGTTAAGACAGAGAATCCTGGAGCCACGCAGGAAGCAGGGTGGGTTGCTATTTACAGCACTTGTAGCAACCGTTATTATTGAAGATTGAACTCCAGAACCAGTTTGATTTTGTAGTTTCCATGCAAAATAATATGTAGTTGAGGGATTCAGTGAACTGAATGTTGCTACGTAATTTCCACTGCCATTTATCGTAGCAACTTGGCTATCTATCTGATTTCCACTTGCATCAAATCGTAATATTGTTACTGAAGTAAAGGGTGACTGTGGAACACTAGAAGGATTGCCAGTTAATGTTACACTATTAGACGTTATTGTAAAAGTTAGACTTCCATTCGCAGGGGCGGATGGAGATGGTAGAGCCGCAGTTGTAAATGATGTTTTAGTAGAAGCAGACCCACTGCCTCCTCCATTTGATAAAAACCATGCAATCTTATACGTTACACCTGCTGTAGCAGGTGTCAGTGATGTAAGCGTTGTTACATAGTTTCCACTGGCGTCAACTGAGGAGACTGTCTGATTTTTTATAAATACGTCAGTATTACTATATAGTGCAAATGTTGCTGAAGTGGGTGAACCAGTAATACCAGTAGCATTAGCTGAAACAGTTACACTATTATACGTATATGATACTACAGTAGGGGGGCTTCCAGGAGTCGATGGGACTGCTGCAGAAAGCGTGGTGACGGCTAAGTCTGGAGAAGACGCTGGTCCTGCACCACTTCCATTTGTTAAAGACCATCTGAAATAATAGACAGTAGAGCTAGTAAGCGAATTGAATG